>Ga0209379_10000416_pt1 | contig 37751 bp, 45 predicted proteins | sample tdDd001_FD_187124 | JGI IMG/M metagenome (GOLD analysis project Ga0209379, IMG submission 187124) | Marine sediment microbial communities from the Atlantic coast under amendment with organic carbon and nitrate - tdDd00.1 (SPAdes)... | ecosystem: Environmental > Aquatic > Marine > Coastal >... | reverse complement strand
ATTATCGGCTTATCGTCTAAAGATATGGCCTCGTTTCGCAATAAGCCCCAACACCGAGCCCTGAACCCGCGTGGTTATGGGCTAGTTTACATATTATCCCTTATCGGACTAAACCCCTGGGCCTTCCATCGGTTGACCCCAGCGACTAGACAACCATCAGGCATCCCAGCGCGGGGATCGCGGAGTTGAGCGCGTCCTGGTGGAGGGTGATCGAGGCGCAGCGAGGAGGCGCAGCACTATAAGATAGAAGCGGGGGCATACGTCCTCGACCTTGACCAATCGGCCAATGACTTGTATATACGACCACTCGTGAAATCTGCATAAAAATTCAGAATTAGAGTCTAACGTCCCAAATTTTTTGGGATTTTTTTTTGAGGAAATAACGTCAGGTAACTCTAGGGACATTGCATTCGATTTTCTCTTAGGTATGGTGGGGCTTGAGAGGGGGTCTTATGCTATGCGAGATATAGTTAGTTTATGGGATGATCGTGAGGAGATAGTTAGGTTAGGTACGGCCCGTTGGGAGGACAATCATGCTCGTGCGGAGCGTTATTCGCCCACGCCGCCTAGTAAGCGGAAGCATATAGAGGGTGTTCGTGGTGAGTTTGGTGGTTGTCGTGGTTTGCATATTGAGCCGGAGTGGAGTCGTATTGTAGGTTATCCGCGTCCTAAGTACGATGCGGTTTATGCTGGTCGGACGATAGAGATCAAGGAAACGGTACACGCTGATGGTCATTTGCTTTACCAGCCCAGGCTGCATGAGCTGGGTGTGGTGGATATTTGGTTGTTGGTGGTTGAGGTTAATGCAGAGGAGTGGTTGGTGCGTGTAGCTGGTTGGATATGGGAGCGTGAAATGCAGAAGGTATGGTCGTGGTGTAAGTTTGATGCTACGGCTTTTTGCGTTCATCAGCGTGATTTACGTCCTTTGGATGAGTTAATAGAGCTTAGGGAGAAGTAGTTATGCCGTTGTTGTTCGATCAATATGTGCGGAAGCTGATGGGGCGGATGAATAAGCCGCTGCCGAAGGAATTTATGGAGGCTAGGCCTCATTCTGGACAGGCATTTCAGGAACAGCAGAGGGCGAAGGCGATAGCGCGGGGAGATCCGCGCATTCAGGCAGCTCAGAAGGGCCGGAGGGGTGAGGGTGTGGCCCCTAGAACATCACAGCCCCAGGTACAGAAGGGCAGTTCTCCGATGGGTAAGCCTCAGAGTAGGATACAGGCGTTACTTAAAACTGGAAAGGCACAGCGTTTGGGTAGGGGTGCGGCTGCTACTGGTGGGATCTCGAACCAGCCGATGCCTACGTTCCATAAGTCGTTGACTATGGCTCGTCCAGGTCAAGATCCTCGAAGGGACGTTTTTGGTGGTAGGCGTTATGGTGGCGCTAGGTCTAAAACGAGGGGAAGATTGCGATAATGATCGAATTATGGGCCTTTTTAACACAGCCGTTACAAGTAAAGGCAGTTTACTTCGTCTTTTTTACATATTTGGCCTTTAAATTAGGTCGAATGTTGGAATTAAAGGCTATTTGTGACTGTTTTGAGTTAATTCCCAAGGATTATTATGGAGAGGAGTTTTAAAATGAAGAAACATTGGAAAATCACCCTTTTTATCGTCGCTATCCTGCTTGTGGCCGGACTAGCCCTGGCGCAAACGTGGCATACGGCGAATCAGGCTACCGTGGCTTGGGATGCGGTGACTGTCCCAGCCGATAGTACCATTGAATACGTTGTCTATCTGGCAAATGCTGTCACAGATCCCAATAAGGATAATCCTGCCGAAGTTGCCGTAACCACCGATACAGATCAGCTAATTACGCTTAATGTTGAAGGATCTTATTTTGTGGGCGTTAAATCTAGGCGCATTTTAACTGCCGATGGAACAAATGTGGGGGAAAGCGACATTTCATGGTCGGACGACCCTACGCGAGTGCTGAATGGCGAGACTTTCGGATTGCGTTACTTCGTCCCGCCCGATGCACCAAGCAATCTCAGACCTGTATAAGATATTGTAAAGGCAATGGTACAGGATGCCGAAAGCCTCACGCTTGGTGACAGGCTTGCTCGAATCCGCAAGATCGTTGAGGCTATGCCTGACGGAGATCAGGACAAGGCCGATCTGATCCTGATCTTCGATGAGTATGAAAAAGCCGTTGAATCCAGGCATCAGCTCCAGGGTGCTTTGAGTGCTGCAAAATGGGCTCTGGAGGTAGCCCTGGAGAAAATATCTAAGCAAAAACAAGCACTAGACGTACTTTCAATAGGCAAAGACTAGGCCGCTTTCGACGAGCGGCCTTTTCTTTTACAGGGGGGTTAGCTCGTGACAACAGCACTATACCGAATATCGTCCGGCGAGGTCGTCAAGATCAGCTTATCAGATCAGATGTGGGATGATCGAGCCCCTGCTTTTTGGGGAGTTCTGACAACCGCAGCTTATCCCGATGGCACTCAGGTTCGGCACATTGATCGTGAGTTGCGGGAGTTGGGCTTTGCTAAATTCGCCGATGTAGGCGGCAATATCGTCCGTAACGCCGTTCAAGGCGAAATTGATACCTACGCTCCCGCCCAGGAAGATGATGAGAACCAGCAGGACGCTCTAGGCGCTGGCGGGCTATTCCTGGTTCATCCACGAAACAGAAAGCTAATGACCGCCTTTGCCGACATTATCAAGGATGAAATGAATATCCTGCGTGGTTGGCTCACTCAATTCAAAGCAGATGTGGCTGCAGCAAATAATCTCTCTGATCTCAAAAGCAGCGTTGCAGCACAGCCGGATCTTCCTGATCGTACCCTGGCCCAACTGAAAACAGCAATTACAGCTCGAATAGACAAGGACGACTAATGGGCGTAACTAACCCGAATTACCCGACGATGGAGATCGCCCTGGCGATGGTTAATGCGCCGGATAACGCCGATGGCACAGAGCGCATGAAAAAAGGCGATATTATTGCCATTCGCAAACCAGCAGATTTCATAGGATCGCAAGAAGGCAAAATCTTTCTCTGGCTACATATTGATGGGCCAGAAGAAAATGAATTTGCTGCCTTTGCTCAACAGGTCTTTGAACCTACTGATCCTGAAACTGGCGAAAGATTCGACAAGCGAAGATACGAAGTTCCCCTCGGACGCTTACAGGTTCTATATCCCGCGTTTAATCAATCAAGAGCAACAGATCCAAATGATTTTTATCAACCATTCTTGCTCATTGACAGCGAAGATTTTGAAATTGTTGCTGCAGATCCACCATACGCAGTTAGCGGCCTAGTCTTTGATAAGGCCATAGGAGATTATCTCTAATGGCTACCTCAAGACGAGCTGCCACAAATGAGAATATCAGTACCTACGATAGCGGGGGTGGACAGGACTACTCAGCCCTTGCTACCTGGGAAGCTGCAACTGATATTGATCTCGTTACCGCTACTCAGTCTGAGGTCTTAGAGTGCTACGCTGGCTCTCACGATGATGAAGTTGTCATTGATGGCGCGACTACGAATACTTCGTATTTCAGGATAATCCGTCCGGCCTCTGGAGAGGGTCACGATGGCTACCCCCACCAGGACGGATCAGCCGCTTATTTTGTCACTACAACAAGCAACATAGATATGTTCTCTGTGGTTGAGGCTAACTGCCAACTTCAAGACTTGATAATGAGCCTCGATCAAGATGGTGGTAGTGCCTATTGCGCTGCCCTAGTAGGTAACAATCAGTATTTAATCGGCTGTCTAGCCATCAATCCGGTCAACATTGGCGGTGATTCTAAGGGTTTTAGAGAGAATGGCGGCAGCGGCGATACGATGTATTACATCAACAGTATCGCCATAGGCTGTGACGATGCTGCCTTTCAGTTCGATGCAGGAACAAGCTACGTCTATAACTGCCATGCCATTGATTCAGGTGAAGGATTCAATGAGAGTGGCGGTACGGTAATCTGTAAAAACTGCCTGGGTAATGGCACTACCGGATCGCAGGACTTTGATGGCTCTTATGATGCTGCGAGTGAATATAACTCATCAGGCGATGGCTCGGCCCCAGGTACAAACAGCCGGATCAATCAAACCTTTGCTTTCTCCGATGCTGGCAATGATGATTTCCGGTTAGGCTACACCGATGGTGGCGCTAGGAATTTTGGTACTGATCTGAGCGCAGATGGCAATTTCGCTTTCGACGATGATATTGCTGATGGCGTTATGGGCGCGGGCAAAGCAGGAATAACACGCCCACAAGAATCAGTATGGGATATAGGCTTTCACGAGCGCACGGAAAGCTCTTCCAGCTCAAGTTCTTCATCCTGCTCTAGTAGTTTTTCATCCAGTTCCTTCTCATCTTGCTCATCCAGTTTTTCTAGCTCAAGCTCATGCTCCTCGTCGTCCTTTTCTTCGTCCTCTTCCAGTTTCTCATCGTCCTGCAGTAGTTCATCGAGCAGTTTTTCATCTTCATCTAGCTGTTCTAGTTCGTCTTTTTCGAGTTCGAGTTCGAGTTCGTCAAGCAGCTTTTCCTCTAGTTCAAGTTCCTGTTCTAGCTCGTTTTCTTCAAGCTCTTCCTGTTCATCAAGCAGCTTTTCGTCCTCTTGTTCGTCGAGTTCTTCATTTTCTAGCTCATCCTCTTCTTCACCTTCATGCGTTCCACCGGATTGGCGCTGGGTTGATGGTTCTCAGCTAATTGTCGGCACGATAAATACTGGCGTTTTCTGTGATACCCATGCCTGTGATCTTACTGAGTATGTAATCAATGAGCTTTCAGGTGTGGGTATTCCAGCTTTCGATCAAAGATTCACCTTTGAAAATGTACCAAAATCAACCCTTGATGTATCCATAACTGGCTACTACAGCGGCAATCCCGCTCATATCGTCAAAATAGCGATCTTTAATTACCAAACGCTCTTGTGGGATGATATGACAGGCGCAGCCCAGGACTTTCCATCACAGGCTACGCCTTCTAACTATGTATTTCCGCTCACAGGCGCGGGAACACCGTCTGATTATGTGAGTGTTGGCAATCAGCTATCAATTAAGATCGACCATCGCTCTAACGGATCAGCCGGACACACATTCCACATGGATTGTGTGCATCTGACCGATACCAGCTCTTCTAGCTCAAGTTCGTCAAGCTGCTCATCTTCCTTCTCCAGCTCATCGAGTTCATTTAGCTCTTCTTGCTCGTCAAGTTGCAGTTCGTCATTTTCATCTTCGTCAAGCTGCTCGTCCTCTTGTTCTTCAAGTTTTTCAAGTTCTAGCAGCTCTTTTTCATCGTCCTGTTCGTCGTCGAGTTTTAGCAGCTCATCGAGCTGCAGTAGCTCGTTTTCGTCCTCGTCGTCGAGCTGCAGTAGCTCATCTTTTTCGAGTTCATCATGCTCAAGCAGCTTTTCCAGTTCGAGTTCGTGCAGCTCGTCATTTTCGTCGTCCTCGTCCTCATCCTTCTCCAGCAGTTCGAGCTGTTCTTCGAGTTTTTCTTCTTCTAGCTCATGCTCGTCGAGCTTTTCATCAAGCTCATCATGCTCGTCGTCGAGCTTTTCATCTAGTTGTTCGTCCTGTTCTTCGAGCTTTTCATCATGCTCTAGCTCTTCTTCATCTTCATTAGAATGTGGACAATGGATTGCTTACTTTGACGATTCAAGGTGGAACCCTGGGGGCATTGTTGCCCCACCATTTGCCTGTACCTGGGATTCAGTAAATTGGGAATGGGATTCTGATCTATATAGCTCACAGCAATGGGCCTATTTAGAAACACAAGGCGCATGGCGGAGTGGATACAGGCCAAGCAAGTTTCGGATTACATTCACAGGCGGCTCTCCACTATATGCCTGTAATCTGAAAGATACTGCCGGAAATGTCATTGGCGGTACGAATTTCCCGACCAATTATTTCTCCGGTCAAGTTGAAGCAATTACTTTTTCGACATTCGATCTTAGATTTTTGGAATTACAGCATAACGGCACAACTCAATTCCAAGTTACAAATATCGAATTCTTTACGGTATGTTCCTCTTCTAGCTCTTCGTCGAGTTCATTTAGCTCTTGTTCTTCATCATTTAGCTCTTCAAGTTCGAGTTTTTCATCATCGTCGTCTTGTTCATCGAGCTTTTCAAGTAGTAGCAGCTCATTTTCATCGAGTTCATCATGCTCATCGAGCTTTTCGAGTTCATCATCTTCGTTTTCGTCCTCGTCCTCTTCATTCTCATCGTCGAGTTCCAGCTACTCAAGTTCCTCATCCTCTTCTTTATCGTCCTCCTCTTCCTCTTCGTTTTCGAGCAGTTGCTCTTCATCCTGTTCGAGTTTTTCGAGTTCTAGCTTTTCATCATCGTCGTCCAGCTCCTCTTTTAGCTCAAGTAGCTCTTTTTCCAGTAGTTCTTCATCATCCAGCTCTTGTTCTTCCTCAAGCTCTTCTTTTAGCTCTTCTTGCTCAAGTAGCTCTTTTTCTTCATCTTCTAGCTCATCGAGCTTTAGTAGCTCGTCGTCCTGTTCGTCGTCGTCCTTTTCGAGTTCAAGCTCTTCGAGTTTTTCGTCAAGCAGTAGCTCACGGAGTTCGTCATGCTCATCGACTTTTTCATCGTCCTCGTTCTCGTCCTCGTTCTCGTCCTCGTCCTCGTGTTCATCAAGCAGCCCATCATCCAGCTCTTCCTCCTTCTCGTCGTCTTGCTCATCGTCCTCTTTCTCTTCGAGTAGCTTCTCGTCGTCCTCTTCGAGCTTTTCTTCTTCTTCCTGTAGCTCCTCGTTCTCATCGAGTTCGTCATGCAGCTCAAGCTCATTTTCTTCTTCTTCGAGCTGTAGTTCGTCGTCTTTTAGCTCGTCAAGTTCGGTTTCATCTAGCTCGTCATTTTCTTCTTCATCTTCTTGCTCCAGTAGCTCATTTTCGTCGTCAAGTTCATCATTTAGCTCGTCGAGTTCCTTTTCATCTTCCTGTTCATCTTCGTCGTCATTTTCCAGCTCAAGCTCTTCGAGTTTCAGCTCTTCGAGTTCGAGCTTTAGCTCTTCAAGCTCAAGTTTTTCAAGCTCTTGCTCCTCAAGCTCCTTCTCGTCCAGTAGTAGCTGTTCTTCGTCGTTTTCATCCAGTTCTAGCTGTTCTTCGTCATTCTCGTCCAGTTGTAGCTCTTCGTTCTCTTTTTCAAGCTCCTCTTCGAGTAGTTCGTTTTCAAGCTCTTCATCCTGCTCAAGCTCCTCGTTTTCGAGTTCTAGCTCCTGCAGTAGCTCCTCTTTCTCGTCGTCCAGCTCATCCTTTTCAAGCTCTTCATCAGAGAGCCTATCGTCGTCCTGCTCGTCCAGTAGCTCTCTCTCTGGCTCGGTTTCATCTTCGTGTTCGTCCTCTTCGTCCAGCCAATCTAGCTCAAGCTCAGTTTCATCTTCCTCTTCATGCTGTAGCTCCGTATCCTCTTCAAGCTCCTCTTTCTCGTCCTCATCCAGCTCCTTCTCGTCCTCAAGCTCGGTAAGTTCTTCGAGTTCGTGTGACTCGGCCTTCTCGTCCAGCTCATGCTCATCTAGCTGCAGTAGCTCATCGGAAAGCAGCTCTTGTCTGTCGTCCTCTTGCTCGTCGTCCTCTAGTTGCAGCTCTTCCTCATCGGCTGACTGTGACTCTATACCTGTCTATGGGAACAATGTCTTAGCTGTGTATCCTGATTGGATTTGGTACGACTTTGGTAGGGTAAAGGTCAATGAGGACAGCATTGAGCAAGTACACACGGATGCTAGAAGGTATGCTGGATTTGAATCACGCAAATTCGTTGCTGAATTCAGGGCTGGGGATCAAGATCCGCAAGGCATCGAACAGCGATTTCCGATAGGGAATCCGGCCTCTCTAGGCGTAACGAGAGTCTATCAACTCTCATTTTGGATCTATCCAGTTGATCGGACTAAGATCAGAGTAACCATCAAGCATGATGATGGGACTTTGAATGTTCATAACTATCCTGGTCTTACTCCGAATACCTGGAATCTGGTAAGCGATCTGGTCAACATTCAGAATAACACCAATACCGTGATCGCGTGGCACTCCGGCGCTACGGAATCCGGTACTTGGTATCTCGATGAGTTGGCATTGCGCTGGCTGGTCTGCCCTGGATCTTCATCGTCCTCGGAATCATCCTGTTCGAGTTCGTCTTGCTCCTCTTCCAGCGAATCCTCATCCTCACTCAGCTCCTCATCCTCTTGTAGTAGCTGTAGCTCGTGTGATTCGCTCTTCTCGTCCTCTAGCTCATCGTCGTCGTTCTCCAGCTCATCGTCGTCCTGTAGCTCTTCAAGTACCTGTTCCTCTTCATCTTTCTCCAGTTGCAGCTCCTCTTTCTCGTCCTGCAGCTCTTCGTTCTCTTCGTCGTCGTCGTCATTTAGCTCATCTTCGAGCTGCAGCTCTAGCTGTTCGTCCAGTTTCTCATCTTCGAGTTCATCTTTTAGCTCTAGCTCTTCATCTTTCAGTAGTTCTTGCTCCTCAAGCTCATCCAGTTTGAGCTTTAGCTCAAGTTGCTCGTCCTGTGATTCTGGCTTTTCTTCAAGCTCTTCTAGCTCTTCATTCTCAAGCTCGTCGAGCTGTTCATCGTCTTTTAGCAGTTGCTCCTCTTCCTACTCGTTCTCCAGTTCGAGTTCTTCATCCTGTGATTCAGCTTTCTCTTCCAGCTCTTCGTGTAGTAGCTCATCTTCATCGTCCAGCGAGAGTTTCCAGGTCTTACAGGGACAATACTTCTATCCTCAGAGCGATGAGGGTGGATATACGGTTACTCCTGTGGGATCTGGCTCTAGCATCGCAGATCGAGTGAATAATGGCATCTTCGGGCCTGGATTCTCACCTGGGCCGGATGATACTAACGGATTCCAGGGCAGTAACGGTGCTTACGTTAGACTTAGACTTTCAAATCCAGTTTTCCAGGGAGAAGCGATAGAAGTTAGATGTACTGTAAGGGCGTTTACTTTCTTTGCTCCACCTGGACGAGTTGATGTAAGATTCGAGTCTAGCTTTGGTGTGTCACATGGCACACGCACAATATACACGATTACTACAGGTGTTCCGGCTGATTACACGGTAAGCTGGAGTCTTAATAAGACAGCCGCAGAGCTTACAGATGCACGGTTGAGGGTTGAGTGCCAAGATCCAAGCTGGAATGATCGAGTTACTGAGCTTGAATTACAGGTCATTATTGAAGGCTCATCTTCCAGTTCATGCTCTTCGAGTTCATCTTGTGATTCGGCATTCTCATCCTCCAGCTCTTCATCTTCGCTGAGTTCGGTGTCGGTAAGCAGTTGCTCATCTTCCTGTGATTCAGCTTTCTCATCGTCAAGCTCGTCGTCCTCACAAAGCTCTGTATCTATCTCATCTTCTTCATCCAGTTACTCTAGCTCTTGCAGTTCCTCTAGCTCTTGCGATTCGGCATTCTCATCTTCATCTAGCAGCTCATCGTTCTCCAGCTCTTCATCCTCGTTCTCAAGCTCGTCGTCCTGTAGCTCGTCGTCGAGCTGCAGTTCTTGTGATTCAGCCTTCTCCTCTAGTTGCTCGTCGTCGTCATTCAGCTCGTCGAGTTCCAGCTCCTCTAGCTGTTCATCGAGCTTTAGCTCTTGCTCTTCATCGTCCTGCAGTAGCTCGTTCTCTTCATCTTCGTGTTCGAGCTGTGATTCAGCCTTCTCAAGCTCATGTTCGAGTTCAAGCTCCTCGTTCTCATCGAGCTGTTCATCGAGCTTTAGCAGTTCTAGCCCATCATTATCGTTCTCATCCTGTAGCTCTTGCAGCTCATGTGATTCGGCTTTCTCATCGTCCAGCTCGTCGAGCTTTTCATCTTCGTCCAGCTCCTTCTCCTCCTCGTGTTCTAGCTCTTTTAGCTCAAGCTCATCTTCAAGCTGTTCATCGTCAAGTTTTTCATCGAGTTCTTGTAGCTCGTCATTTTCGTCAAGCTCAAGCTGCTCATCGTCAAGCAGCTCTTTTTCCTCGTCGAGTTCGTCTTTCTCAAGCTCGTCGTCGAGCTTTAGTTCAAGCTGTAGCAGCTCTTTCAGCTCTTCGAGTTCTTCATTCTCGTCGAGTTCAAGCTCTTTCAGCTCAAGCTGTAGCAGTAGCTCTTTCTCATCGTCGTCGTCCTTCTCAAGCAGCTCATCGTCGTTCTCGTCGAGTTCGAGTTCGTCGAGCTTTAGCTCCAGTAGCAGTTTCTCATCGTCCAGCTCTTCGTTCTCGTCAAGCTCCTCGTGTTCAAGCTCTTCGTTCTCAAGTAGCTGTTCCTCTTCAAGCTCGTCCTTCTCGTCGTCGAGTAGCTGTTCGAGTTCCTTCTCGTCGTCCTCAAGCTCTTTCTCAAGCTCAAGCTCAAATTGCTCATCTTCGAGCTGTTCATCTTCATTCAGCTCGTCGTCTTTCAGCTCGTCGTCATCGCGCTCTTCCAGCTCAAGCTCATTCTCTTCGAGTTCTTCCTCTTTCAGTAGCTCGTCAAGCTGTTCGAGTTCTTTCAGCTCTTGCAGCTCCTCGTTCTCTTCGAGTTCTGAGAGTTTTAGCAGCTCTTCTTCCTCGCAGAGTTCAAGCTCATCTTGCTCTGCCGGACAATGGATCTCCCAATTCGGTGCGCCATCTACCTTTGGCTGTGGTTTAGGTTTTGGTACAACCAAATGGTCAACAACTGGCGGCAATACTAGGCACGTTAATAGTTCACCTGATTACTTCGATGCTTGTGGCCCTGGCGGTTTTGGGCTGGCTGCTACTGGCGCATGGAAAACTGGCTACAGACCAACAAAAATCAGGGTCACGATTACAGGTGGTACTCTCTCTTGGACGCTATCAGACGGTAGTGGAGTGATTGCCTCTGCCAGTAATCAGATAGGTTCGCCAGCGGCAGAAGTTAATATCGGCGGTCAAGTTAGCGATATTGTTAGTTTCGGGCCAGCCGATGAGTTTACTGGATGGCACATAGAGGATATTGAATTCTTCGTCTGCTCAAGCTCAAGCAGCTCTTTCTCATCCTGTTCCTCTAGCGAATCGTCGAGTTCAAGCTCTTCATCCTTCTCTTCAAGCTCTAGCTCATTTTCGTCCAGTTCGAGTTCTTTCAGCAGCTCATCCTCATGCTCATCTTCCAGCGAATCATCTTCATCGTCGCCAGTTCCGTTCTTTACAGGCATAAATCCAGACGAAGATGTTGATATTACTGGCTGGACGCTTTCAGGTCAGGCTACAGCTTGGGAATGTACGGAGGATTTTAGTGCTGGAGATCCGGCGAGGAATGATGATTATGTCTATGCTTTAGCAGCCAATACCATAAAGCTCGGTTTTGAGAATCCTTCGTATGCTGGCAATTCCTATTATGTGAGAGTGAAATTTAGTGCGGCCTCCGGCGGGTCACAGGGTAGCCTGGGAATGTCGCTCTATGACGGTGCTAGTCAAATAGGCAGCGAACAGATATTTGCTCCGCAGTTGCTACCTGGGACTTGGAGTGAATTTGAATACAGTTTCGCAACGACTAAGACCGCTGCAGAGCTGAGTGATATGCGAGTATGGTTCCGGTGGATTAGTGGACTCTCGATCCTTGTCAGCTCGGTACAGATAGACATTTCCCTGGCATCTTCTTCTTCGTCCTCATTGTCGGAAAGCTCAAGCTCAGAGTCGGTAAGCTCATGCTCAAGTTCACACTCATTAAGCTCCAGTTCGTCGTGTGAATCTGGAGCATGGGTAGATGTTTTCACTCCTGAGTGGGTTTGCTCCGCTAACTGCTCATATAATGCTACCTTGGATCAGTTTGAGGAAGCTGGCCCTGGTATGAGCATACGGGAAAGCGGTACTTGGAATGTGGGTTATCGCCCGATTAAAATCAGGGCTTACGGTCATACTCCTGGCGGTTGGGGCGAGTTGAATCTGAGAGATAATGTTGGCGGTGGAAACGTCATTGCGAATGATGATGGCGGTGGTAGTGGCTATGTCGCTGGTACTCCGGTTGATATTGATTGGTCATACGGCATTGATATGGCTAGGATTGATTCACCGTGGGATACCCTAACCAATGTCCAATTCTTCATTTGTGGTTCGAGTTCAAGTAGCTCATTCTCATCCTGTAGCTCTAGCTTTAGCAGTTCCAGCTCTTCGTTCTCCAGTTCCAGCTCTAGCTCTTCATTCTCATCTTCCAGCTCTTCGTTCTCAAGCTCATCTTCCTTCTCGTCTAGCTCATCTTTCTCATCAAGCAGCTCTTCATTCAGTTCCTCTTCGAGTGAAAGTCAGATTTTACAAAGCCAATTCATCCGGCCTGATGAAGATGTGAGTGCCAGCAACATTACTTTTGGCTCCGGTAGTTCTAGGTGGGATCGACTGAATGATGGAATTATTACCGGAACGCCTGACGACACAAATGGCGTTGGGGGTATGTTCTCCGATGATTTTCAGCGGAGCGGATTTACGAATCCTTCTTTCCAGGGAACAAGCCTAGAGATTAAAGTTCATGTTCGCTGTAAAAACGCCGACAATGAACAGTTCGATATAAAATTGTACTCAGATGGAAGCAGCCTTGATGGATCTAGCGGCCTAATTGCTGCAACGACGAGCTATGCCAATTACAGCCATAGTTTTTCAGTTCAAAAAACAGCGGCACAGCTCACGAATTTGGAAGTAAGATTTAGTAGTTTCGCCAGCGTAGAGAGCCATGAATTATCAGAAATGGAAGTTGAAATTGTTAAGCCTTCATCTTCCAGTTCTTCTTCCTGTTCCAGTAGCTTTTCTTCATGCTCAAGCTCATTCTCAAGCTCTTCATCCTGCTTTTCTAGCAGCTCCTTTAGCTCAAGCTCATCATCTTTCAGTTCAAGCTCATCCAGTTCAAGCTCATCGCAAAGTTTCTCGACGTTTCAGACGCGAATATGGATGTATCCATCAATACCGGATGATTTAGTTGATGGATTTACTTTCGGTGCTGGTAGTAACCCTGGCAACATCAATAACGGTATCTTTGGCCCTGGAGCATCACCGGATGATACGGCGGGAATAGGCAGCTCGTCGGACGGTTACTACGAAGCGGATCTATGGCCTAATGTCTTTTACTCAGGCCAAACAATAAATATCAAATCCCATTGGCGACTAAAAAATGATGGCCCTGGTACTGGCGATGTGAACGTGCAACTGCGTGACGGTGGTTCACCATACACTAATACAAATATCAATCCGACTACGAGTTGGGTGACTTACACCGTAGATCACAACCTACAGTTGAATTGGATGGAAATTCAAAATATGCTCATGTGGATTGGCTTTGATGATACGGTCAACGCTGATCGACTTTCTGAGGTGGAAGTTGAGCTTATTTTTGGTAGTTCTTCAAGCTCCAGTTCATCCTCAGAATCTTGTAGCTCATCTTCATTCTCATCGTCCTCAAGCTCATCTTCATCAGCAGCTCCATTAACGATATTGAATCCTAATGGTGACTTCGATCATACATGGAGTGGTGCTACCGGATGGGATCAAATAAATGATTGGGATGATGGAGATCCAGCAAGGCAAAGCAGTACGATTTTTGCCAGTACAGGCGTGACTGAAAAGACAGATTTTGAGAATCCTTCATTTTCTGGAAATTGCGAATCCATAGACGTAAAAATTGATGCCAGATGGACTAATGGGCCAACATCGGTAGGAATCTCTCTGTACGATGGTGCAAGCATCATTGGTAGCGAACAAGTACAAGCTCTAACTCCAGCTTGGGCCGAATACTCATGGAAATTTACAACTTCCAAAACGATGGAAGAGCTTAGTGATCTGAGAGTTTGGTTCCGATTCGCTCTTGGTGGACTCAATTTTGCTTTTATAGCTGCTTGTCAGGTGGAGATACATTTGCCAACTTCAAGCTCAAGCTCAAGCTGTAGTTCATCTTCCAGTTCAACATCGACTTAGGGCTTGCATTAGAATTTGGGCTGGTTAAAATCGGGCTATGTACGATCTCAACTACTACGAAAATTTACTGAGGATTCACAGCGCCACGGCAGAGCGGATCAGCGACATTCGCTGGCATTTTATAGAGCAAGGTGTTTACTTGCCAGCCGGACGAGGATGGCGCTCAAAGTTGAAGGTGCTGGACTATGGTTCCGGTGTCGGCTGGTTTCGAGCATGGCGACCCCCCTGGGCTGACGTATGGAGCTATGATTTGGGCCTGTATCCACAAACAGGCATCGACATGGTTCCCTATGACGTAACGTGCTTTTGGGACGTTCTGGAGCATATTAGGGACTTTCAGGACATAGAGCCGATCCTGATGCTCTCCAAGAAAGTTGCTTGCACGGTTCCGATCATACCGGAGGAAGGCCTGAGTGAATGGAAGCATTTTAAACCAGGGGAACATTTACATTATTTCACTAAGGACTCCCTGATCGCGCTCTTTGATAAGTTTGGATTCAGCCCTATGGTTGAAAATGATTGTGAATGTCCTCCACGCAAAGATGTAACAACCTTTTTGTTTGCTAATCGCTGGAGGCCATAATGCTAGATTTTATCGAAATGAGGAAACAGCTCCAAAAAGCCCTGGCAAGCGGTAAATTGTTTGTGAGGATCAGCTACATGGACGAAGAGGAAACGATCCAGCATTACTACTTAACTCACAACTTTCCCAGGGAAGATATAATGCTCAGTATCGAGCATATCGCTAAAGAAATTCTTCCCGAATCCCTAGAAACAGAAACCGAAACAGATGAGGAAGATAATCCTTAGAAACGGACAGAGCCCTGGTGACGTATTGACCATGACTAGGGCTGTCGCCGACTTTGCTAACTCATATCCTGATTTCCTGATCGACGTAAGAAGTCCCTGTGCCGAAATTTGGGAGAATAATCCCTGGCTGCATCCACTCGATGAAAACGACGAAGAGGTGGAACAGTTCGACATCGGCTATGATGCCATTCACAACAGCGGCGTTACAGGGATACATTTCGCTGACGGATTCAGGCTGGATATTGAGAAGAAGCTCGATGTCAAGATCCTACCAACAGGGATCTTGCCGGAGCTTTGGGTTAGCGATGAAGAGAAAAGCTGGATAAATCAGGCTGAGGTTGAGTTCGGCTGGAAAGACAAATTCTGGCTCCTTAATGCCGGATCTAAGCCGGACAATGCACTCAAGCAATATCATCGCTGGCAAGAAGTTGTAGACATTCTCACACGGTTCTTTGACAACAGAATAAAGATAGTCCAGATAGGCCATGAGGCCCATCATCATCCAGACCTTACGGGTGTCCTTTCCCTGGTAGGCAAGACGGATCTCCGGCAACTCATACGATTATGCCATTGGTCTGAGGGAACAATAGGCCCGATCAGCTTTCAATTCGTCCTGGCCGCAGCCCTGCAGAAACCTTATGTGTGCGTGGCAGCGGGCAAAGAAGGTGTGCGCTGGCATCTATATCCTCATGGACGCTATCTTTACACAAATGGCTGTCTTGAATGCTGTGAATGGGATGGGTGCTGGCGCGGTGGGGGTCACACTAAATGCCTGACGATGGAGAATGGATCTCCCAAATGTTTCACGATGATTAAGCCCTACATGATCGCAGATGCCGTGAAGATGTACTACGAAGGGGGCAAGCTAAACTTTGATTGGCGAGTACCACGAGAAGAAACTGGTTGAGTACCTTGAGCCAGGGCAGCGTGTCCTGATTCGATTCGGTCATGGCTGGGGCGATACCCTGATGTTCATGCCGATCTTCGAGCGGCTGCAGGATCTCTACGCTGATGTGCATTTCGATCTGTATCTCGAATGTGGTCAGGAATGTATTTTCGAGTCATTTCCGGATAAAGAGGGGCCGGATCACGATTACGTTTTCCACCTTGATTTTCCTATGTCGGAGGGATCTGGACTCACTAAAGCGCAGAAATGCTGCGTGGATGAGCTTGGAATTGATCCTTTATCTGAAATTGCGGCTTTGCCGAAGAAACCATCGCCGATTGTTTCAGTCCATTTTCAAGGTACGGCCTTACCGAATTCGGTCAACTGTCCAGAGGAGGTAGCGCGAAAAGTATGGCAGGAGGTTTTGGATGCTGGAAAAATTCCCGTTGAAGCCCATTTTAGGCATTTGTTTCACAATCCTGCTAATACTCGCTATGGGTTTATTGATCGTCATGTACGGTATTGTAATGCTAATTTGTCTAATCTCATCGGTCTTATACAAGTATCTTTCGCCTTTGTCGGAATTGCTTCTGGCCCTCTTGTTACTGCTCTATCAGTCATGCCGACAAGGACGTTTTACCTGGAGAGGAATCACAAGATTACGGATTATGTAAAGCACCTGGACGTTAAGGCAGTTCATGTAGATCACTACGAGGATGGGATGGTGAGTGAATGGCTGACTACGCTATGATTTTCAGTACCACTAGAGGCTATATGCCAGGAACGAATGGCATTTTAAATGCAATGGAATACTACGGCATGACTCACATTGATGTCTATGTGATCCAGGTAAATTTCGAGCTAGATCAGGAATACAAAGATCAATGGCCTAATGTGAATTTCGAGGTCATTGACCCTACCATGTGGCACGAGCCAAAGAATGCCGGATGGTATTGCCGATTCGCACCACCCTGGAGAGCCATTCAGCTACTCGATCAGTACAAGGTCGTCAACATTCACGGAGCCGATGTCTGCCCGCTTAAAGATGTCACCATGTACTACGACTTGTCGGCAAAGACAGGCCAGATCATTGTCGGCACAAATGAGCAAGGCTGCGCTGATTATTCACGAATGACTGAGAAGGGGAAACACCCTTACGTCCATACCTGGATGATCCCTTACGCTGATATACCGTGCTTTGTTACTCGACATCAAAAGGCGGTTTTGGAGCTGGTTCTTGATCTTCACCGGAGGCCTGATTGCACCTTGAGTTGGATGGATGCACTCAACTATGCCTTGCGGGATCTCGAACAAGAGCCCATTGCGCTCCCTGGCAACCTGTGGGTTTTCAATCTTAGCTCCCAGGGCAAGGTGAGGAGAGAGGGAGACAAGATTTTCTATCTCGACCAGCAAATGAACCAGTTTCACAGGAAATACTGGATTGCTAACTTTTGCAGAAAGTACCTGGCTCCGAATAGTCCTAACTGCGGCCACAACCACCTGATCTTTAATCAGATGTGGAATTTTTTCAATAGAGAATGTCGAGTACAATGGCTAGAGGGCTTGGAAGTATGGGACGGAGTACATCAGTCACAATCATTGGAACACGGCCCCAATTCATAAAAGCAGCCTCAATCAACTTCGATGAAGATAAGGTCGATAACTTCCTGGTTCACACAGGCCAGCATTACGATTATGGTCTGTCCAGGCAGTTTTGGAAACTGAGAAAGAAAGAGCCGGATCAGGTACTCAACTGTGCCAGCCATGATCCGACGATCCAGATGAAGTTGATGCTGGATCAAATCGCGCCGATCCTGATCCATAGGAAACCCGACTATGTGATCGTGGTCGGCGATTGTAATTCTACCCTGGGTGGTGCTTTAACTGCGGAGCTACTGAAAATTCCGGTCATTCACATAGAGGCTGGATTAAGGTCGTTCGATTGGACTATGCCGGAGGAAAGAAACCGTTACCTGACGGATCACCTAGCCCAGGTGAATTTCTGTGTGACAGCCGAAAACAAGAGGCAGATCGAGAGGGAAACACATTTCCCCAGGCCCATGATGCAGCAATGGTATGGCTCACCGCCGAATCATAACTATGTGGTCGGTGACACGCTTTATGATTCGATGATGTCCTTCATAGATGAAACCGTACCGATGCTGGGTGACTATTTCCTGGCAACAGTACACAGGGAAGCGAACGCAAATGAGCATATTGAGGAAATTCTGGATGCCCTGAATTCACTCGAACAGAGGGTCATTTTCCCCAAGCATCCACGCATTAAGCTGGAGAAAGAATATAAGAATATCGAAGTATTGAAACCAGTTGATTATGTCACGATGTTAAGCCTACAGCTTGGCGCTGATATGATCTTTACCGACTCCGGCGGTGTTGGCCGTGAAGCTGTGTGGCTCGGCAAGCGATGTGTGATGCTGAGGGGAAATACTGAATTCCCTGAATTTGTTCATTCAGGCCATGTGGTACTGGCTGGTCACAGCAAGGAAGCTATAGTCGATGCTCAATTCGCGCATTGGCCCTCTGAGCCCTGCGATCACGGACAGGATGGCAACGCTGGAGCGAGGATAGCGGAGGTTATCTATGGGCTCTAACTACGCTTACATTGTAGCCGCCAGCGAGAATTACATTCCTGGCCTGATGGCAATGTTCAACAGCATGGAGCGGATCGGCAGTACGCACGATGTCATTCTAATTTCGTTCCGATTGCCGGATTGGTTCTTTGAGGATCTGGAACAAAGAGCTTATCCATTTCACATAAAGCTGGTTGATTCTGAGGGTGAAAATCAGATCCATCAGACAGCCATTGAGCGTTTCCGCGTGGCCTGTGAGGTCGGCACTACCTATGATGCCATTTGCTTGCTGGACGCGGATATGTGGGTCGAGGCTAATGTAGATGTGTTCTTCCTGGCTGCGAGTAAGGGACTGATCGTTACTGGCAGTAACGGCATGATTATCAACTTCAACAAAGCCTACCAGGAACAATACCAATGCTTTCTTGAGGCTGATGAGTGGCCGTATCCGCAGATCCATACGACTGTGCCGATCTTCATAGATACTCGCAACTTCGATTGGTTCGATGAGCTTTATAAGTCCAGGCGGGTAGATGCCTGGGATGATTTCCTGTACCTGAATCTCCTGGGGATCAAGCTCCGCAAGTACGAGAAGATGATCTGTATGCCGCCATACGCCTTCACCGGAATTCATCATTGGCAGATGAAGCCGGAAACGGGAGTGATTGAGAAGGGTGATCTACTACTCTCCGGCACAGAAGAACAAGTCTACATGGTGCATGGTAAATGGTGGGATGAGGGCTGGCTGCAGGATCTCTTGCCAACAATGGCAGGATATTGGCTCGATGAAGGGATTAGTGAAAGAGGACAAGGAAGAACACATAATGCAATTAACTCCCTACTAAACCGTTTTCGCAGCTTGGTACAAGAAGGAGATCAATCATGGCAAACATTATTACAAGAGGGGGCGCTTTTCTTACCCTAACCTCGATAGATACTGATGTTACGGCCTTTGATCTGTGGCCGGAACAATCCGTGGCTGGCATTCCAATTATCAGCATTGATTTCACAATTTCAGCCGGAACGGATAAATGTGTTATCAGGGAAGGATCGCTGACAGGCCCGATAATCTTCTCGAACATAGCGGGTGAACACGTTATCAAACCATTTGGCGGAAAACCTGTGCGGCCATGCCTGGACGTTTCAGAGGGCAGCTATGGTGCTACAGCCGCGCTAATCATTCACATCGGCGATACCGGATAATGGCTAAACCTAGAGACAGCGCAGGGAAAAAGAATTCCCATGCACGGCAACACCTGTTCCTTCAAGATCACGTTGTAGACGAGATCAGGATTAAGGAAATCGCTGAGAAAAGCGGTGTTGACTATGATCGCGTTGCCAAGTTACTGCGGGAATTGACAGGCCAGGACATTTCCAAGGAGCTACTGAAAAGCTCCTGGGATCTCATTAGGGTGCTACTTGCCGAAGCTGTAGAGTTGCGTGATCGAGTGATGATGATGCACATTATCAACGAGATCATAAAGCGCAAGGAGCCCAAACAGAGCCAGATCAAGACTGAGGGTGTAGTCGATCACAAGGTCATGGTACTGGTGCAACAATTCGAGGATAAAACCCTTGAGGATCTCATCGCAAGAAGAGAATCTATTACCGTGGGAGAAGGAAAAGCTCGACCAGCTAGAGCTATCCCTGATCGACGCGGTACTGGAAAAGAGAAATCCTGATCTTCTCTACGAGCTAAAGATCGAGCCATACAAGGCCGATCCGCTGGGGTTCGCCAGGGAAGTAATCGGCATGGAGCCGACTGAGGAGCAAGTCAAATTGCTCACGGCGATCCAGGCTGGCGATCATGTATCTGCGCGATCAGGCCGTGGAATCGGCAAGACTACAGGCCTTGCAATGGTGATTTGGTGGTACATGGTTACTAAGCCTCATTGTCGTATTCCCTGTACCGCACCAACTGAGAACCAACTGCGTGACGTTCTATGGGCGGAGCTGACGAAACAGCACCGACAGATGGACGAATACTTTGCTGACTTTTTTGAACTTACTACCGACAGGATCTTTCATAAAGAGCATAAAGCAACGTGGTTCGCCGTTGCTAGAACCGCACGGAAAGAGGCTTCCGAATCTTTCCAGGGTTTTCACGAAGAGAACATGATGTTTGTTGTCGATGAGGCCAGCGGTGTGCCGGATGAAATCTTCGAGATCCTAGAGGGCGCAATGACCGATCTCGGTAACAAGGCGCTCCTGGTCGGCAACCCGACTAGGACTTTCGGTTTCTTTCATTCTACCCACCATGAATATGCAGATAAGCCCTGGAAGGTGTTCCATTTCAGTAGCGAAGATTCAGAATTGGTTAAGAGGAATCCGCAATGGCTGGAAAACATGGCTGATCGCCCAGGCGGTAAAACTTCTAATTTTTATCGTGTTCATGTACTCGGTGAGTTTCCCATTGAAGATGATTCGACTGTCATTCCATTGCCCTGGATAGTCGCGGCTGTTGACCGCGAGATCGAATACATCAAGCCGCTATCAAACAGGCCAGTTGATTCAGTCGGTGTCGATATAGCTGCTGGGGGAGACAACGATACGGTTTTCTGTTTCATAAAAGGTGTTCGAGTTATCGGCCTTGTTGCTTATGAGAAGGAAGAAAGTATGAAGGCGGCTGGCCGGATCGCTGGTCTGACACGCAGAGGGCCGGAGACTCGGAAGTATAAAGGCAGACGCAGACCGATTGAGCCGGAGCTTATCCGAATTGATGTCTGTGGTGTTGGCATCGGAGTCTATGAAAGGCTCTTGGAGCAAGGCCTTGATGTGATGGGAATTGATGTGCGTGAAGCTACGAGCGATCCCACATTGTACGTCAACAAACGATCTGAGCTTTATTGGAAGTTAAGAGAGCATTTTGAGAGCGGGATGATAAGCATTCCCAATGACAAGGTTCTTATCCGTGAGCTGGCATCAATCAAGTATGAGCTGGACTCGCGGGGAAGAATCTTGATCTGGAGTAAGCAGAGGATGAAGAAAGAAGGCATCAAGTCGCCGGACAGGGCGGAGGCTCTGATGCTGGCTTTCGCTGATTACTATCCAGACATAGAGAAGAATAAGCCGAAGTCATGGCAGCAGAAATGGATCGACCATACAGAGAAGAAGCCCGAAACAGATCCCTGGGAGAAGTACGCTCAGAAAGCAATGAAAGAAGATATAGGCGACATGATGTATTTCAATGATGAGATTGCGGAGTCTATATGGTGAATCCTGTAATTGTTCAAGCCTTAATCCTTGTTGGCATGGGGATAATCGTAGCGATTGTCCTCATTTTTTTTGGCTTTCTCCTGGGTAGAAGAACCCAGGGTGAAGAAACACTCCCTATGACAGGTTTGTTCGGCCTCGACGATAAACCGCTAGAGGAAGATGTCTTTGAAAAGGCTCTTCGTTCACCGGAAGAGGGCGGTTACACGGACGAGGAATTGGATGAAATGGCTAGGGCTAGACCTTATGAGGGGATGCAATGAGTTTAGTAGCGGAAGTCCAAGAGTTTCAAGAAACTAAGCGGGAATTCAAGGTTGCGTGTGCGAAATGTAGGCTGTGGATAGCCAATGCCAAGGCAGAAAATCTGGATCTGCCTCTCAGGGGCTCGATGTTCGAGCGGAGAGTTGGCTGTGAGCATTGGCAGATGCCAGAACCAGATGCAACGGGAATGGGTCTGATCTGTCCACAATCCGTTAGCGAGGATCAGTACGACCAGCACCTCTTCATCCCCCACATCGCTGGCAGAGAATTAGAAGCCAACGAGCTGTATGTCTATCAGTCGAGTGAGATATTTATCGTTGAAGAGAAAGAGGAGCCAGAACTGGAAGTAGACCTTGAACTTTGTGCCTGTGGTTGCGAAATGGAAGCTGTTAGAGATCACAAGAATGGAAATAGGTATGCAACCGTGGGCTGTCATACACGATGGGTCTATCAACAAGAGGAATAGGAGTTGACAAAAATGGCAACTGTAGAGAGTAAATTGGCAAGGTTGGCAGCGCCCGATCTCGATGAAAAGGAGCGTCAACAGATCAATAGCCTTTTGCCGCCGGATGGCGACAAGAGTGTCGGCCACGTTGCCTTTGCAATCCTTGAACGGATTATCAAGGACAAGGACAGGAAGCGCCTACCTCAGAAATGGCATCGGAATTACGAAATGTATAGGAATCATCATTGGCGCTCCGGTGCGTCTGCTCCCATCCCCCTGGCCTCTATCAGCCTTGTGAATTCCCACATAGAGCGCACGGTCAACTTGCTCACGGATAACAATCCGACCTTCGATGTTATTGGTGAGAATGATGATATGGCTGACAGCCTTCACAAGATGGCTCGGTACTGGTGGAACGAGACTGAGCAGCAAGACATCTATGGTGACTCCGTGAAGATGGCAGAGGTTCATGGATGCACCATCGAGAAGGTGATATTCAATCCGGCACTCAACAATGGCCTGGGTGAAGTCGAGACTATCGTAGTCGATCCACACAACTTCGGCTTTTGGCCGTTAAATGAGAAGAGAGCTGAGAAATGGGAAGTAGCGGCACACTACTACACCATGCCGATAAATCAGGTTCGTCGTAAATGGCCGGAAATGAAGGAAGTAGTCAAGCCTGATACCAAATGGAAAGAGCAACTTGGAGACAAGAGGCGCGAGGTAGTGGGCGGGAGTGTAAGGCCATTGCCAACTGGAGTTGGCGGTGACTTCGCCCAGGATCACGCCATCATGCACGGCAACCCTGCAGTAATGAAAATCATGGGTCGTGGTGATGAGGTTTTGATTTTAGAGCTATGGGTCAAGGATTACAGTCTAATCGAAGTCGAGCAACAGGGAGCGACCATTGAGCTGGATCTAAGTACAGGGATCGTGGGAACGACAGAGCCAGCAATAGTGGAGAAAGTCCCTAAGTACCCAGGCTTTGTTCGTGTCGTTACCTCTTGTAACGGTGGTGACGTTATTCTTAACGATAGAAAGAATCCCAGCATCAATCCGACTTTGCCAGAAGAAAAAGTAGCAATGACCTTCTTATTCAATAGATTTCCTTTTACTTTAACTCCTTCGACGAAAGATCCTGTAACACCCTGGGGCTATGCAGCTATCGAGCAACTAGAACAAATCAACATAGAGATCGACAAGTCCATGAGCCAGCTAAACTACATGAAGGATCGCATGGCTCGATCACCGCTTATCAACCCGAAAGACACCATGATCCCCAACTCTGATTTCAGCAACGCAGCCCGTATTGTGAGGCCGAAGAATAGCGTTGTTGCCAAGGCGATTAGATACATGGAGAGCCCCCCCGTTCAAAACGATATTCAGATCATCCTCAATACCTATCGAGAGCTGTTTGACAAGATCGCCGGAACCTTTGACCTTACCGATCCTTCGGTAATGAAGGGTCGTCTAGCCTTCAAGACTGTCGCGGCAATCCTAGAGAATATGCACACTCTCATCAGGGGTAAGATCAGAACCTATGGCCGGATGCTGCGTGATCGAGGCAGAATGTATATCTCGCACGTTCAAAACTGGTACACAGAGGAAAGATACTTCTTCCTGCAAGAGGATGGGATGCCAACGCAGGGTAGCTTGGTCGGGCCTGACTCAATCACTCCTCTGCATTTCCAGGTTGTTAGCGGTTCAACTATGCCAACTTCCAGGCTGCAACAGAGAGAAGAAGCGTTGCAGCTCTTCGAGGCCGGAGCCATAGGGATCAGGGATCTCCTTGAGTCTCTGGAATGGCCGGATCGCGCTGAGATTGCCAATAGGATGGAAGCGGGAGTTATGGGGCCGCTGATCGAAAAGATGCAAGCTCTTGGCGTAGATCCACAAGCCATAGAGGTTGTTCAAGAGATAGCCAACATGGATGAAAGCACCTACAACGCTTACGTCCAGCAAGTCAAAGAGCTGCAGGGTGAACAGGCTCAAGGCGCAGCACCCGCCCTACCAGCGCCAGGAGGAGGAGCGTAATGCCGTTGTATGACTATGAGTGTACTAATTGTAAGACGGAAATAGAGCTGCACACAGGCATGGAAGAGATCCCGCGCTGCAAAACCTGTCTCGGTGATATGAGAAGGTTAATCAGCATGGGTCATGGCGCACACAAGCGTAGTGATGCGCCTTGGATTCGCTCTGTGAACGGCTATCTGAATGATAAGGAATTTGTTGAAAAGGGTAGAGTCCCATTTATCGAAACCAGGGAGCAAGCCCGCGCTCAGATCGAGCGAGAGTATTCAGATCCACACCCAAGGGTACAGGAACTCAAGAGAGAGTACCTGGATAGATTTTAGGGGGTCAGTATGCCAACTATACTAGAAGGCGTTTCAAAGCCAGATGTCGGCACAAGGCCACGGAGAATCAAGGCCGCTCCAAGCGTAAAACGTGCGGTGGAATTGAGAAAAAAGAAAGAGGCTGGGAGCTTGCGCCATCAAATTGATGTGATGAAGGCTGCGGGTGTTCCAGATCCAGAGATCGAGGAGTACATTAGAAAAGAATTTGCCAAGCGCGATGAGGACAGAGTAAGGCGCGAAGCTGCGGAAAGACTTGGCACACCACCATAGGAGTCCACGATGCCTAGTCCAAGCAAGGGAGAGAAGCGAGAGGATTTTGTTGGTCGCTGCATCAGCACCTTGCGCCATGAAGGTGATGAGCGCGACAACCGCATATTAGCTGGTAAATGCTATGGCATTTACGATAATTGGAAGAAGAAGGGGGGGAAGAAAAATGGCTAAAGCAAAACGAATCCCAAAGCCAACTGAAGTTGGTAAGGGAGAGTACAAGCCTCAATCCACAATGACACCGGAGCAACAGTCAGAGGCAGCGAAGAAACATAAGGATGCTCAAGCAAGAGCAAGAGACAAGGCAAGCAAGAAGTATCAACCGCAGCCAAACGTAGAGCCGGAACGACTTGGAGGGGGGCTAACCGAAGCAGAAATGAATGTCAAAGCCCCAGGCCCACCTACTGTTGTCCGGCAACAGGCGCGAACCCCAGGCCAAGGAAAAGCTGGTAGGCTGGAGAGGGTAACTCCGAAAAAATACCAAGCACCGAAAGCAGCTCTTGGCCGAAAAGGGCCAGGGCAAAGGCAGAGAGAAGCCAAGGTTGATCTCAAAACCGGAAAGCCCAAGCCACAGCGAACACTCGGACAAAGGTACATAACAGATCCTATGGAAAGAGCTGTTGGGAAGATCCCTGCGTCTTGGCGTGTGAGTGAAACAGGGGCTAGAGCGCCACGCACCATGAGTGAACGCCTGGGGAGCATAGGTCGCACAGCAACCAGAGGCATGGGAGGGAGAGACACACCATCGCGGCCAGGGGGTTTGCTCAACATTCCAGAGGAAGCAGCAAAGACAAAAGGCCCATCATTGGAAGCACAGAGAGGAACTGCTAAAGCCGCAGCCAAACGGAGAGCGGCCATGTCACTCGGAGAGAAGCAAAGAAAGGGTATGCGTGTAACTGCTGCTGATGTTCCCGAACACGGCAAAGGGCCAACACCTGTTGGGACAACGATTAAAGCGGGTGGAGCGCCAGGGCCAGCCAAAGTAAAAACAATAAGAGGGCGAACCGAAGGCGGCGATCTAGGCGAGTACAAGGTTACGGGATATGTACCCCCCAAGCCTGAACCGCGTGTAGTGCAAAAGAAAAAGGGATACCAGCCTCCAAAAAGAGCGGAAACCGTTAGAGAAATTTGGGGCAGCTTATTCGGCAAGAAGAAAAAATAAGGAGAGAGGCGATGCCAGAAGGATTCGGATACGGTGGTGATGAAGTTAAAGCAACCACCCACAATAAGACGTTAAAGAAGAAAGCCACATCGCAGAATCCGCCACAATCTACCCTTGCTACTCGCGCCCAGGGTGAAACACCGCAGCAAAAGCAATTCAGGAAACAGGTTAAGTCTCAAGTTGGCGATACCTCGACGCAGAAAGATGTACTCAAAGCTGCTGGCCTGAAACAGTTGCCTGGAGCTGGTATCTCTTCCACTACAAGAGCCCCTGGGATTGGTCAGAAGGATACGCGGAAGTACGATGAAGTTGATCGCGCAATTATGCGTAACACCCCTCCCCCCGCTGGAAAAGAGCCAAAAGTTTCTCGCGCTGTGCAACAAAGGAAACACCCTGGCTTGCAAAGGATGGTTGATTCGATGAGAGCTGCAGGGCTTTCAGAACAGAAAATAAATCAATATCTCTCCGTACAATACTCTGCTGGCCCAGGAACGGAGAGAAGGGCAGAAAGGAGAGAGAAGTTTTTACGGCGGCAAGCCGCAGAGAAATACGGCACTCCGCCCTAACAGTAACCTTAATCTTGGATGAACCGCCATCTGCAAGGATGAGCGGTTTTTTTGTGTCCAAAGGAGGAACGGACAATGGAACATAACGATGAACGTGACGCTAACGACCAGCGTGAACATGATGCCGATGCTGGTGTCGGAACGTCTGCCGACGATGCCGCAACCCACGATCTCGATCTGGATGATTTTCACGACCTCGACAAAGATCCGACTGACGAGTCGCTAAAAACGGACGACGAGGGTGTGCTGACGACAGACGAGCCGGACGCTGCTGCAGAGGAGGTTCCACCCTTCCATGAGCATCCCCGCTGGCAACAAATGTTGGCCGAAAGGGATGAACTCAAGGGACAGGTTGAGACACAGGGCGGAACCCTTGAGGAACAGGCAAGACGGATTGATGAGTACGATAGACACCTTCGGATGATGGATACCCTGTCTCGGCAACAGCCGATGCAACAGGTCACGCCGGAGCAACCCGCAACGCCAGATCCCTTCGACGAGATCCTGGCGATGCCGGAAGAGGAGATAATCGACGAATTCCAGAAATCGCCCAGGCAATTTCTACAATCATTCGGAGAGAACATCACTCAGAAGGCATTGGCAAACGCCGAAAGCGTGGCGTATGCGAGGGCTCAGGACGATGCCATCACCAAAGGCATAGATCAGTTTGCTGACGATAATCCAGATTTCATGGACATGGTTATCGCTGGAGACATCGCTCGGTTCATTGATCGCAATCCTATTCATAATGCCATTTCTGCCTACCACACCCTCAAGTCCCAAGGCAGCGACGAGGAGTACGACACGGAAATGGCTAATTACGAAAAACAAGTACGCGAGGACGAGCGCGAAAAAACCCTTGCATCGGTTCGCGCCAAGCAGGGAGCCCAGGTCTTAGATGGCTCCGCTGGCGCTGGAGGGCCAAATGCAGGGGCTAATACTGCCATTGATCCTGACTTGCAAGACACAGCGAAACATGGTGGTAAGCGGGCTGTCCTCACTCAACGCCTCAAAGCGTTTCGTGAGAGGTTTTAGGAGGAACGAGCATGGCTCTAACTAGGAGTGAGCTAGAGTCTACTACCCGATACCATTTCATCACCGATGGTGGGAAGGCCTTCGACCAGTATTTCCTGTCGAATTGGCTCATCTATCGGACGTTGAAAAGCCCGAAGTATCGTCCGGCGGGTGGTAGGCAGATCAAGGTTCCTCTGACTTATGATCGTCTGACAGGTGGGTCGTTTGACGGTGCGGATCAGTTTGATATTGCCCGAAAGGACATCATCAACTCCGCCCTGTTCGATTGGCGACACTACTACGTCAACGTGACAATCATCTGGACGGAGGAATTGGAGAATGCAGGGCCGGAAGAAGAAGTCGATATGGTGATTACCAAGTTGGAGAACGCCCAGGAAACTATCCGTTGGGATCTCGGCGATGGTCTGTACTCTGATGGGTCAGGCAATCTCGATAAGGATCTCGATGGCCTGGAGGCGCTTTTCGACACCACCACATCGGACGAGTATGGCGGGATCGCGGAGGATGATATGAGTCGATGGAGTGCTGGTGTGACCACTACCGCCGAACCCATCACATCTGCTGTCCTTCGTACCATGCGAACCGATGCCAAAATCGGCGATGCGGTCATGGACAAGCCAAGTCTGATCGTGACCACGGATGCGCTTCTCGATAGCTGGCTGAATCAGCTCCAGACACAGCAACGCTTTGTGTCGTCCAGGGCTGCGAAGGCTGGCTTTGATTCAGTCTATATGCTGGATCAGGCTGAGATATTCTCCGATGGGAAATGCCCTGATGGATTCGCCTATGCGATGAACGATAGGTATTGGGGTTTCGCCGTGCATAAGAGCGGTATGTTCGTCAGGACAGCCTGGAAGGTTCCGACCAATCAGGCTACCAAGTCCATGCAGATCCTCTGGAAAGGCAACATGATCTGCACAAGGCGAAATGCTCATCGGAAGCACAGTAACTTGACCTAAACCCCTATCTGGCGGAGAGGGGCGGCGCGAATCGCCCCTACGCTAAGGAGAGTCTAATGGCTCAAGACACAACTGGAAGTAAGTATGGTTTTGAAACCACAACTGGCTTGACAATCCAACAGGGTTTCTTTGAGGAATCCGAAGAGCCGAAGCACAATATCGGAACGTGCGTGGCGATTGCTGACGGTAGGTGTTTCCACTACTCGAAGGCGGGCGCTGTTGCGCTGAGTGCTGGGAAGCTCAACATGAGTGCGCTTGCAATCGCGGGCCATGAGGATTGTGATGTCGCCGCTGTCGTGGCTGCATTCAACAAGCAAGTCACGTTGACTCCGGCAACTGCCGCTGTGACCGTGGATCAGTACGCTGAGGGCTATGTCCAGACTCGATCCGCTACTGGTCTTGGTCAAATGCGGAAGATCCGGAGCCATCCGGCTGCGGGGATCGCGGCCAATGTGGTTGTAACCTGTTACGATCCATTCACCATTGCGCTTGATGCAACCACCCAGGCCAATCTCATCAAGAGTCCCTATGATGAGGTTATCGAGTCTGCGGTTGAGGAGAATATCCCATCAGGCGTACCGCTGATTGATGTGCAAGCTGGTTATTTCTTCTGGAATCAGACGATGGGGCCAGCCGCCGTGCTGTCCGATGGAGCAATCGCCGCTGGCTCGGAGGTTGTTGCTGGTACTGTCGCTGGATCTGTGGCTGTCCAATCAGCTTTTCTGTTTCCGATAGTCGGCACGATGATGCTACTCAGCGTCGATGCCGAAAGCGCAGCGGTCTTTCTGCGGCTCGGAAAGTAGGGACAATGCAGTAAACAGGTGGGGGAGTTTCGGCTCCCCCTTTTTTCTCAGACATGGAAATATCCACCCACCTTGCCTGGGGTGTGTTTGGCGCTAGACAAAGCGTAAAAGGAGAAATCATGGCTAATGTTTATGACATTCAGAAGATTACCAACATCGGTGATATGCGTATGACGATCACGGAGATCACGAGTGATGGCTCTACCGTTGCCATTACCAATACCGATGTCGGTATGCACAGATTCACTCACGCTTGGCTGCAGGACATTGATGATGGCGCAGCTCTCGGTCTGGAGGTAACTGACTCCACCACTCTGACGCTAACCGCAGCCATTGGCAATACGCAGAAACAAATGCTGTTTGCCCTGGGTTACTAAATAGCATGGGCGGGGTTACTCCCGCCCTTTTTGGAGGAAGTCAATGACCGCGAACCTCAGTACCATTAGAAAATTCGTCCGGCAAGAGGTTGACGATCCGGCTCCCTTGCGAAAGCCCGATCCGACTGTGAGCTTTCAGCACGATGGCGGTTTCAACCAAACAACTGCCTTTGAGGATTCGTCTGAAAACTTTGAGACTTTGGGTATCGTGGTCGGTGATGTGATCTTCAATCTTACGGATGGTGGATCTCTTGCCACTATCAGGGCTATCGTCGATGGGAATGCCACGATGGACAGACTAGAGGTGGATTCGATTGATGGTGGCAATCAGAATGAATACAACCCCAACGACATAGTTTACATCTATGATCGTCATGCTCAGAAGGGGCTTGATGGGACTCGGTTTACCAATTCAGAAGTCCTAGACGCAATCAATCAGGCACAGCTACAGGTAGCCAGGAAGTTTGGTGGTGTTCAAAAGACTGACGTTACCCAGGACATCAAGGTTCAAACCAAGTTTCCCATTGATAACATTTCGGGAACCTTCGTTGTGGGGGAAACCCTTACGGGTGCGAACAATGGCTACACCGCTGTCGTTGAAGTCCAGGCCTCTGACTTCTTCGTTGTAGAAGATTTCAGGGATGCCTCTGGCAACCTGGATACCACAGCCCTCTTCGAGGATAATGAAGTCCTCACAGGGAATACGAGTGCTGCTACTTGTCAGGTGAACTCACCGGACACAAGCGGTGCTGTTCCCCCAGCTCTCCAGGGATACTCCGTCAACAACTTCAACGTGGGACAGAACTTACCCACCGATCTAAAGTCACTCGAAGCTGCCTATTATTGGGACGGTTCAACTCGCCGTGGCCTCGGAAAGCAATACATTCAAGAACTCTTTCTTCACGCTACTCCTACCAGTAGCGGTCAACCATTCATTGAGGCTGGCTGGGATGATAGCGATAGGATCTGGCTCTGGCCTCATCAGGGATACGACGATCTTAACTCTCTCCACCTGATCTATTGGGGCTGGCCCTCAGACCTCTCCGCCGATACAGACACCACGGACTTAGACATTAAGTATGAGCGGCTGTTGATTCTTTTAGCTGCCAGGATCTTGTCGGGACAAATGAGAGACAGCGAAATGCACGAACGACTACGGAATGATCTCATGGAGGAAACAGCCGATATTATGACAACTAGGGACGATGAGCCAAGGAGTTTCCGTCAAGAACTAAGGTGGAACCTCTACGACGAAACTGCCTTTTATGATTGGTACTAAGGAGTATTCCCAAGATGATAAAACGCACATCAGGTCAATTTAGAAATAAGTTTGGCAAGCTCGTCAAGGGGATCTCTTCCTTCCTGCTAGAAAAAGATGAGCTGTCTGATGTTCAAAATATGCTGCCTGGATACGAGTGGCGACAGCGTAAGGGCCAGAGTGAGTTGACCATCGTTCCGATAGCAGCCAATCTCGAATTCAAAAGTATGTTTCAGTTTACTCAGCTCAATCAAGCTGGAGATTATCTCCTGGCCCATGTGTACGATCCTGTGAACGGTGATCGAATCGTGAGAGCATCAGCTCTCCCGCCCGCTACTGGAATAACCTGGGTGGATGAATACACCCTTACTGCAGGGGGAGTGCCAGCGCAGTTTGCTCAGATCCTCGATGCCGTTATCGTGGCAAACGATAAGGAGTTTCTGATCTGGCGCGGCGAATCTCATTGGCCCACAGGTGTTTGGGTGTATGACGCTTCGGAGACTGTTTACATTGACTATTGGGACGAAATGACGGATGGCCGTGACACGACCATTCTGAATCTGAGTAGCTTTCCCACGGCGGATCGCGTTCACATAATGTCCGATATGCCATTCGACAGAATTGGCGTGACCGTTGGAAACCCGAATAGTGCTGCGGCTGTTCTTTCAGTCTTTACCTATCAAGCTGGTGTCTACACGGCGGTAGCAGGGCTTGTCGATGGCACGAGCGTTACCGGACGTTCCATTTCTGTTTCGGGAGATATTGCTTGGAACCTTACCGGAAATGAATCACAGACCGTCATTGACGGACAGGGCGGCTTTGTCGCCTATCTCACCTGGAATAATGTGCTGGATGCAAGCTGTGATCTTACAGCTATGGATATGGAAACTGAGTGGGGTGAAGTCCAAGACGTATGGGACGGAGATCGTACAGATCCCTCCGGTGCTTATGTAACTGTCGATGATGTGACCTTTGAGGACTATCTAGTCAAGGTTTTAAATACGGCTGTTTCAGATTACCTGGATGCTGGCGGTCTGCCAACGGCGGGGTACGTCTATGTTGGTTTCAACAGACAGGTAAATGCTATTGACTTCTGGCCCGATGTCGATAACGCACAGACAAACAATTCAAGCGTTGCCTCGTTAGAGTATTGGTCGAATACTGGAGCCTGGACAGCGGTAACAGGCTTAACAGATACCACGGAAGCGGGCAATTCTTCATGGACACAGAAAGGAAGTATCGGCTGGAAAGCTGTAGATCAAGATGTAGAGAAGGCCAGGATTGTAGCTGGCGATATTAACCCCTGGTACTGGTATCGAATCAAATGGGATGCAGCTTTCTCTGCAGAGGCAAGAATCTACAGGATCACAGGTATTCCCACGCCAAGAAGAATTGATTGGAGCTATGGCTGTACTGCTTGGAAGAGAAGGGCTTGGCAGATTGGCCCGAACAGACAAGCTAATACGCTGCGCTTTTCGGCTGATGGTTTGCCTAACACATTCAACGGTGCTGACTCTGGCTACATTCAGTTTGGTGAAAGACCTGTGCTGGCTGCGATCCCCTTCTTCAATGAGCTTGTGATATGGGCTGACAAGGAAATGTGGATGCTCCAGGGCGATTCTCCAGCCAGTTTTGGCCGGATGAGGTTAAGCGCCAGGGTCGGCATTGATGCTCCGCACTCCGCAATCTCTGTAGAGAGCGGTGTAATTGATTCGAGAAATATCAGACGCATTACCCTGGCATGGTTCTTCCAGGGGATTTGGTTCTTTGATGGGATCAGGTGGTGGATAGTCTCCTCTCCAGATATAGATTCATTCTTTGATGCAGAGCATGAAGATTACATCAATCCGGACTTCGCTGACAGAACCTATGGTGACTACGATCTCGAAACCGAATGCGCTTACTGGATAGTTTACAGCGGTGTTAATCAGACCACGCCCAACAAAGTCTTAGTGATGCACATTCCAACTCTTACTTATGGAATTTTCAAATACGAAACAGAAATCTCTAGCATCCTCTCAGCCTTTAACAAGCGTTTCTATTTGGTCGGCGGAGCCTGGGATACTGGCAAACATTACTTACTCAATGACACCGACCAGGACGTTGATGCTACCGGAGTCGCAGTAGCCATTGATGCCTTTATGATTACTAAGGATATGTGGGCTCAGTACGATCATGGCTTGAAGCAGAGAGTTTTCAGTCTTGTTATGGAGTCCCAGGATCAAGGCATGGTTGAGCTGGATGAGTATCCCGATGGATCTAAAACACCACAAGCTACTGGCTCGAAGAAACAGACCGCGCTCGGCAAGACATTGGTTGATGTTCAATGGCAGCTTAAAGAGCATCCAGGCCAGCTTACTACTAAATTCAGAATTCGCCATAGGAGCCTGGGCGACCATTTCATACCCTATGGCTACAGCACGACCTGGGATCAGGATAGGAGCGAAGAGTAGTGAGCAAACGGCGACCCTATATTTATCAGGATAGGGAGTGGGCTGAGATCGCCAACATACAAGAGAAAGTTGATGTCCAGGGCGATGAAGTCCCACTCAGCGAATTGGATCAGCCCTATCTTTATGGCAACGATGAGGATGATAACTATCAGCCCTATGAATATGACCACAAGAAGCCTCCCCCTGGCATTGGCCCCTGGCCCCCCGATCCCACTCCGATCCCAGGGCCGTGCAATCAAGAGGGCGGCTGTGGCTTTGTAACGCTAGTGAGCGTCCCTGAGACTGTAGAATGTGATGATTCATACCATTTTCAAACTATTCATGTAGTTTACGGCTGCGAATCAGCAACATTTGAGGATGCCTTTCTCGTTTGGTCGTTACATGGCCCAGGCACTCTTACCCCTACGGGTGTGGGGGCAGTATATCAAGCTCCTAGTTGCTGTGATGGCGATGAAGTCACAGTATGCGTTTCCTCTATTGATGGCTCCTGTGCGGATTGCAGAACATTCCACCTAGACTGTGCTGCCTGTTGTGAAGAAATGGTTCTTGTTGGAGCGGATACCGCAAATCCTAGCACGATTTATTCTGCTGCTATAGACCCTCCGTGTCCAGGTGCGGAATGTACCGTTACCAATAATTCCGGTTGCCCGATGGAGTGCGAAGTCAATTCAGATGGCACAACGGTAAGTACGGTTGTAGCTCCGAAGAATTGCGGATCTTTTACGATCACAGTAACGGAGAACACATCAACACCGCAAAAACAAGAGGATAACTGCCCTGGTGAATCGGCATCAAAAGGTGTGCGGATCAATGGCAATGGTGGTTTTTGGAAAACTTGTTGGTCAACGGGCAGCATATTCTGTAATGGCCCCTTCTGTGGTTGTAGTTGGGAGGATGGTGAACGAAGGTGGGGTGTGTCGGTAGGCGCAGGGATATTGTGTGGCCCTGATGCTCATACGCGCCATTGCTTTGAGGATTGGCCCCTAACAACAGGGAATATAATTTTCTCACAATATATTGATGTAAAAGCCTGTGATACCAATGGCCCTTGTGCTGGTGGTCGTAAATGGGGTGATGGTATGTCCTATTGGGTAAATCCAGACTGTGAATGTATATGAGCCGCAAAGAAAACATAGCCGGATACTGCGAATCATTTAATCCGCAACACCTCTACTCAGTCATGCAGTTTTTGGAGTGGTTTGGTTGCTGTGAAGATTTGATAGCTCCCATACAGGCATTCTTAGATTCAAAAACCAAGGAACTCGCAACATTAAAAAGGAAAGCAAGGCAAGAGTTTGAAAAGGCTGGTATGCCCCAGGTGACTGATGAGGAAAAGCAAGTTTATAAGGATGCTGCTCCTTGCATTGAGAAGGTCGATCCATTAGATCCACTAGATGATTTTTGGCGCAGCGAACCTCAATTCGCTGAACCACCTAGACTTCGAGTGGTGGTGGGCTTCTGCCCCAAATGCACTAGCACGATGGTAGGTGATGTTTTGCCGAATTGCGAAACAGAAGAAACTGGCAGACATTTCTATAGCGAATGTACTACCTGTCGATATTACACAGAAATCTTTAAAGGCCGTAAAGGTAGATTCATAGAAATAAAGGGGGAATAAAATGTCAAATGGAACTACAGATTATTCGACAAGAGGAATTGTTGACAGGATGCAAGCCGCGATAGCTCCAACTTTTCGCCAGGGTACTCAAGCTGTTCGTCAAGCAGCATCAGGGGCCGCTAGGCGAAAGGGTCAGTTTGGTGCTTTCGACATCGCAAGCCAAGCAACTGAACCCTTTGGGGCTCAGATGGGTAAGGCTGCGGCTGCGGCTGGGGTAGCTGGCGAGAGCTTGGGCGCTCAGATGGAAAGGCAGTTGAGAGACTTGACTTTCCAGCGCGAACAACTCGCAGAGTCAAAAAGGGCAGAGCAAGCTCGGATAGCTGAAATGATGGCGAGTAGGCAACAGACAGGTCAGCTCTCCATGTTTCCGCAAACTGGTTTCACCCAAGAAATGTTGCAGAGCTTGGGCTACCCAGGCACTCCAAGGGAACCGTTCGGGCCTCAGATTGGTTTGAACCAATTCCAGAGGAGCCTTGAGGGTATGCAACGCCGTGACCAGCTCCCAGGCGTACCATTTGATCGAGGCCCGCTTGCTGGTCGCGGTGGCATGAACGCTCAAACGCAACTAATGTTATCAAGAATGTATCCTGGCATGAGTCGGTCTATGAGAATGATGCAAGCACAGAACTTGGGTCTGATGAGTGGCCCAATCCAGCCAGGGCAATTTAGAACATAGAGGGGGGTGATCTCATGGCTATCGAAAGAGTAGTCAGTCCCTTCGCCGCTCAGAAAAGGTCGATAAAACGACTAGAGCAAAAGGAGCGGAGGGCCAAACAAGAAGAGGGCAGAAGGCAAGCAAGGGCAAGAAGGGAAACCGAAAGGTTTGCCATGCTGAAAAGGAGAGAATCAAGGGAACGTGCTGAGGCCGCTGAGAAGCGCCATCGCCAGGACAAAATGGATAGGTTCAAGGCCGATCTCCTTGAGAGCATCAGGCTGAACAAGCCTAGTGGTATGTTTGCCAGGAAAAGGCCAAGCATAAATAAAGTCGTTGTTCACACCGGAAAAGAAGGCGTGGATTACGAGCCTTCGATCAATGAAGGACATCTAAGGGATCTGGCAGCTAGAAGTAACGCCTTGAATATGCTCGTCACAGGCCAAGCCCAGGCAGATGAAGAGGCTAAGGCTGCTCTAGCTCCAGATTACTATCCAGCGGATTACTTTAAAGGCGCGGGCGCGGAGCCTCAACAGTTTGGTCAGGCGACTATGCCCGATCAGATTACTCCGCCGATGTTCGATCCAGCTCAAGGCATTGCGAGTGGTGAGACTCAGGTTCCACCTATGCAGGGTCAACTGCCACAGGATCTCGACCTGACCAATCTTTTCCAGGGCCAGGAATACGTTGGCGAAGAGGAGCCGCCAGCACAGATGCAGCATTTGTTTAAGATGATTGATATGTTCCAAGCCTTCGAGGGTAAGAGCGCACCAAAGCCAAGCACCACGGAGGAGAAGGTCGCAAACATACGGGCTGCGGGTGGTGGGAACACGGAGGTACTGAGAGCCCTTGGCGCTCTGGAGAAGCCAGCGACAGGTGGTGCTGACCAGGAAACAGTAAATAAGATCCTAGAGAGAGCTGGTATGTCCAAGCGATCAAAGGAGATTTTGGATAGTACGAAAGCCGGACGCAAGGGTCGCGCTCAACCGAAAGCGGAACCAAAGGGAGAGCGAGACAAAGAAAAAGTCAAAGCTGACTTCCTGGCTGATAAAGGTCTTGAAGCGACAAACATTGAATTCCAGAACGGTACTATAATCGTGTGGGTCGGCAATAGGAAATTCGTCATTAACCAATAAGGGATAATCATGGCTAGATATACTTTCAGAGAAATAAAACCTCTAAAATTCAGAGAGGTTGTTCCTGATACTGCGCCAGATGAACCGGAAAAGTTTCCAAACCTAATGGATCTCTTTACCGCTCCGGCTGCTCCCCCACCGGAGCCAGAGATCCCGTTTGGAGCGCAAGCTCTCCAGAGAGCTGGGCGAATAGACGAATTAAGGGCTGCGGAGCCCCCCCCTGCTCCTCGCCCTGGTATGATCCAGGCTCCAGCTCCTATTCCAGGCTTGCCGGATGCTGATGTTAGGCATAAAGGCCCAGGGTTTTTGGGAGCCTTACAGCGTCCTGATGGTCGTAAGTCTACTGAGTATTCTATCGGTGTCAATATGGATGGTCAGGAAACTGAGATCCCCTCACTCGTCCCTGGCCTAACCAAGGAAGAAATAGATTTACTTCTATCAAATACCGACCCCAAACAGATTCCCCAAACGATAGTAGATAAAGCGGTTGCTCACGCACGGAAAAGAATGGCTCAAGGAAAGAGTCCTTTCGCTCGAACAGAAGATCAGACACCGCCGGATATACTGTTCCAAGGTCGAACACCGACACCTACCGATCAAATACCAATAGATGATGATCCGGAAATTGTCGCTGATATGGCTGAAAGGTTGCCGGATATTAGTGGACTTCGCCCTGGCTTTGAAGCAATCGCCGACGAGATCCCCTACCTCGTCGCCAGGGGTGCTAGTGCTACGCTGCGCTGGCTGGCTCCTGTCGTCGGACAGTTGTGGTACGTTGACGGTAAGCCTCTAGGGGCTAAGGCATGGGAAGATATGTTCGATGAGGCCGTTGATTTTTGGGACAAGCGCCGTGGGGATGCGGAGATCGTTGTTCCCAACTTTGGCATTGAGCCTGTCCCTGGCAAATTAAGGCCTCAGATTGTCAAGCTACCGGACGCTCCCCTCAGAGACATCATAGCCGATACCGTTGCGCTTGGTGCTGCTGTTCAAGTACCTGTGAAATACGCTATGGGAGCTGGTCGGTTAGTCGCCACGGAATTATCCGCATACGCTCGTCCATTTTTCCAAAGAATGATTGCTGCTATGGTTGGTGGT
>Ga0209379_10000415_pt1 | contig 37772 bp, 30 predicted proteins | sample tdDd001_FD_187124 | JGI IMG/M metagenome (GOLD analysis project Ga0209379, IMG submission 187124) | Marine sediment microbial communities from the Atlantic coast under amendment with organic carbon and nitrate - tdDd00.1 (SPAdes)... | ecosystem: Environmental > Aquatic > Marine > Coastal >... | reverse complement strand
TTTGAACTCGTATAATCCTGTCCCTGTAGCGCGCCCTTAGCTCAGCTGGATAGAGCACGTCCCTTCTAAGGATGTGGTCATAGGTTCGAATCCTATAGGGCGTGCCATTTATTTAGAAACCCCGATAACTCCTCGAGTTATCGGGGTTTTGTCGTTTTGGAACCATTAAAAATCAGGAGCTTGCAATATGAATCAAGTCATCACGTTGACTGGCGGCAATATCCGAAACTCTCATATGTATTTGACTGGCTTTATGGACCAGTTTCCTAAATCAACAGTCGGTGGAAAGAACCGCTCGTTGATTGCTCCCGAATTGCTAACAATAGAGTTTGCTGGCGTCGGTTCGGTGACAACAGACATCGATGGGACAAAGCGAATTTTCAGAGAGCGAGCGATCCAAAAACAATTCTTCGAAAAGCACTCTTTAGAAGAAGGCGCTCAGGTCAGAATAACCTCCATCAATGACTTTTTATACCGCATTTCTGTTGTTTGATATCGAAACTGATGCCCCATGTTGTAAAGGGGCAATCAATCACAAAAGCCAACGTTTAACCACGTGAGGGTTAGCTACTGTTAGTTGGTATTTTTTCGGAGAGGATTTTAGTTTTCTCTGATCTACGCATATATCTAATCGCTTAACCAAGTACTTAATCAGTGCTCTTCGGCAACTGATAATAAAAGATGACTCATCCATTCCGTAATCTGCTTTAACGATGGCTTGTTGTTCCGCTGTTAAGTGCGGATTTGGAATGATTTGGATGGTTTCTTCAATCATCCAGTCTTCATCCTCATCCATTCCAATGTTCGACTTGTCGAGCAGTTCTGGCTCTCCTCGGAAGCGGCTTAAAACAAAATCTAAGAACATTTGTCTATCTTCGCAGTAAGCGCGCACATGCCAGCGAAAGCCGTCGAATACGATTGTGTGAGGAACAATGTTTCTGCCACGACCTTCTGGGCTATCCATTGAAACGTACTCAATATCCACACGACGCTTTTCTCTAGCAGCCTGTAGCAAGCCGCGAACAATGATCGGAGCGACGTGCCTATCTGGAACAGAGAGAACGATAGAATCGGCATGACCTAAGTTTTGTATGTCGAAGCCATCGACGTGCTCACTACTGTATTTGTGCAGTAGTGACAAGTATTCGTTTGGTGTGCCTTTTGTGAAGCGAGGGACGAAGTCTTCTGACGGGCGATAACCTTTAATACTTCGATCGTGGATAAGAGGAGGGAACTCAAACTGCTCTTGAAATGCTTTGATATCTCGAGATGCTTGTTGTCGCTTTATATTGAATGAGTTACACAAATGATTAGTGGTAACTCGACCTTCCCACAACGCCACTATTTCAATCAGTTTGAAGCGAAGAAGTTGATCCCATTTGATAGTCATTGCGCTGTTTTAATGCCTGAAAATGATACATGTTGATGTATACAGAATATACGTACATTTTTCTTGGGGGTATAGTGCTTACGTCATACGAAAGTTGAAAACTCTGACTCATAGCAATGTCAGTTGGCTCAAATTTTATTAAGGTCAGAATTCAACTTTTGTGTGAGAAGAGTAATATGAACTGGTTGCATAAATGGTGGTTATAAATTGCCCATTTAAACTAGATGCATTTCATATACGGTATCGTGTGTTTTCTTCGTTTGGTAGTATTCAATCCCACAAAGAAAGTCCGTTTAATCAACCTTTGAAGAGAAAGAACCTTGAATTTAGCACAAGCCCTCAGCATTCTCTCCAAGTCCTCACCCTATGCGGTAAGTACCGAAAGAGAGCAAAATCAAGACCTTTTGGCTGAATATAAAAGTCATATCTACATCAAAACCGACATTGAAGCTGATTTTAAGCAAGCGCTTCTGTCTGCCAAAAAAGATGAAATTATCTTTTTGTGTGGCAGTAGTGGTGACGGCAAATCGGAGATTTTGACTCAATACAGCCAAAAGCATAAAGCAACGCATGATTTTCATCTTGACGCTACACACAGCTTCAACCCGAGCCAAACAGCTATTCATGCGTTAGATGAGCGTTTCACTCAGTTCAAAGGAAATGACAAGCCACTCGTTGTTGGCATTAATATTGGTATGTTGGGTAACTATGCTGAGGAAGGTGCTGACCAACATAACGATGTGAAAGCGTCGATAAAGGCTTTTCTGGAAAATCAAACGGACGACATTCCAGCAAACCATACATTTCTAGATTTCGAACAATATCCGAAATTTACTCTTGGCCACGAAATAAGCACATCCGATTTTGCCGCTCAATTTCTAGCTCGCTTAACTGAGCCAACTTTAGATAACCCGTTTTATGCGCTCTACGACAGTGAAGTGAAAAAGTCTGGTCACAGCGTACTGACTGCAAACTACGCTTTATTGGGGTTGGAGTCCGTTCAAAAGAACATTATCGCTCTGTTACTCAAAGCGCGTTTGATCAAAGACCAGTTTTTAACAGCACGTGCTTTACTGGATTTTGTATTCCAGATCTTAGCAATGGAAAAAGGTTACCTGTTCGACAACTTGTTCTCCGGTGCGGATAACGAGCTGCTAGAGCATATTCAGAGCTTTGACCCAAGCAATATTCATACTCGCAAGATTGATGAGTTTGTTCTGCAATTTGGTTTGGGTATTGAAGAAGAAGGCTTTACTCAGTTGAAAGAACAAGTGAAGCCGCTCGGTGTATTTGATGTATCAAATGCTGCTTCTTACCTTCGCATGGTTTACTTGCTCAAAGATGAAGAGCAGTTTGCAAATAAATACATCAACGAACTGAAAGTCGACTTCGATAACTCTTTAGTGAATCAGTACGCGAATACTTGGCTGCTTCACCGTGAGTTTGATGGTTCTGGTAAACAGAAAAAAGAGCTAAACAAGTTCTATAAAGACATCCTAATTTCGGCGATTCATCGTTACTGTAATCGTAACTCTCCAACGCTCGATAAAGACCAATTTTTTATCTCAGAATACAACGGGTTTAAAACCGCAGCAGAGCTTGAGGTGAAAGCTGATTTTACCGCTATCAAAACTCAAGGTGTTGGCAAAATTGGTTCTTTCAATGCGCACATCCGTGCCGATGATAACGCTCTGCTTCCAATGCCAATCAGTATTAACTTACTTGAGTTGCTAGAAAAGATTAATCAGGGGTATCGACCTAACAAGCACGATAAAAACGCGGTGCTTTTATTGGATGAGGTGATTGAACAGCTCATCACTGTTGCAAATGAGAAGAACACCCTGTTTATCCTGAAAAATGATAAGCGCTACAAGATCGTCAATGAAGATGACGAGTATTTCGAAGTGAGTGGTATTTAAGATGACAATGGATAAATACATCAAACCGTTTAATCAGAAATTGCCACAAACGGCGGAAGACGTACCCAATAAAAACAGCTTGAACAGCTATTTGCCAATTCGTACTAAAGGTAATGACTTTGATAGCGATGCGGTGATTGGTCTTGTATTGCGTGGATTATTGCGTAAGAAGATTGAAGGCTACAAATACGAGGATTTTGTCTCTGACTGTCAGTCTGCGTTTGAAGAGAAGTTAGGCGAAGAAGAGTTTTGGGAAGTACTACGAGAGATGTACTTTGACAACAAAGATATCTTCTCTGTGAGCCCTGAGCTTTTACTATTTCGTGCGCAAAAAGGTGAGTTTGCAGCAGGCGATTCTCGTGTTGCTTCTATGTTTACCAACTTACTTCAGAACATGCGTGTCGAAGAGTTTGATGCAAAACTCAACTTTATTGAACGAGAGATGCTTTCAACTCTGCGTGGCAAGATGAAGAGCGATTCATCAATGCAAGCAAGTGAGCATCCATACTTGCCATACCTATCTAAAGCATTTCGTGATGATTTGAAGTTTTTGGCAAGTCGACCTAAGTACCTGTTAAGTGAAATCGAATCGTTTTTGTCTTTTTACGGTTTTGCTTACACCGCTCAGTTAAGCCTATCGCTCACAGATTGGCGCTCTGGTGAGGAGCCAACAGCGAAGCCGTTGTACTTCATCATGGATCATGAGCGTGCTAGCAATGAACGTACGCACATCAAAAATCACGGTTACAAGCTTTTCAACGAATCGGCGACTCGTTTGTTCCCAATGTTGACAATGCTAGAACTTCTTCAGCCTGGCATGGGTGACAAGAGTGCTGCCAAAGTACCATTGTGGGCGATTTCAAAGGGGATTCAAGAATCCCGCTATGAACACCTAAAGAGTGACTTAGAGAACTTTGCGCGAGCATTTAAAGCTCAGCGTGGACTTGATACATCGCTTGATGAATCGGAATCTGCGCTGGACTGGCTTGGCAACATCATGAAGTTAGCCATGGCACAGTTTAGTGTCGGCGAGCGATTCAACATCAACAAAAAATACGTTTCTGAAGTAGAAAAGTATCTTGCTTCTCACTTTATTCAAAGCCGAGGTCGCAGTGGTCGAGTATTGGTACTTAACCAAGACTACATCATTTTATTAACCAACCTTGTTGTTGGAGAAAAGGACAAACTCCGTTTCCACGAGCTGATTGCCGCATTTAAACAACGTGGCATTTTCGTAGATAAACAAACCGAACAAGAACTAATTAAATTCTATGAGCGCATTGGTAACGTTGAGCGCATGAGTGATAGTGGAGACGCAGTTTATGTCCGTAAAACAATTTGAGACCTTTCTAGTTGAGCAGTTTCTGGCTGATGCTGAAGCTCACATCAAGGCAGGATTCCGTTATCAGTTCAAGTCACCAGATAGCGAAAACAGTGTGCGTTTGTACCAAGCGATGATCGCACATTCGCAAAGTAGTATTAGTGCGAGTAACGGTATCGAGCTGCCATTTATTCAGTTGTCTAACTGTAAGATCGTACCTGTTATTCATAGTGAAGATCCTGCTGAGTACCAAGGCTTTACAGAAAACTATATCTCTCACCTACGTGATGAAGTTGCAAGCCAGTCAGGCTACTTGAAGGGCTGCGCGCTGGTGGTCATTCACAATAGCTTGTTGGATACCTTAATTAACTCAGCAGAAGATCTGGCTCAGCTTGGTCAGGTGTGGAGCCCAAGCAAGATCAAAGCGGCGATGAAAGGGCTGATTGATCAACAAGACAAAGGCCGTGATGTGTCTAATTGTCTTTTGGATGACCAGTTTGATGCAATCCTTGAAGATGGCGCGACCATGTTTGGTTTCGAATCACTATACAAAGCTGTGGAAGATGGTGATCTGCGCTTCAATGAGCTTGGTATGTTTGAAGATCCGCTCGTTGCAGAGATGAGTGGTAACCCGAAACAAATCAAGAAACGTCTGGAAGACAACCGTGCACTCTATGAAGAACTTTCTTTTGAAGTGGAACACTTCGGTGATCAGCTTCAGGATCGTTTGAAGTCGTTTGGTGAAAAATTCATTAACGAAAACTTCTCTGAAACTGATGCGTGGAAAGATGTCGAGTTTGAAGCGTTTCTGCAAGAGAAAAAACGCAATGCGCAGCAGCAACTTGTCCTTGAAGAAGAGCAAGCTAGTGAAGGCATGACCATTACTGCGCGTAACCGTGCAGAAACTAAAGCCGGTATGCGTGATCGTCACCTTATTATTGAGCTAGATGAAGGCATCAATGATTTTGAATTGAAGCTGATCTTCCAAGGTGCAAGTAATCTAGAAAAGAGCCAATTCAAAATTCAGCCAGCAAAAGCGCTTAATAACGAAGAAGTAATTGAAACACGTAACAGTTTAAAAACAACACGAGCTAGCTTGAAAGGTACATACAAACATGAGCCACTGTTTTTTAACTTGGCTCTAAAGCGTGAGAACAAATCTGAAGTTTATAACTTCCGTTGTTTAGTGGTTCGTAAAGGCGAGTTCTATATTGAGCCATTCAAAAACATCTTCTTGATTGAGCCAGCGCCTGCGAAGCAGCGTTTAACCTTGAACATGGAAGAGAATAAGCTTCAGATTCGAGCTGAAGAGGGTACAGCTTGTTCTTTGACGGATGCAAAACAAGTCGTAGACGTAGCAGAACACTCGCTGGTGGACTTTGAGGCACTTGCCAATGAAGCGGATGAAATTGATTTCGCTGTTAAATCAGGCGACAACCAGCTTAAGTTCAATGTCGAAGGTGCAGTTGCAACAGACTCGTTGAGCTTGCCTTTGCTGCTCAACCGAGGCCGTTACCATAAGTTATTCAAAGATGAATACAACGGCGAGTTTTACTCCCTAAAAGGTAAAGTTGGCATCGATAACAGCGAGTTTGTTGTACCTGGTGTTCGTTTAAAACTGCTGCGCTGGGAAGAAGCCTTTATCAATGACAAAGTCGTTTCTATTTCTGACTCTGACACAATCAAGTTGGATGATGTACAAGCCATTGATGACGCGCTGCATTCATCCTATGTCGAATTGTATGATTACCTTGAGCAACGCCGTAGTACACCATCTCTAGCCTCTTGGGGGGATGATTTTACGACGCTTGTACAAAATGTAGTCGATGCAAGTCTTGCTTATTTTGAAGCGATTCCTACGGGCAGTATGCTGACCAAAGAGCAAAAAGCCGCGCTGCAAATTGGTTTGGTTAAATCTGAAGGTGAAGAGTATTACTCTCCGTTCCACCCGTTAATCCTGGCTTACTACCTAAACCTACGCAAAGTGATTCGTGAAGATGAAAGCTTCTCTAGCCTGCCAGATGTGACGTTTGAGCGCCTATCACCAAAAGGCTTGTTGCCATATGTTTATCATCCTCAGCACGAGTTTGCTTACAACCAACAGGTGAAAGAAAACGCATTTTGGATCAAGAGTGTCCCTCAAGAGAAGAGCTCACTGACATTCGTTCGTAAACTCGTTAAAGAAAAAATCGACGAGTTCCAGACCGCATTTAGTCAACTATTCACAGGTTCTGAAAAGAGCATCATCATTAACGCAGTGAATCAAGACAGCGCTGAAGAACTGTTCATGGGGCTAGTGGATTACATCCGTAGCAATCAAGAGCAAGCGGCTTCGATTCACATCAACCTTTATGATGACAAACTGACGTTCAATGCGTTTGACCGCTTTGCAGAAACAGCCAATTACGACGAACTGAAAGAGTGGTTAGAGCTGAACAAAGGCAAAGTTCGTGAAGTGGCGGATACCATCATTGATATCCTTCGCACTCGTTTAACCTACAGTAAGTTTACCAATGAGCAGGCGAATAAAGACGGCCAGTCATACGCACACCTCTCGTTCTTCCGTAATAACGACAAAGTGGATTGCTCAGACATTGCAATCGAAGACATGGCTTCGGGTATTGCATGTGATGGTCTATTAACGGGGGATGCGTCTGAGAGTCAATCCGGCTCCTATTTAACTGGTTTTGGTTTGAAGGGCACCGATTGTGAAGACCATCCTCACTTGATGATGGCCAAATACATTGGTGCTTTATTAAAGCCTGCACTCAAGCCAAATACGCCATATAACGGCACTAATGCAGTTGCACTTGCGGTTAGTGAAGATTTTAAAGGTTTGCTAGAGCGCTCATACGACAGCTCCATTTGGACAACCATCATTGATCCAAAAGTGACATTAGACTTCTTCCACAGCAATGAGGATGTGGTGCTGATTCACTATTCCGATCAGTATACCAGCTCATCCAGCTACGATGCGATTACCGTAACCGCACAGCGTGGTCTGTTTGAAAAAGTCATCAAGCAGGGGGATGGTGGCCAAATCAACGAGTTCAATGCCTTTAATGGCGACTGGCTGTTGAAGATGATGACCTGCGCGCCAACCATCAACAAAGAGCGTAAAGGTGTCATTGGTGCTTATAAGTTTGTGACCAGCTTAGTGCATAACTCAGACATCACTTGGGTTCCGCTTTCTGTGGCAGAAATGATCCGTGTCTCAGGAAACATTGGCCTGAAAATGTCGGACAGTGAATTCTCACGTAACGTTCATGGCTACAAAAAAGGCGAGATTTCTGATGATGTATTGCTCGTAGGCTTTAAAGGGCAAGACATGTACTTGCTACCCGTGGAAGTAAAAACGGGTTCAATTCCGGACTATAAAAAAGCAGTTAAGCAATCAAAAGAGTTGTTGCGTTACCTGAGCGAAGATCTGCTTGGCAATGACAACCTTGCAAGCAAACTTTACCGCGGCCTGTTCATGCGCCAAGTGCTAATGCAGGTAGATAAGTACCGCTTGTACAACGTGTTCGCTCCAGACTACTTTGACGCACTGCTAGACAACAAAGAAGAGTGGCTGAAAGGCGATTACTCGCTAGCAAAAGTGGCTGATTACCCAGATGGATTTGTTGTCAGCCATCTTGAGGGCGCAAGTTGCTTGCAACCAGAATACCAAATGTTGGAAGGCGTGCTAAAAGTCGACCTTCCGATGGGCTTGCTTCCTCGTTTGGTCGAAACGCCGCTGCAAGATGTGCTTAACGAGTTAGATATCGTTAAGTTATGTCACGTACCGAGCGAATATGTTCTAGGTGGAAAAACTCAAGCAGAAGCGCTCGAAGCCGACAGCCAAACAGATGTTACGAGTGAAAACGTACACCAAGAAACAGGTGACTCTGAGGTTAAGCGAAACACCGAAGCTGAAGAGCATTGCTCTGATGTAGAAGAAGGACAAACAGCTCCAGATAAAGACGTTTCGGTGCAAGCTGCTGAAGCAGTAGATACCTTCAAGTCACTGCCATCGGGCACTAACTTAAATGTGCTCTTTGGTCACAATGCTCTAACACAAGCTCCATTGAACTGGGAACCAACCAATACCGCTAAGTTTATGAATACCAACACCGGTATCATAGGTACTATGGGTACGGGTAAAACTCAGTTCACTAAATCGGTGATTACACAGCTTTATCGCAATCGGGCAGACAACGTAAACGGTGCGCCAATTGGTATGCTTATTTTCGACTACAAATCTGATTATGTAGACGATAAGTTCCAACAAGCGACAGCGGGTAAGAAGTTTAACCTTCATAAACTGCCATATAACCCATTGAGTTTGTTTGGTGATACGCCAATGCTGCCTGTGCACACCGCACGTGGTTTTTCTGAAACCATGGGTAAAGCTTTTGGCTTAGGACAAAAACAGCAGCTGCGTCTGCGTAAGCTGGTGGGTGAAGCTTATGAGTTGGCTGGTATTCGCAAAGCGGATCCAAGCTCTTGGACAAAACCAGCACCGACAATCTCACAGGTGTGGGACTTGTTTATTGAAACTGATCCAGATGAAGATTCGTTATACGCGGCACTTGAAAGCCTATACGCACTAGAGATTTTCGAAGACGACAACACCAAGTGTATGAGCCTTTACGACCTTGTTGATGGCATTACAGTTGTTGAGTTGGCAGGTTATCCGTCAGAGATCCAAAACCTTGTAGTAGCATTAACACTGGATTTGTTCTATTCACAAATGCAGAAGAGAGGTAAGCCAGAAGTTCAGGGCGATTTCCGACAAATCACTAAGATGATCTTGGTGGACGAAGCCGACAACTTTATGTCTCAAAACTTCCCAAGCTTGCGCAAGATCTTAAAAGAAGGTCGTGAATATGGTGTTGGTGTGATCCTCTCTACTCAAGACATTACGCACTTCCAAACTGGCGAGAACGACTACTCAAGTTATGTGCTTACATGGGTAATTCACCGCGTAGCGAAGATTCGTCCGCAAGAGCTTAAAGCTATGTTCGGTGTAAACGAAAAAGCCGAGCAAGAGAAGCTGATGGAGACCATCAACAAGCTAGAGAAGCACTATAGCTTATATATCGATGGTGCTAAGAAGATAGTCAAGATGCGAGATAGAGCATTTTGGGAGCTACTGTAGCAAAACTCTGATTTAAAACGCCCTTTTAGGGCGTTTTTTTTGACCTTACTAATACTAATGCATTAAGTCATATGTATAATCAGATGCATATCACCTTGGGTGTTAGTAATGGAACTCATCGATAAAATTCAAACAATCTCACGTTGGCGGCGTGGAGATCAACGCGCTCCGCATAAACCCTTAATGTTGTTATATGCTTTATCTCAATATAAACAAGGCCATGAACGCTTGTTCCAGTTTGAGAGTGAAGTAGACAACCAAGTTAAAGAATTGCTGGTTCAGTACGGTCCTTCACGAAAGGCTTATCACCCGGAGTATCCTTTTTGGCGCTTAGCCAATGAAAAGGATCCGTTTTGGGAATTAAAAAATGGTGAAGAGTGTATCCCTCGCAAGAGTAATACCGACCCTAAAAAGTCAGAGCTCATTAAATATAACGTAATGGCAGGGTTTGACGCTTCCTCATATGAGAGCTTAATTTCTAACCCGGAAATGATAGAAAAGATTGCTTCAAAGCTAATTCAAGACAACTTCCCTGATACCTTACAGGAAGAGTTATTTATCCGTTTTGGTTTTGAGGTTGATACTTCAACTAAGCAACGAGACCCCAATTTCCGTAAGAATGTCCTGCGCGCTTATAACTATCGATGTGCTGTGTGTGGATTTGACTTAGCTTTAGATACTGTTCCAATTGGCATCGAAGCAGCGCATATAAAGTGGAAGCAGTACTCTGGCCCTTGTGAGGTATCGAATGGTATTGCTCTTTGTAGTATTCACCATAAGGCCTTGGACAAAGGTGTTATTGCGTTTGATAACGACTTTAGGGTTTTGGTTTCTCCAGGTACGGCTGGAGGAGTTATGGTTGAGCGATTGATTTGGGAATATGAAAATAAGGCGATTAACTTGCCAAGGGATAGTTCATCATATCCTTCTCAAGTATCTCTCGGATGGCATGTTCGAGAAGTTTTTAAAACTAGCTAAGAAATGTTACTTACGACAATATTGTTAATATCAATCTATATTAACTGTTGAATAGTTCTTATAAGGAATCAGTATGTCAATTGAGTTGTCAGAAATAAAAGTTGGGTTAGGTCAGTTAATGTTAGACCCTAATAACTACAGGTTGAACAATGGCAGTGATGATGAAACTTACTCTAGTAATGAAGTGGTTGAACTACAACCAAAGATTGAAGATAGCCTCGTTAAAGAAAATATATCGGATCTTGAATCTTCAATAATTGAAAATGGATTCCTTGAAGTAGATAAAATAGTTGTCACGGAGCTTTTAGGTCTCAATGAAAAAAACGCAACAACAAAAAAATATCTGGTTATTGAAGGTAATAGAAGGACTGCAGCCTTTAAGTCCATTATTAATGAGTATGAGAGCTTAGATTCTGAGGGGCAAAAGTACTTTACAATGCCAGAAGGACTATTGGAAAAATCAAAGTCCATAAATGTTGTACTTGTGTGCGGTGACGAATCTAGCATTGTTGAGTACTCTCATAGATTGATGGGAATTCGCCACGTGTCAGGCCCTAGGCAGTGGGGGGGCTACCAAAGTGCCCGGTTGATACACGACATGTCTCAGGATAAAGATTATAAATCAATATCTAGCTTATTAGGTATGCGTCCAGGAGAGGCAAAAAGAAGACACGAGACTTATTTAGCTTTAAAACAAATGCAAGAGGACGAAAAATATAAAGATAAGGCCGATATTAAATATTTTACTTTGATTTCTGAATTTGTAGCATCGAATAAGTTTTGCAAAGAGGTTTGGCTTGGGTGGGACAATGATGAAAGAATATTTAAAAGCAAAAATAGATACAGGATGTATGACGCTATTATTGTTGATGACGATGGGGGCCAAGAACTTAACAATCCTTCAAAAGTTAGAAAGTTTATAAAGTGTGTTGGTGTTGAGGAGTTACGGTTAGCTATTGAAAGTGGGGATAAACTAACTGACCTTGACTACTACGACTGGGATAGCTCTAAGAGGCTTAGCCGTATCAGCGACTTTACAAAATTTATCAAGAATTGCGATGACTTTAAGCAGGAAGAGCTTAAATCTCTTTCTGAGTTGGTAGCAGTAATTAAGCGTATTCAGGAAGCTAGCTAATGGCAGAAGTATGGTATGAGTTGGCTGCTAAACAGCTTGAAACCGACTTAAACGCAGATAAAAATAAAAATGGGATGGACTTTCTTCAGGATTTTTTCCTAGATAATAGGGACAAGTTTTTCCCTGAAACCGATTTTGATGAATTTGATTTACTTGTTTCAAACTCATTCTCACCCTTTGAAAATTGGTTAAAGGGACAAGGGTATCCTTGGTTAAAAATAGTAAAGAGTGGTAAGTGGTACTTCAATGAAAAAACTTCAGACGATAAGAAGAGTAGTTCAATACTTGATGAAGAATCAAGGTTATCCATCAATGATTATAAACTTTTAGAAAAGCCACAATATGACTTGGAAGTCAAGTTTATGAGCGAATATCGAGAATTAATGTCCAGACTTAAAGCGACGACATTGATTAATGAAAAATATTTGTGTGCAAAGAAAATTGCTCTTTGTAGCGAGCTTGACTTTAATATTCCTAACAAGGCTAAAGCTGATTATTGGAAAGAAGCTGCGGAGTACTCGAATGGTTTACCATCTGCTGACTCTTGTTCTGATTTTAAGAAAGCTGCTAGATATTATCAAAAGGATTATTGTCATTTAGAGTCTGCCCAGTGTTATGAGCTTGCGTATCGTTCTTGCAGTGATGAGAATAGTGACATGTCTACGGAAATGTTGCGGTCTAGTCGTATTCAGTTTGAAATGTATGGAGACCACGAAGAAGCTATGAGGGTTTATGTTATAGAGAAAGATAAAGAGAGGAAGTCATCATCCGGATTAAATAAGGTTGCACTATCCATATATAAAGTAACTTCTGAATATGGTGAAAAGCCGAAGCGTGTTTTAGGTTCTGTTGGCATAGTATTGTTATTTGCAACATTGCTCAACTGGGTTTTGGGAATTAGCTCAGGTGATGTGTCTGATTCTGGTGAGGTGATATTGATACATGAATTCTGGAACAGCCTTTATTATTCAATTATAACTTTTACTACACTCGGGTATGGTGATTACTCATCAGTAGGTTTTTTTGGGAAAGCGTTATCTTGTATTGTTTCTTTTCTAGGCTTATTACTTACTAGCTTATTCATGGTTACGGTAGTAAGGAAATATTCGAGGGGCTAGCTTTTTTCTACCCCCTCATTTATTTAAATGGCCGTAGCTAAGTCACTTAAGTTTCTATAGTTTCTAATTGAAGCTACGCCATCTTCAACATGTGCAGCCCAAGCTTGTTGGTATTCTTTACTATCAAGCTTTGGGTAGTACATTTTCAAAACTAACTCAGTAACATCACTAGTCTCACCAAGCCAAGTATACTTATCCAATACAAGTGAGCCGTCTAACTTGGCTTCTTGGCCTTGATAACGGAAGTCACTTTCTATTGAACGGAAGAAAGCAATACGTGCCGATACGTTTGGAGTGATACCAGTATAGCCCTTCAACTTTTTAAGCTGTTCTTCAGTAGTGCGAGTCAGGTTCATACGATTAGGTAGCATTACACAGCCTCCTTAGTTGTTTCTCTCCAGAAGTAACCTTCCTTCAAGGTTGAAGACTTAGTTGTACCGTCAAAGCAGATTTCGTAAGTGCGCGCAATATCGTCTTGAATCAGGCTAGTGTAGTTTCTATCGATCTCCGTATCTGTAGATAGAATCACAACTTGGTGGCTTGCCGTTGGGAAGTAGTTTTCAACCAGCTTGTCACGGTGGTGCGAGTCTAAGCGACCTAGTGGTGTATCAATAATAATTGGCAGCTTACGACCGGATGTACGGCCTAGTGCTTCCAGAATCGAGATTGCGTAGATCTGTTTTTCGCCCGCAGACATTGCTTTGCGATTAATCTTAATACCGTGTTCATCGACCAGTTCAACATCAAACGACACAGGGTTAATTGAAGCGGATAGCTGCAAATCTTCTTTACGAGCCAGCTTCTTGTAAGACTGTACGAACTCGTTCTCTAACTGGTTGACGCGAGCTTTAGTTAACTGCTCACCAAATTTCTCAAGCAATAAGATTGAGTTTTGGGCATTGCTTATACTCTGATCTTTATTGGATTGATCTTTATTCTTATCGTGTAGCTTCTGAATTTGACGAGCTGTCTCTAACGCTCGGCGCAATTCGCGTTTAGCTTCTTCAAGCAGAGCATGATATTCGAGAATCAGTTTTTCTTTTTTCTTATCTAGTGCGCGCACGTCCGCAAAAAGCTCTTGCACCTGCTCTTGCTCAGGGGCTCGTGCAATATTGTTTGAGGCGTTATCGATCTCTTCTTCTACTGTTTGAAGACGTACTCGTGCTTCATCGAAACGTGAAAAAGATTCTCGAGATAGATTAGAGAGTTGATAATCAATAGTGTTCGCTTGACGGTCGGAGATATCCAAAAGTAGCTCGGCTGAATCAAACTCCCCCACGTGTGCTTTAAAGCTATCAGCAATTGCACTTTGAGCCATCTCGGTATCAAAACTTGGGTACTTTGCACGCAGTGTTTCTAAGAATGAGTCCAGCTCATTGCCAAAGTTCTGTTTCTTCTTAATCTGTTGTTCTTGCTTGATCTGAGTTTGAAGGCGCTGCATTGCATTAGGTGCTAGTGCGAATGGAAGGCTTGTCTCCATCTCCATGCGGATTTGCTTTTCAAGCTCTACTTTCTCTTTAAGCAAGCTATCTACTTTTTGTTGTTCATCTTCTCGAGTTTTAGCCCAAGCGCCGCCGTTTTGAGATAGCTTATTCTCTAGACTATGGATATCACGTGATACGAGCTCAATTTGTGCACCAACGATGTCCGCTTCACCGCGAAGTTTCTCTGCATTGCGCTCGTGGCTGATACGTTGCTTATCAAGAGAATCCATTTCCTCTTTTAGCGATTGGCTTAGTGCGCTAGAACCTTGTTTCTTCAGGAATATATTTAAGTCACTCTTGAGCTTTGCGATAACATCTAAGCCCAATAGTCGACGGACTGCGGTCTTTAGCACAGTGCCTGACTCGTCTTCCGCAAGATCTGCGATTTTTTCACCGTCGAAGAAGAACAGGTCAGCGATGCCTGTTGGGATCAATTCGTTGAGGAAACCCTGACACTGCTCGTAGTTGAGCTCTGGGATTTGGATGCCATCTTTCTCAAGACACAGGCTATCTTTCTTACCGCGTTTCCAGCCGCGAATCACTTTATAAGTGTTTTCTTCGCCGTTTTGGCTGTATTTAAACTCAAGTTCAATCGATGCGTTATCTTGAACTCCACCATGGCCGACGCCTTTATGGATCAGTTCGGAAAGGGCATCAACGTACTCACCATTTGACAACACTTGGCTAAATGATTGACGGCCAAAAAGAGCGAGTCGTACAGCTGTCAGAATCGATGTTTTACCAGCACCGTTAAGGCCACCAAACAGAATGATTGGTCGTTCGGTCCCTTCAATTGGTCCATTCTTACTTAGACGAGCGGGAGCAGGACGCAAATCGATTTCATGCACACCGCGAAACACGCGAAAGTTGTTTAAAGTTAGCTTTGTAATCAACATTTAGTATTTAAAACTCTTTCTGGAGTAGTGTATTTAGTTCTGCTAATTGTTCGTTATAGCGTTCTATGTCCTTTCGATACATGTCGAATTCAGCGATACTTTGACGAGAAATATGTTTGGTTTTGATATCTTCTAGACTACCCCAGTCCAGTTTTAATAATGATTCAATTCTTTTGGAAATTCCGCTACGGCGGCTCAAGCCTTCCATTGAAACTTCCAATTCAATTAACTTCATGATCATTTCCGGAGTGATATCATAATCATTGCTGAGCTCCACAAGAAGCTGTGCATCCCCTTTGCCAAAGCTTGCATTGTCGTCGTATACCCAATCAAGGTCATAACCATATACTTCCCTGAAAATTGTTGGCAGTGAGTCGTTCCAGTCAGGTTCATTTGGATCATGTAACCATTCTTGTCGTATTGCATGGAGCTCAGGAGCTGATATTAGCTCAACTTCATGACCATCAGATTTAAACTTTTTATTAAGTTCGAGTAACTCTTTTAACCACTGGCGACGATACTTTAGCCAATATGGACCTGGGGAGTGTTCATTTATTCTCCAAAACCAACGTTCGCTGTCACTCTTTTTGTCTTTTTTAAAGACAAGTGTGCCAACATTTTCATTATTCTCCTGATGGAAGATCTGAATTAAGTCGTTGCCCTCTTCCTTAAAAAACACTGGGTAATCGTGTTCTTGAGGGTAATTACTTTTAACATAGGAATAAACTTTGTCTCTATGCTCAAATTTATTCGTTATATTCGTAGGTAGTTTCTTTGTTTGGGTATGAATTTTCCCTGTTCTACGTTTGAAGTTTCGGTAGATGTTTTTGTTTTCTGGGATATTAGTTCTAGCTAATTCTTCTCTGAACTCGAGAAGAGGTGCCATCCATTGTTCTCCATTTTGGATAAGGCTTTCCATTGCGCGGTCTTTAGTTACTACAGTGCAAGTCCAGCAACCAAAACGCGAATTACCGCAAGATGGAGTTGTTTCATCAATCACCATTGGGCACTCACCTTGACCAGATGAATCTTTATAAAGGTTCCAGAGTACGAGGTTTTTACCGCCCCATGGGTTTTCCCATTCCAAATCGTATTTGTCGATCCAAATGTTTTTTTGTCCGTAAGGGGTTTGTTTGGTTTCTAGATGACATAACCGAAGTATTTTCCAAACATCATCAACACCCCAAGTGTCAATCGGGGTAAAGATAAACGCATTCGCAAGTGTCGTGTGAATTGCTAAACGAGAGCCATCAATCTTATGCTTAGCGATGACTTGTGCACGTGATGCACTTTCTTGGCTACGTGAGCCTAAAACAACAATAACTTCATCAAATTGAGAGACTTTCGATTTAATAAAGTCGCTCACAGGATCAATTTTCATTCTCTCCGTACACCAACGAAAAGAGCGTGTTGGCGCAGGGTATCCTTTACCAAGTAAGTTTGCCCAGAAAGTTTGATTGTCTTTGGGTACTACAGTATGACAAGTAATCGGTAAGTCATCGCGCTTTGCGCCTTTCTCGATAGCGGCTAACGAGTCTTTGATGTGGTTAACAACAACAGGTGTTTCAACAAGTGTGTCTGAAGATACAACAAAAACCGGTTTTTGGCGGTCTTTTGGTTCTAAGCCAAGTAATGCCAAGTAAACTAACGACATGACTGCCGATGAGTCTTTACCACCACTGTAGCCAATTACCCATGGGCGTTTGTCGGCACAGTAGACACGCTGCACATCTGCAATGTAGTGGCTTAGTTTGTTATTTGCGAAGTCTTCTGCATTGATAAAGTCTTCGTATTCGGCTAGGTCTTCTGCCAGTTTTAGCTCGTGTATCATGATAACTGCTTCTCTAGAGCTTTCTCTTCTGGGGTTAGTGGTAACCCAAGTTCAATTTTTAGTGCGTTGGCAGTAAGTTGAATGTTCTGTGTCGACTTACTTAGTTTGCCGTGGTTCATACTTCGTTTGATCCAGTCCGGATTGGTTTTTAACCAGTTAACTTTGCTCAACTGCTGAAGCTTTTCTTTCCATTGTTTTGGTTCTTGGCACAGTAGGTGTTTCCCTAATACGCCTATAGCATGCAACCCAACTCCATGCGCATGTATATATTCTTGGCGAAGTTGTGCTGGGGATACTTCTTTATCAATGACTAGTTGCCAATCTTTGATGTGGCGAGTCACTTCTTCCCAAAATTCAGCAGCAAGTTGCTTTTCTTCTTTGCTAAAGCCGTCTTTAGGGCCTTTGCTCAAGAGTGCGCGAGTCGATTGTTTGATGCTACTCAAAGTAAATAGTTTGTTCGACTTAGGGCTGATATTGGATTTCTCCATTTCAGTTAAACCTATGAAAGGCTTAACTTTAGTTGCCAATTCGCGAGCAAGCTCGGAGCTTTCATCTCTATGGTCATACAGCGTACCCAGAGACGGGCTAGGCTTTACCGCGTATTTGTTGAGATCAGCAAACATCTGTTGGCTGCGTGTAAGTCCTTCATCAATGAAGAACAGCACTGGGATGTTATCTTGACCTAAGTCCGGATTTTCTCGCAGTGCTTCTTCAATTGCCTTGCGACGATGTTGTCCGTCATTGATCAAGATTTGTGCATCCATAGGAACTTTTAGGGTTCCTAAATTCGGAGCACCATCATGATCTTCAAATGATATATCGACACCTACAGATACTGTTAGAGCAGAAAAAACATAATCTTTTGGGTTATCAAGTAGGTACTTAACCATTTCAGGAATACGAGTTTTGTTCAACGTTCGTTGAGCTCTTAGCTCAGGCGGAACATCGTCTTCGTTGTAACTGAAAATTTTAGGAATGATCCTAAGAGGGCACGTCGCAATGTAAAAGGGACGTCCTGCTTGAATACCTCTGACAGCAGGAAAGGAGTAGCAATAGCCTGAATCTTGATTTTGCATAGTTAGCTCTAAGGTTATGTTATTTGCCTATGACATAAAACATAGATGGTATGTCATTTTTTGACAAACTAATCTTGGAGTTTGTTATGTGTTGGTGTTATCTATGCGAATTATTACATAGGTATGCCAAAATAAGTGTGACATTTTACAAGGATGCAGGTTAGATTTCTATGGCAGGACAGTTTTTTTCTGAAGGTTTAACCGGATGCAGTCGTGCTTACTGTAAATCCTCTGACTTCCTTATTGTGTTTGCCTAAAAGCACCTCAAATTCCGCTCGAACCATCTGAGTCTCTTCAGTTGGTTCAAACTCCATTAACTTCCCTAATCGCTTATCAAAGCTCAGCTGCTTTTTGTAGTTCTCGTGTTCGGATGGCATATAGAGATGCTTGTTCAACAGAGGTGGTCTGCGTTTCTCATCTACATAATCGAAGAAGTCGATATCTTGTTCTGCCATTTTTATTTTGATGCGCTCGACCAGAAATGGTACAGAGTGCTCGAAGTTGTCATAAGCAGTTAAGGTTAGCTTGCCTGACGTGATATGGATTTTGATTAAATCGATTTCTTCATCCAGTTCGCCATACATTTGTAAACCCGCACCTACGTATGTGCGCAGTAAGAGTGGTAAATCACCGATGTAGTCACGATGAAGGATAAGAGAATGTCCCTCGTTCAATAAACTTGCAGGTAATTGCTGGTGGGCCTTTTCACATTGCGTGTTGATTAAGTCTGTATCAGCTATTGCGAACAGCAATTCTGCTGCGAGGTTAAGGGCGGTTTTATAATCATCAAATAGAGCTTTGATATCGCGCTTGAGCGTTTCTGGTTGCTGCGTATAAGGTTTTCTCTTCTCAAATAGCCCCATCGCAAAGTAAAGCAACAGGTCTTCTTTACGGCGCTTTTCTGCCTTTTCGAACTCTTCGGTGTCGAACATTTGTTGCAACAGACCAAACACTTTTTTATGTGAGCCGATAAGCGCTGTTACTTCGTCTGATTGCTCAAATTCTTCGTTAGCGGGTATGCGACCGAGCGTTAAGCATGTGTTCCAAAATGCGTCGAAAAGTTCTTGGTTTTGAGTGATCAGAAGCTTGGCTTTGTCTTTTGCTTCGACAGGTTCTGGAGAGGTGAGTTGCTGCCATTTATGGTGGCGCTTGTATTTGCTTTGTAAGTACTGCTGCTCTTCGAGTTTATCTTTGAAGATGTAAAAAATGCCGGGTGCAACGGTAATGGCATCCTCTTGCAAACTGCGTTCAATATAAGCTTTTATCTCTGACTGAGCGTAATACTTTTGGAAGGTATTACGGGAAGTAATCACGCCATCTTTATAGGGTTTGAACTGGGCGATGTAGCTTTCGTTAGCAAGCATGACAGAAACAACGAGAAGCTTATCCGCCAGCTCCCAAGCGCCTAACAGCGCATCTAAACGTTCATCTTGATCTTCAATCACGTTTAGAACAAAGCCAAGGTTGACGATGTCTGAACTCACTTTGTCGTTATCCGGCTGAAAGTTAGGATCCCAGCCAAGCGCATCTAGCCCATGTGCCTCCAGTTCTCGCAAGTCATCACCACGTCCGCAGCCATAATCAAAAATGGAATGAGAGCCTTCTAGGTAACCATGTTTGACCAGTGTTTTCATAGGTGCAGACAGTTCATGGCGAACGAGTGCCGTTTTGTGTCTATCAATTCCGGTTTCTTCGACTTGAGTGACTGCAGAGCTGCGGAACAAACGCCCGTCGACAAGTTCATAGCCATGACGCGCAATGAGGTTTTCCCAAGAGCGCTTAAACCCAATCAGTCGGCTATTCTCATACAGCCCCGCGTTTTCACCTTCTTGAGTGAGTGAAGTGAAATGATCAAAGTGCTCACATTCCGGCAAGATCATGGTCTCTTTGCGATGAAGGATCGGTGGGTTGTCAGAATCCGAGTAGCTTGTGATTTTATGGCTTAATTTAGATAGGTCGACGTTTAAGCTCTGTCTTAGCGCAGGATAAGAGTCATTGTAAAAGTCAGGGTAGTGAAGCAAAGATAGACGGAATTCTTTTTTAAACAGTTTCACTAGATTCCAGTTTTCATCATCTAGGCTGACGGCTTTTGCTACCGCAGGTATGAATTGAGTGAGGACTGTCGGTAGGGCGCTAAAGGCATCTTTATGAAGGTAGATAGCATCCGGCAATTGTTTCCCTACTTTGATCTGAGCAATAAGCTCAGCAAACTGTTCTTCATTCATTCCATGTCCTCGATGATGTTTCCTCGATTATAAGTTATCGAATAAGGTCCGTGTGGCGCTGCCTTTTGCACTTTTCTTGTTTACGCGAAGTCCATCACTGCGTTTTTCTCGAATCAGTGCATAGCGTGTGTTTTCAGGGCCGACACTGATGTGAATAGGGCGGTCTTTTCCGTAGAAGTAGAGGCGATCGAATTCGAGGTTCGTGCAAATGTACTTTGCGACTTCATCCATTCGCTGTTCATAACCTTGTACATAGAGGTCACAGGCAGCGCCATCTCGCTTGCAAATTCGATTTCCTTTGCTGTTGAGCTCCATAGAAGCATGCTGATCTATATCTGGGCCCATGTCTCTTGGGCTGTTTCTCAACAAAAAGCGAAGAAGCTTGTGGTTGGTAAAGCCGTAGGTGATAGTGAGTTCCCCAAGTTGGCTAAGCGGTTCTAATATGTGAGCTTGCAGCAACATCAGCTGTTCTTGAGAGGCGTTCGATGGTGCATTCTCGCCAACAAATGCGTGATGTTTTTGTTGATACCAATTGATCAGTGCGTCTTGCATCTTAGCTTTTATCTTAGGGCCTGTTAGGGAAAGGTTACTGACTGACAAAATAGTTGCAGATTAGGTTGAAGTCGACTCTATTTTCCGTTTTCTGCACCAAAGGTTTAGCGAATTTTTAGTAGTTTCACGTCATCAATCATCAGTGGAGGGTGACGATGAAACTTTCTCATTCTGTCGGCTTAAAAGGCATTAACAAAAAGGCCGATGTTAAGTTAGTGCAAGAAGCGCTTAATCGAGCAACCATAGGCCCATTGAGGTTGCTGTCGGTAGATGGATTATGTGGTGCGAACACACGGCAACGTATTTACTGGTTTCAAAAAGAGGTTTTGAAGTTTCGAATGCCAGACTCTTTAATTGATGTGAAAGGTAAAACGTGGAAAGCGTTGTCGTTGTTTCTTGTCAAACCAAAAGAGCAGGCGAAGAGTTTTGCTTCTTTATTTTCTACTTCACACAAGCAAGTCGTTGAGAAAGCGGAGCCAAGCATTCAGTCCATTCAAACTATTGCTTGGGGGGCGAAAGTCTCGCCAGAGTTTAAGCAGAAGGTTCTTTTGGTGTGTAAGGAGTTGGATATTCACCCTGACTTTTTAATGGCTTGTATGGCGTTTGAAACTGGCGAGACGTTTAGCCCGAAAATAAAGAATGCCGCAGGAAGTGGAGCAACGGGTCTTATTCAGTTTATGCCAGCAACAGCCAAAGGGCTTGGGACAACGACCGAAAAATTGGCTCAAATGACTGCTGTTAAACAGCTTGATTATGTTAAGAAGTACTTTTGGCCGTATCGAAAGCGTATTAATAAGTTGGAGGATGTGTATATGGCCATTCTTTACCCCGCAGCAATTGGTAAATCGACTTCTCATGCGTTGTTCAAAAGAGGCACCATTGCTTACAAGCAGAACTCAGGCTTTGATAAAGACAAAGATGGCAATATCACATTAAGTGAAATTTCGAGCAAAGTGACAAGTAAGTACCACAAGGGATTAAAAGCAGGGTATATAGGCTAGGATATGAACGAATTATTAAGCACGCTTTTATTGAGTTTTGCTGCATCGGCTTCGCTAACTCCTTCTTGGGATGGTAATTACCGATGTGAGTTAAATTTAGGGGAGAATACAGCAGGTCAGAGTGCATGGGCGGAATACGAACTGAGCATTTCGAAAGACTCTTGTTTTCTTGAGGCAAAAGGCTTCCAGTTGGATGAGTCGATAGTGTGTTCGACGAGCGCTCAAGGCGATCGTTTAGATGTGCAGTTTAAATCCTATTCTAATGGGGATCTAAGTAACCTGTATGGTGTTCAAGTTTACAGGGTTAAGGAGACACTATTCTCGTTGGAGAAGGAGCACAAAGGACTCTTAACGCATTGGTTGTCGTACTGGCCGGGAGAGCCTGCACCGAAGTCTCAATCGTGTTTTGAAAAGAAGTAACAGTTCAGCATCCTCAAATCACTCTCTTATCTTGGCGTTCAAACGCTCAAGCCACCAACTCGTGAGCTATGACGCCAATTCCCCTCTCTAAATGCGTTGATTTCCAAAACTGTGTCTATAGTTTTAATAATGTAATCATCAATTATTCTCCAACACGCCTCTAAAAAATGACTCAATAAGGAGGGCGTTATGTTGTTTTTTCTCTCTTTAATTTGTATTGCGGTCTTAGGCTATTTGGCTCAAACCACAGGGTTATGTATGGTGAGAGGGGTTAAAGAAGCTTCATCTGGTAAGCCGATGTTTCTATTGGCTATCATACTGAGCGGTACTTTATGTTGGATGGCAGTAGGCTTTGCTTATTTTTTCGATGAAGGTCGTCACTTTACGGCATTTCAACCTACGCTTTACTCTGCCCTTGGCGGTTTCTTATTTGGTCTTGGGGCGGCATTCAATAGTGGATGTGGCGTTTCAACAGTAAGTCGCCTTGCTCGTGGCGAGTTGGTCATGGTCTCAACGATACTTGGATGGTTTATCGCTTGGGTGTTCTTTTCTAGTCTGCTTCCGTCCAATGTGATTGGCCGAGAGATCACTTTGCCTCATTTGTATCGATATACCGCTTTAATTGGTTTATCTATTTTGTTGGTTGTATTCGTTTGGAGACTCAATCGAGAAGATAAAGTGTTGTGGGCATCGATGCTCGGAATTGGAGTAATGGCAGGATTGGTGTTTGTTTATGAGCCACACTGGACACCGAGTGGGCTGCTTAAAGACATGAGTCTTTCTTTTTGGCATCAAAATGACATGAAGTGGCCTCAGTTTGAACGTTTTGCGTTAATGGCGGCATTAATCGGCGGAATGGTGATAGCGGCAATCGCTAAAAAATCTTTTGAATTTAGGCCTTCTGCAATTAAACGCTACATGCGTCATTTGGCTGCTGGGATCTTGATGGGATTGGGTGCGGTGATGGCTGGTGGCGGTAATGATTCACAACTGTTGGTTGCATTACCAGCACTTTCTCCCGCCGGAATTGTTGCGGTATTGAGCATTATTGCCGGAATCTTTGTTGGGGTTAAAGCGGGAAGATAAATGGTACTCAAAAATGTGACAGCAATTGCATATTAGATTGCATGAATAAAGTATAACACTGGCTTTATATCATTATAAATCATGGGTTTATTTTGATTTTGGTTTTATGTTCAGACTTTGAGATTATTTATGAGCAAAAATGTCGCATTACTGGTTGCCGAAGCCCCTTGGTTTTCTTTTAAATCGAACCACGATCAGGCAAGCAGCTTGCCTTTTTTTGAAGGCGTGAAAAGGTTGGTTAATGATGGTACCGATAAGCCACAACTTAATATCTATCATTGCAACTACTACGATAATAAATCCCTTGAGCAAGCGCTAAACCATCTAGTGGATACCAGAGAAGACATTCAGATCTTATATATTGGTGGGCATGGCGATGGTAAACGCGTAGCCAATGCAACAATTAAAAAAACGACCGATCTTATTCGCGAAAGAGGGAAGAAATTAAAAGGCTTGATAGTGAGTTCTTGCATGGCAGGTTTAACAGATTCGATAGCGGAAGCAACTCGCTATGGAATTGATTGTTCCAATAACTCAGTAGAGTGGGTTAACGGGCCAAACTGGATTGTGACGTATAAGCACTCTGTCGGTTGGTTCCAGTCCGCGATGCTAGAAACGGCAATACTTAAAGAATTTACTGAGCATTACCATCATGAAGGCAAGCTCAACTCAAAAGAGAAAATTCTGCAGTGTTTAGAAGCTGCGTTGATGCCTTTTGATTTGCACCAAGATGGCTTTGCAACGGACAAAAACAATCAACCTCAACCTATAGGTGATACATTGCGTGTATGGGTTCGCGCGCAAGGTGCAAGTTATCCTACAGAAGTCACTGAAGAGCTTTTTGAATCAATGGGTTACCAAATTAAGATGACTTGAGTTTACGCCAAAATCGTAAGATTTTTAGATTTGATTCGTGTATAAGGCATATTCGTAGCATTCGCTACACCATCCCTTCATAAAAGACAGAGACCTCACTCGATTTCGGGTGAGGTCTTTTTCGATCCAAAAATTCAATAAAGGAAATAATTATGGCTGTTATTACACGACACACGATCACGCCTGAAAAACTGACTTTCAAGCAATTAGCAAAGGTGATTTTACTGTTTAAAGGAATCTCTCCGGAATACAAAGAGGAGTGTTGCCCTAGTTTCAAAATTCGTGAAACTGCTATCCAACAGCTAATTGGGCAATCTCTATCGTTGGAAAACCGCGCAGATTTAGTCAGGGAGTTCAACCTATTGGGGTGGGAAGTTGCCATTAACCCTGAATATTGGTTGGTGTTTACAGTGCCAAATGTCCATAACTGGCATGAAGTTGGACAATGGCTACCGTACAGCGTGACTGAGAACTTCCAGCGCGGCATTGCTCCTTGCTCACGAGACTTGTGCCAAAAGTTGGGCATATCTGTGAATGAAGTTGCTAAGTTCTATGGCTACAGCGAGGAAAAGATTCGTGATGAGCTAGTTTGTGAGGCTTATGACTGTGCAGATGAAGAAACACAAGAAGAGTTTGATGAAACAGGTGATGAGTCCCTGTTCGATATCGAAGAAGGTACTCAGTTACCGATAGATACCTTTTCATATTGGCAGTATTTGGACTTCTATTTGGCCACTAAGGGCTTAAACAGAAAAGCGCCGTTGTTCTAATTGTCGATAGCCCCGCTAGTCGGGGCTTATTGTGGAGATAAGCGATGAAGATTAACCACATATTGGGTATTCCAGAAGAAGTAAAACACCATTTGGCGAATATAAATGCGATGTTTGAGCAAGGAAAGTACAACGCTGAGTACTTACATGAACAGGTTTTGATACTGGAGTGGCAGTTGGAGTTGCTCGCTATCAGTCATTTAGCTCGTGATATTCAGTTGCTGCCAAGCAACAAACGATCGATGAAAAGAGAGCAACTTATCAGGCGATTGCTATTGATGCGTCGGCAGATCGAAGACGTCATTCAAAACAATAAATGGACGGCGGTAACACTCGCATCGGATACATGCAGGTTGTTAGCGAAGTTAGCAATAGAGCTAAGAGAAAGTCCGCCAGCATTTACCAAATAGGTGATTGTATATTCAACTGTCCGATTACTTTTAATTGTTTGAATTACCGAAGAAATTATTTTTGTAAATGAAAATGATTTGGTTTATCGTTTTTATTTTTTCAAGGATGAAGTAATGAAGCTCAATGGACTACTCTCTCACAGAATTTTGACTACCTTTCTTGCTGGGGCTGTCTTACAAGGATGCGAATATTTACCTCACTCAGCCAAGGTTGATTTAACTCCAGAGCAAATAGAAAAGGTGATCGACAAGGCGCAACCAGCGAACTCTGCCATTATGCAAGCGTTTGCCACGCATCAGGTTGTTGGGGTGGGAGATTATCATTGGAATGATGCTTTTATTTTTCAAGCGATTGAGCTGATCCGTGATCCTGAGTTCGCTAAAGAAGTGCAGCATGTTGTGGTGGAGTTTGGTAACGCCAAACATCAGGAACTTCTCAACCAATACCTTCGTGGTGAGGATGTGCCGGATTATGAGTTGCAACAAGTGGTGCGTGACTCTATTTACTTTATGGCCTGGACTCCTGAAGTGTATCTAAGCTTTTTTAAAGCAGTAAGAGAGCAAAATAAAATCCTACCTTTAGAACAACAGATTATTGTCCACTTAGCTGAAGCGCCATTTGATTGGACGACAGTTAAGAGTGAAAAGACTTGGAAGAAAGCGGCTAAATCTAAAACGGATTACTTCTACAAGGTGACAGAGGAGATTCTCAATCAGGGAGATAAAGCGTTACTTATTTTTGGTGCATTCCACTTAGTCCAAGCCCCCGCTCAATACGTGACAGAAAATAGCGAGGCAATGTGGCCTTTGGCAACTCGTTTAGAGAAGCATTTTCCAGAGCAAGTGTATTTGGTTTGGCCAATGACAGAGCCCGTTGTGCTAGATCGTTTTTCAAGTGCTTCTTCGCCATCCATCTTACCAGTATCAACAACGCCATTGGCATCGACTCGCTTCATTGATCTATTGCCTAAATCTCGCTTCAAGCTAGCAGACATGGGTGAGATGAACGCTAAAACGGGCGATCTGTTCGATGCTTTTTTGTATGTTAGTGAAAACAAACGTAGCGAAGTGTTCCCTAAAGCCATGATGGAAGATAAAGCTTGGCTTGATGAAATGGACCGTCGATTAGAGATTATCGGTGGGAAGATGCAAGAAAAGTTTGTGTCTATCAAAGAGCAAAGTGAAGCGCATTATGGGCTCTAAGCTCGACTTGTAAGGTCTGATGTGAATTGAAACAGCCTCCAAAACTGGAGGCTGTTTTAGTAATAATACTATCCACCAATCAACACGGTTGGCATCCCCATAACTATGGTTCCGCCATGGGCAGTGAGATCGCCCATGCGCGCTGCGGGCTTATTGTTAATCAGCACGGTTGCACTTCCTTTAACTACGCTATCTGGTGGGCCAACACAAACACATATCTGCCCTAGAGTGGCGGCTGGTAGGTTGCCGATCAATACTGTTGTTGGTAGAGGGAGCAATGGTCCACCCACGTGAGGGATTGGCACCACTGCTGGTGTTTGCATCGGACACATGTGCATGTCTGTTGCTCTGGCTGCTGGTAGCATGTTTTTTCCCTATTGTTGACCGTTCCCGCCAGAGGCGATGTTTAGACCCATTTCTACAAACTGTTGATAGCGTTCTTTTGCTTCTTCACCATCAGGCAAAACGGCTGAAAGGTTAATGCTTCCTGCGACCGCTTGCGCGTACAAGTATGGGGGAGGGGGAACGGCAGGATCCTCTGGCTTAATCATACTGCCACCACTCCAAAAAGCCGCTTGAGCTGCCCAGCCTGCACCGGTTTCTAATCCTGCTTTATCTGCCATTTGTTCTGCAAATCGGCGGCTTGTTTCATCAGGTGTATAAACCCAAGCCTTTGCTGCGCGAATGGCATTGGCTTCGTCTTCTTTCCAGTGATGCAGAGATGCGGCGCAGGTTACGCTCCACCAAATAGATTCACGAACTGGGAGAGCATGCGCAAGAAAAGTCACTGCATCGGCAAACAGCTCTTTTTCCATCGCCACAGAAATCAAATCAATAGGCGTAGTGTTCGCGTCTGCTAACTCTGCGAATGCGGCATTTGGCTCGTAGACACTTAATATGTCTTGCGCGGATTGGTGAGGAACCTTTATCAACATCATCAATTTACCTTTGTAATTGCGCCTTGAATTTGCACCATGGCCCCGGCTTTTATTTGTGTCATGGCACTGCCGTTAACCGACACTAACGCTGCTTTTACATCGGCCTTACCTTGGCCTTCAATATTGATCATTGCGGCTTTCATCTCTGCTTTTGCTTTACCTGAAACAGAGACTTGAGGAGCGTCGATCTTAATACCACTAGCGCTGATCTCGATTTTACTCGCGCCCACTTTGAGTTCGATCTTCGATTTACCGCAGATCGATACTTGGTTGCCATCAACGCTGACTGTCGATTTAGCTGCAATATTGATGTTGGAAGCGGCACTGAGGTTTAGATCTTTATCACTGTCACCCGTCCAGTTGTCTTTACTTTTGGCGGTAAGCGTTTTTTCACTTTCGACTTTTATGTCTTCTTTAACGTTTAGGGTGGCAGTCTTCTCAACTTGAGTCTTTTTCATGCCTTTAATCGTTGACTGGCTGTCGTTATTTACGTCCAGCAGCCAGTCTTTTTCAGCATGTAAGTAGACTTGTTCTTTGTCTTTTTGATCTTCAAAACGCAGTTCGTTTCCTTGCTTGCTGCTGCCCTTAGGCGTTGAACGAGTTTTGATGCCGTTTTGAGTATCCGAGCTATAAGGCGCTGCGCTGTTTTTGTTGTATAAAGAGCCGGTCACGATAGGGCGATTGGGGTCACCATCAATGTACTGAACGATCACTTCATCACCAATGCGTGGTGTGAACTGAGAACCGAATCCCTTACTGGCGAACCCTTGCGATACTGGCAACCAACATGAACTGTTCTCGTCATTTTTGCCGTCTCTATCCCAGTGAAATTGTACTTTTACTCGACCCAATTTATCTCGGTAAATCTCTTCTCCCTTAGGCCCGGTCACGGTTGCGGTATGCAAGCTATGGAGACGCGGTTTATCTAGTATTTCTGGACGAAAAACCAGTGACGAAGGGATGCAAGAAAACTGATTCTGATAAGCGACGTCGTTGTTCGATTCTTCTCTGGATATGCGGTGTGATAGATGAGTAACGATATACTCTTGGTTCATTGAACCGAGAGGATGGTTCGTTAGTTCAAATTTATAGCCACAAGCAAGCGTCGCTAAATTCGATGATGAGTGAGAGGCTGACTTCTTAAGATCTAACGCTTCCATATGCATTTTTGCAGCGTCACGGACTTCATTTTTATTTTCGTGACCAAATGCAAAGAGTTCTTGCGTCAATGAAGCTGACGCGTAACTTTCGGTGCTTTTTCGGGTGCCGCTATCAAAAAATTCAGCCAGATCTTGAGTATGATCGGCGACAGATACCTTTCCGCTGCCAACATGATGGGATTGACTCCACGTTGTCAGCACGTGCTGCTGATTGTTGCCACCTATTTGATAGCTTAACTTTGGAGCAGATATTTTCTCAAATCGTTGATTCGAATCGCCAATGCAGATTGTCGACTTATTAGATTGGTGGCGTACGTGGTAGTGCCACCCTTCGCTTGCTAACAAGCGCTGTATAAAAGCTTGGTCGGTTTCATCAAGTTGAACACAATACTCATGCTTTTTTCCATTTCCGGAAAGGGAAAAGTGAAAATAGTTTTTGAGATCAGCTTGTTCTAGCAGCTTTTCAATGATCTGTTTCGTCGCCATGTTTTGAAAAATCTGACGACTGCGTTTGTACTGCAGCAAGCTAAGCGGATCCAATATCTCTACTTGATAATAAAACTGGTGCTTGTCTTTGCTATATCCTGTGAATTGCAGAGTGCTACATATGCCTGAAAAAAAGCGCTTTCCAGAATCAAACTCATAAGACACACAAACGGCTTTGCCTAGGTTTTTGGTATCGATCTCCATGTTGGCTGCGATGGAAACGGAAAACTGACAACCGCCGGATACGCTTTCTTCCCCAATTAATTGGGTAACGATATAACTTTTGTTATCTGAAAGCTTAATGGTGAGGGAGCGGGTTTGGTGCTTTAATTCGTTACTGCTCATATTCACTTAATTCACTATTAAATAAACAGTTCTAAAAGGCTGTTTATTGGATGAACATTCGAAATTATCACATAATAATTGATATTATTATTACTTGATGTGTTGGTATCAACTTTCATGCTCTGTACATTTAATCTATTTCGAGTTAGACCTTAATTCAAGGTAATTTGTTTATTTAATTATTATCTGAATAAGATGTAATCGATTACTTTGCGGTTATTTTTATTCTCAAATTTGTTTCATTTTTAAGACGCTGCGCTAGGGCGTTCATGTTTTTATGATGGCTATATCTCTGAGGGGATATTTAAGACATTGTTAATATATAAAGTTCCACTGTGCCTTATTTGTTTTTATGCTAATTAAATCAGTAAGTTATGGCATTTCATTTCTTTTTGTAGTGTTATTTTTAAGAGGTTGGATGACCTAAAAATCACCTAAATATGGCGCGAATAGGTCTTTCTATAATTCATCTCAAAGATATACTCTTGGCAATTAATAAATGTGTCACTTCGTATGAAACAATATTAGTAAAATGTTATTTTTGCTGCGCAAATAAGAATTTGGCAGGTTGAACTAACTCAATACCTCTACCGTTTTTCCTTATCTAAAAATACAGAAAATAGCGATTGAACTTAATTAGCACTTAAGCGAATAGTCGGCTGATTAACCCAATAGAGCAGGAACCTATGCCTTTTTCAAAGCATCAAATTGAGCAACTTTCTACACCTCTGAGTGATGATTCTATCTGTGGCGTTTACCTTAAACTGGATAAAGGTGCTTTTCGCCCATTACGTAATGAATTTAATGTCGCGCAAACAGCGCTGCGTAAGCTAAGTCAGAACCCCAGTGCTGACGAGAAAGACGCGTTACAAGAGGCATGTCTAAATAGCTGGAAGACTCTTTCAGACAGCTTGTTCGAACAGTTTTCAAATACAACCAGAGATATCGAGCTCATCTCATGGTTTGTTGCCGCTCAATTCCTTCTCGATACCACGTTAGAAAGTGCTGCGAATAGCCTTGAGTGGTTAGCCGATTTAAGTGAGAAGTACTGGGATCACCTCAACCCTGTTCTGCCAGTTGAAAAGCTCAAATCTGATGATGATAAGGGTAAAGAGAGAGAGCAAGCTGATGCGAAAGTTAAAGCATTTTTCCAATTAGTTGGTGATAGCGAGGAAAGCTCGATTCTCTATGCACCGATGCTGCAACTACCCTTAGTTGGGGAAGTGACGTTTTTTGATTTTCAAAGTGCAGAGAGAAAAGGCGAAATCAGCCAACTGAAATCTTCGCTTACCACCACGGTGGCTCAAGAGCGTTCCGCGATTCAATTCAAGATGGAAAATGCCAAACGTTGTATCTCCCAGTTGGAGCGTTTGTCTTCGTTAGTGAGCACTCATTGTCAGTCTGTAGGCAGTCAAAGTACCAATTTTGGATTTGCGAAGTCACTGCTTACCCGCGTTGAAAACGCTTTGGTTCATTTAAGCGGAATTAAGTTGGCCCCGAAAGCGGAGGCCAAGGCAGTAGAGCAAGAGGTTGCCGAAAGTTCAGTTTCTGAAGGTCATCAGCCAAGCGATATGGATGTAAAACAGATAGAGCCAATACCTATGGCATCGGATCAGGCTCAGACCGTAAGCCAACACTTACACGCAGGAAATCTCTCTGAACTGGGTAACTTAAACAACATGAACCGAGACTTAGCTTTCCATTTGCTGAGAGAAGTCTCTGATTATTTTCGCCAGAGCGAACCGCATAGCCCAATTTCATTCTTGTTAGAAAAAGCGATTCGATGGGGATATTTATCCTTACCTGAGTTGCTGCATGAAATGATGTCGGAACAAAACGGTGACGCTCTTAGTACGATTTTTAATGCCGCCGGATTGAATCATCTCGATCAGGTTTTGCTGCCGGAGGTGAGTACTCCAACGGTGGACATTGAAAGCCCCCAGACACCTCAAGCGACGCCTCCCGTTTCGGAGCCGCCAAGTGTCGAAGAGCATGTATCTCAGACTTCCCCTGTAGATACCCAATCTAAGCAAGATGAAAAACCACAATCATCCGCTACGTCGGCTCTGAGTTGGTAATTGTGTTTAAAAAATAAGGAAAAATCATGGCAAGTATTTACATGCGTGTAAGCGGTCTTCAAGTTGAGGGCGCAGCGACTATCGGTCAGCTAGAAACGGCTGAAGGTAAAAATGACGGTTGGTTTGCAATCAACTCTTACTCTTGGGGTGGCGTTCGTAACGTTGCTATGGACATCGGTAACGGCACCAATGCGGATTCAGGCATGGTTGGCGTAAGCGAAGTTAGCGTAACTAAAGAAGTCGATGGTGCTTCTGAAGATCTACTGTCTTACCTATTCAACCCAGGTAAAGAAGGTAAAACAGTTGAGATTGCATTTACTAAGCCTTCTAACGATGGCCAAGGTGCAGACGTTTACTTCCAAGTTAAGCTAGAAAAGGCACGTCTAGTTTCTTACAACGTGAGCGGCACTGACGGTTCTCAACCGTACGAAAGCCTATCTCTTTCTTACACTTCTATTTCTCAGAAACATCACTACGAGAAAGAAGGTGGTGAACTACAAAGCGGTGGTGTTGTGACTTACGACCTACCGACCGGAAAAATGACTTCTGGTAAGTAATTCTTTCATTAGACATGCCACGTTCAGTGGCATGTCTATTTCATGAATATCTCATTTTAGGACACCGTTATGGCATTGAACTCACAACATAAGCGCGTTAGTAAGAACCGTGTCAGCATCACTTATGACGTTGAAACGAACGGCGCTGTAGAGACGAAAGAGCTGCCGTTTGTTGTTGGCGTAATTGGCGACTTTTCAGGCCACAAACCAGAATCAGAAAAAGTTGATTTAGAAGAGCGAGAGTTCACGGGTATCGATAAAGACAACTTCGATACAGTGATGGGTCAAATTCACCCGCGTCTTTCGTACAAGGTTGATAACAAGCTAGCTAATGATGATAGCCAGTTTGAAGTGAACTTAAGCTTCCGTTCGATGAAAGATTTCCACCCAGAGAACTTAGTTGATCAAATTGAGCCGCTTAAGCAGTTGGTTGAAACACGTAACCAGCTAAAAGTACTGCTAAGCAAAGCCGATCGTTCGAGAGATCTTGAGCGTCTGCTGAAAGAAGTTCTGCAAAGCGCAGATGCCATCAACGGTTTAGCTCAAGAACTAGGTTTGAGCAAAGAGGGAGCGGAATAATGTCTGTAGAACAACAAGCAGTACAAGGTGCTACTGAAGCAGAAGCAACGCAGAGCTTTCTTGACCGAGCGATCAACGCAACAGCACAAACACCAGTAGATACGACAAAAGAGCTATTGAGCATCATGGCTTCTCAAGCGCTGGAAGGTACAGTGACTTGGGATAAGAACCTAACGTTGACGATTGAAAAAGCAATCAGCGCGCTAGACAGCAAAATCTCTGAGCAGTTGTCAACGGTGATGCAAAACGGTGAGTTCCAAAAAATGGAAGGCTCATGGTTAGGTTTGCAAAAGCTTGTGAAAAACAGCGAGCTAGGCCCAGATCTGAAAATCAAACTGGCGGATTACACCAAAGACGAATTGCTAGAGCAGTTTGAAGATGCACCAGCGATCGATCGCAGCCGTTTCTTCAATATGGTTTATCAAGAAGAATTTGGTACAGCTGGTGGTCAGCCATACGGCGCACTGCTAGGTGACTACGAATTTGGTTACGGTGATGAAGACGTTGCTCTGCTACGTTACATGGGTGAAGTTGCTTCTGCGTCTCACGCACCTTTCGTTGCTGCCGCGAATGCAAGTATGTTCGACTTCAATGCATTCAGTAGCTTTTCTGAAGGCAAGCCAGTTGCAGCAGGCTTTGATTCGCCAGCATACGCAAGCTGGAATGCATTCCGTGAAAGCGATGATTCACGCTACGTTGCTCTGACTCTACCGAAAACGATGGCTCGCCTTCCTTACGGTGCAGAAACGGTTCCTGTTAAATCATTTGCATTTGAAGAGCTTCAAACTCGCGACAACGGTCAGCAAGTTGTGTCTTCAGACGGCGATTTTGTATGGAGCAATGCGGCGTATGAGTTTGGTCTTCTAATGACTCAAGCTTACACCAAGTACGGTTGGTGTACGGCGATCCGCGGTACTGAGAACGGCGGTAAAGTTGAGAACCTGCCAAACTTCACTCACTACTCTGATGCCGGTGACTTGCTACAGCAATGTCCGACAGAAGTTAACCTAACGGATGAGCGTGAGAAGGAGCTGAGTGATCTTGGCTTCTTGCCACTGGTTCACTACAAAAACACTAACTACGCGGTGTTTATGGGTGCTCAGACTGCGCATAAACCAAAAACGTACACAGACCCAGATGCAACGGCAAACGCGGCAATTTCAGCACGTCTTCCATACACAATGGCAAGCAGCCGAATCGCACAGTACCTAAAAGTAATGGGCCGTGATCGTATTGGTTCAAACCTAGATCCAAACGACGTTGAGAAAGAGTTGAACTCTTGGATCAACCAATACGTTAACCCAAATGCGATTGGTAACGATGCGAAAGCAACACATCCATTGGTTGAAGCGAAAGTGACAGTAGAAGAGCAAGCTGGACGCCCAGGTGCTTACTCTGCAGTGGCTTACTTACGCCCTTGGCTGCAAATGGAAGAGCTAACCACTTCACTACGAATGGTTGCGAACATTCCTGGCTAATTCTATTCGGGGGCGCTGTCCCCGAATGTTTTGAACTGAGTCGCTGATGTATACAGATTCCGAATTTGACCGCATTTTAGCTGAGAATCCTGCCTGGCAGGAGCTGTTAGTGTGCGCGAAAAGTCAGTCGGTGGCTCAATTCAAAGCATTGTTGGTTCGTTTGATCTCCGAGATCGATACGTCAATAAGTGAACAATTGTCGGACGTTATCCAACACCCTAACTATAAGCAGTTAGAAGCCTCTTGGACGGGGCTTAAATCGTTAGCGCAGCTGCAAGTATCCCAGCGTCGAGTCAAAATCAAAATGCTCGACTTGAGTTGGAGTATGGTTTCGGCAGATCTCAATTACTCTTTCGATCTAAAGCAGTCATCCCTATACCGAAAGCTGTATTCAAATGAGCTGGATACCGCCGGTGGTAGCCCATTTGGCATGGTGATGGTCGACCACAAGGTCTCGGCTGATTACGCCGATGATCAGGAGTATGACGATCTCTACACCCTTCAACTGCTCTCTGAACTGGGGGATCTCTCTTTTTGCCCAATGGTGCTCGGAACCGACGAGTTTTTCTTTGGTGATGAACCGAGAAGGTTGCTTCACGACAGTGCGAGGATTGATCGCATTCTTACTAGTCGAGATTTTGTTTCATGGCAGCTGCTACGAGAAAAAAGCTCATCACGATTTTTGCACTTGGTGATGCCAGAACATTTGATTCGTCAACCATATCGTCAATATCAGGCTGGGTTTGTTTTTAACGAGCGCCAGCAAGAGAAATATGCCTTATGGGGCAGCAGTGCTTACCTCTTGCTAGGTAATGTGATGCGAGAGTTTGACCGAATCAGCTGGTTTGGATTCCTGCGTTCTTACGATGATACAGGTTCGTATGGGGCGATCGTTCAGGACTCAAAAGAGCTTAAGACCAAGGTAGACATCTACAGTGAAGATGATGGCTTTTGGTCGTCTCAAGGGTTCATGCCTTTAACCAGTATTTACTTAAGTGGCCATAAAGGTTTCTTTAGCAATCAATCTGTTTGGCAAGCGCCTGATGAAGCTCAACGTCAGCTCGGTATGCTCCAAACCAACCTAATGGCTTGCAGATTTGCCCATTACATTAAGGTTCAAATTCGTGACCAAGTTGGTCGATATGACAGCGCAGAAAGTTGTCGACGCAGTCTAGAGCGATGGCTAGAGCAGTTCATTAGCAACGTCAATTATGGTGAGGATGCCGTACTTGCCCGATACCCGCTGCGGTCTTGCTATGTACGCATTGAAGAGGCTCCTCATGATAAAACCCGCTACCTATGCGAGATCATGCTTCAGCCTCAATATCAATACGAAATGATGGATGCGAAAGTGGTGTTAACAACTTCGGTATCTGGCAGTGAGGTTGGAGAGACATCATGAGCTTAATGGCTAAGTTAACCCAAAGCTGGAATGACGATATCGACAGTGTTCGAGATGCGATTGTTGATAACGTCTGTGATCTTATTTCCAGCCGAGCACCTCTGTGCTCAGAGATGTTTTTATCGGAAAAAGGAACGATTGCCGAGTTCGGTATGCGCAACATGGCTCGTGCTCAAAGTAAAAACAACACCAGTGACATTGTCGCAGAAATTGAAGTGCTGATCCGAAACTTCGAACCTCGCCTGAGCCAGGTAGAGATTGATGTTCAAGAAGGGGAATTGGGTAGCAACCAATTGAGCTTTCGCCTTTCCGCCGTGGTGCATTCAGAGCTCGGTGATGAGGCGATCGTATTGGATTCTTTTTTGGATTTGAGCAGCAACAAACTAGATGTAAGGAAGTCGAATTTTGTCTGATTCATTGCTTTCCTATTTTGAACAGGAACTGCGCTTTATTCGCAATGAAGCCTCTCAGTTCGCGGAACGTCATCCGGGGACGGCTCGTGCGTTGGGAATGCGTAAAGACAGTATTGATGATCCTCAGATCGCGCGTTTAATTGAAAGTGTTGCCTTGATGAACGGAAAACTGCAGCAGCGCTTGGATGAGTCTTACCCAGAGCTGACAGAAAGCTTGGTGAACTTGTTGTTCCCGCATTATCTAAGGCCAGTGCCGTCATACAGCATGTTGGACTTCGCTATTTTTGAAGAAGCGAATGCAAAACACAGTATTCCTAAAGGCACAGAATTCGATGTCGCGAGCGAATCTGGTGAGCCAGTGGTGTTTCGCACTTCCGAAAATATAGCGCTGCTTCCAATTCAAGTTGCTTCGGCTGAAGTGCTGTTTGCGCCATTTGAACTGGCTAAGCCTGCAGGTGCAGAAAACGCAAAAGCGATGTTGGAGCTGACGATTAAGGCAACCGACAGCGGTATCGAGTTGCGTGATCTGGATATTGACCAGTTGAAACTGCATCTCAAAGGTGAAAGCCACTTCGCGTTGCGTTTGTATGATGTACTCGCCCATGGGCGCTGTCAGGTGTGTATCCAGAATAATGGCAAGAGCTACTCATTAGGTAAGTCTGCACTACAGCCAATTGGCTTCGATGTGAATGACACTATTTTACCTTATCAAGCAGCAAGCTTTGGTGGCTTTAAGTTGCTGACCGAGTTCTTCATGTTCCCTGAAAGATTTCAAGGATTCAAATTAGACCTTGGCAACATCATGCAACACGCAATCGGCTCAGAGTTTCGTATTCAGATTTTCTTGAATGAGATGAGTGTGGTGCAAGCTCGTAGCATTCAAGCACAGCATTTTTCTCTGTTTTGTACGCCATTGGTGAACCTACAAACCAAAGTGTCAGAACCTCTGCAAATCGACTTCACCCAAAAGCAGTACCCAATTTATCTTGATGCAAGCCAGGGTAATGATTTGGAAGTGTTTTCTGTTGATGAAGTGCTAGACGTGACGGAAGGTGAACCGTTTAAGGTCTGTCAGATCTACGGAGACAAGTACAACAGTACAGAGACTGCACTTCGTTGGCAGCTCGTACAGGATACCCACGAAAGAGGCGTGCTTCGCAGTGGCTTAAAAGTGGCTGATATTGGGCATGTTAGTGCCACGATGTCATCCAGAGTTTGGTCGGTGACGACAACCGCGACTGACGGCATTCGAGCGGGCTCATTGCCTGTAAACAGCCAAGTGACATGTCGGGAGTCTCTTACGATTCCAGCGGCTATGAACTTGCTGCGCCGCCCAACCTTGCCAGTGCGTAGTCGTGACGCAAATAAGAATGTATGGGTACTGCTTTGCCATTTGCACTTTAACTATCACGCGATTCTAGGGACGGATGACCCAACCGCTACGCTGAAAAATGTGTTTGATTTGTATAACCACAACCAAGCGGTGCAAAACCACATCTATATCG
>Ga0209379_10000413_pt1 | contig 37911 bp, 28 predicted proteins | sample tdDd001_FD_187124 | JGI IMG/M metagenome (GOLD analysis project Ga0209379, IMG submission 187124) | Marine sediment microbial communities from the Atlantic coast under amendment with organic carbon and nitrate - tdDd00.1 (SPAdes)... | ecosystem: Environmental > Aquatic > Marine > Coastal >... | reverse complement strand
CTTTTTCATTATTTTTCATTTATTTTGCCCTAAACAAATGTCTTTTTTTGTGATTTAATTATACTACATTTTATACCTTCTCTGAAATCTCCATTTAATGCTTTACAAAAAACAAAAAAACAAAGGTCCGCAGACCCTTGTTTTTAATACTTTATATAGCTCCCTATCTCTTCATATACCTTCTCTCCCACGATTCCCAGCAGGGCAATATTATCAAAGATCCTTCCCCTATCCCTTTGATAGGCTCTTATCTTTTTTATATCCCCCTTACTAAAACCATAGTAGTAGAGCTCTGTATCTGTAGCACTATTAATATTGATAGACTTTTTCTGAACCACCGTGGTTATCTGGAACTTACTGCTGAGTTTCTCATAGGTTTTTTTACCTATTCCCGATATCTTCATGAGCTCCTTCAGATCTTTAAAACCACCTGTTACATTGCGGTATTCTATTATCTTCTTTCCATAACCCATACTTACCTTATTCTGAAGCATCTCCTCCAGATTTGCATTATTGATATCTAATAGTTCATCCACCTGATTGTAGGTATGCTTTTCCATCTTTACCACATAGTTTTTTTTGCTTTTTTCACTTTTATCTTCTATTTTTCTGTAGATCTTTTCTCCTGCAAAGATAATCAGTATCATAAGGGTTACCAGAATAAACTTTTTATTTTCACTCACAGTACCCCTCCTTCTAGCCGCTACCCTCTAAAAAGATCAAACTTCTTACTAAGTCTCTCCTTCATCTCTCTTATATAAAGAGCCGGATCCTTAGGATTTACAACCTTGTCTATATTATCTATTACATCGGAAAGAGCTTCTATCCTCTTTGTTATAGCTCCTCCACCCAGTCCTATTGTAGACTGGTTTTCCTCTATCATCTCTATATTGAAGATAGACTCCGTACCAGGTACAGCATACCCCAGATTTTCACCCCATTCTATACTGTTTTTCTGACGATACATATAATATGGCTCCAGCCCCTTTTTACTAAGAAGGTTATTCAGCTTTCTTTCAAACTCCTCCTTATTGAGCTCCTCCTTTTCATATCCTTCCTGATAGAGCTTAGATGCTCTCTTTAAAGCAAGTACATGAATTGTAAGGTTTTCCATATCATATTTTTCTATCTCATCTAGAGTATGATAGATCTCACGTGCTCCCTCTCCGGGAAGTCCCAGTATCAGATCCATATTGATTATAAACCCTAGTTCACGGGAGATAGCATACATCTCATCAAACTTTTCTCTGTCAAAAGATCTGTTTAACTCCTTTAGTATATCCTCATTAAAGGTCTGGGGATTAAGGCTTATTCTGTCCACTCCATATTCCTTCATTATCTCCAGCTTTTTTCTGTTAAGAGTATCTACTCTTCCTGCCTCAAAGGTAAACTCTTTAATGTGAGTAAGGTCTATATGTTTTCTCACAGCTTCAAGGACCCTTACCATATCTTCCTCTGTAAGAACACTTGGAGTTCCTCCCCCAAAATAAAGAGATTCTATCTTCTGAGGATTATCAGCCAGGAATTCTCCTGTTAACTTTATCTCTTCCAGAAGAGTTTCCACTACTCCCCTGTAAAAGTTCCTTCCTACAGGTCCTTCTATCTCATAGGAAGCAAAGGAACAGTATCTGCACTTTGTCGGGCAAAATGGTATTCCTATATACATATTTATGTGGTCTCTGTTTAAAAACTTCATCTCTTTTTTTACTACTTCCACAAGAAGGTCTGCTTTTACCTGAGATACCTTATACAGCCCCTGAAGTACTGTCTTTATCTCATCATAGGAGTATTTCAGAGTGAGCATCCTTCTCACTAGTTTTGTAGGTCTTACCCCTATAAGGCCGCCCCACGGATAGTCCTTCCCGTACATCTCAAGAAGAGCCATCTTTATCATTATTATCTTCTGGTCATCTATTCTGTCTGTGTGGTTGGGATAATTAAATACAGCTTCCCTGCCGTCACTTATTACCTTTAGAGACATTACCTCACCATTAGACAGGCTTACTATCTCCATCTCTTTTCCCTTAGCCTCTGGTATCAGTACTCTTACGAATTCTATTATACTACCAGGGGTCATTTCAAAATCTGCTTTTATTGTCAAAACTTCCTCCTACTACTTCACTGTCTTTGTCATATCAAACATCGGAAGCATTACAGCCAGTACTATTGCTCCTATTATTACACCCATTATTACTATGATTATTGGTTCTATTACAGAGGTCAGACCCTTTATTTCAGCATCCAGCTCCTTGTCATAATAATCAGATACCTTAAGAAGCATTGTATCCAGTGCTCCGGTATCTTCTCCTACAGACACCATTCTGGCAACCATAGTGGGCATGTATTCATTGGCGTCCAGCTCATCAGAGATACGTTCTCCCTCACTGACACTTAGTTTTATCCTGTCTACCAGCTGCTCTATTCTTGCATTATCAGAACCTTCCCTTAATATCTCCAGTGCCTGGAGCATAGGTACCGAACTCTTTATGAGAGCTCCGAAGGTTCTTGTAAATCTAGAGATAATGGACTTACTGATAAGGGGACCTATAGCGGGAAGCTTAAATAACATCCCGTGCCATATATATCTTCCGTCCTTGGTTTTAGTCCACATCTTAAACATCCCATATGCAAAGGCTATTCCTCCAAAGATTACATACCACCTTTCCTGCATAAAGTATGATATATCCATTAGTATCCTTGTGGGAGCGGGGAGTTCTACTCCGGAACTTGCAAATATACTGGCAAAACTCGGAAGTACAAATACCATAAGAAAAGCACATACCAGCAGACATACCGTTATAAGTACTCCGGGATATATAAGGGCAGACTTTACCTTAGATTTATTCTCTTCACTGATCTCCATAAACTTAGCCAGGTCCAGAAGAATTACATCCAGCTGTCCCGATACCTCTCCGGCCCTTATAAGCCCTATATATATCTTATTGAATATCTTCGGGTGTTTAGCCAGAGCTTCGGAAAAGCTGCTACCATTTCTGATATCCTTTATTACTTCTCCAAGGGTTGTCTTCATTATCCCCTCACCCATCTGATCTTCCTCTATCTCCAGGGCTCCCACAAGGGATATCCCCGAATTCAGAAGGGTCGACAGCTCCACAGTAAACTGTGTTATCGCTTTTGTCTTTACCTTTCTGAGAGGCCCCAGGAGATCTCCTCCTGTACCATTTTTTAATTCAGCATTAATGAGAAAGTAGCCCTTAATATCCAGTTCCCTCATAAGCTCATGTTCATCTACTACGTCCATCTCACCAGAGTTAAGGTTTCCCTTTGCATCCCTGGCTTTATAGGTGTACTTAGGCATCTTCTATCTCCCCGTTAACCATTTATCTTTTGTTTTGCTCTCTTTTCAAACTCCTCCATGGATATTAACCCTTGCTGAAGCAGCTTTTTCAAAGAAGCATCCATAGTTATCATCCCGTGTCTTGCTCCTGTTTCGATCATAGAAGGTATCTGGTGTGTCTTACCTTCTCTTATAAGGTTCCCAATTGCTGGAGTTCCCACAAGTACCTCACAGGCTGCTCTTCTCTTTCCGTCTACAGTTGGTACCAGCTGCTGTGCCAGTACTCCCCTTAGAGAGGTAGAAAGCTGTACTCTTATCTGTGACTGCTGCTCAGTGGGGAATACATCTATTATTCTGTCTACTGTTTTAGAGGCATCGTTGGTATGCAGAGTTCCAAATACCAGGTGACCTGTTTCCGCAGCACTAAGAGCTGCATTTATCGTCTCTAAGTCTCTCATCTCTCCGATCAATATTACATCCGGATCCTGTCTCAGTGAGTACTTCAGTGCAGTGGCAAAGGACGCTGTATCCGACCCTATCTCTCTTTGCTCCACAAGACTGTTTTTATGCATATGAAGGTACTCTATAGGATCCTCTATTGTAATTATATGTTCATATTTTTCTCTGTTTATCTTATCCAGCAGCGATGCCAGAGTTGTGGATTTCCCACTTCCTGTGGGACCTGTCACAAGTACCAGTCCATTTTTATGATCTATGAACTTTTTTACACTTTCATGGATATTTAGTACCTCAAATGCCGGTATCTCTGTACTCAGAGATCTTATAGTTATCCCTACAGTTCCTCTTTGTATATGAAGGTTTACCCTGTATCTACCTACACCTGCTATTCCAAAGGAGAAATCCAGTTCATTGGTCTGATCAAATTTCTTTTCCTGTGCTTCGTTTAATATAGATGAAGCCAGTTCCTTTATTACATTTGGCATTAGTCTGTCTGTTCCTGCCATAGGCTCTAACTTACCATGTACTCTAAACATTGGGGGTTTACCCACTACAAAGTGAATATCTGATGCTCCTACCTCATTTGCCTGTAATAATACCTCTGTCATATCCATAACTCTAACGTCCCCTCCTTAGTTAATAAAAACTTTTTACCCTTTTTATAATTTCTTTAGAATAAAAATTAAACAAGGAAAAATTTCCTTGTTTAATAATAAATACTTAAAAAAACTAAAATTCCTACTATTATTCTATATATACCGAATATTTTGAAATCTCTTTTCTTCAGGTATGTCATAAACCATTTGATTACAACATATGAAACCACAAAGGATACTACACACCCTATTATAGTAAGCTTCCATTCTGCCGGAGTAAAAGACAGACCATTCTTTACCAGTCTTAACAGAGTTGCTCCAAACATAGTTGGGATTGCCAGAAAAAATGAAAATTCTGCTGCTACTGCCCTTGAAAGTCCTACTAAAAGACCCCCTACTATAGTTGCTCCGGATCTCGATGTTCCCGGAATCATAGCCAGACACTGAAAGAATCCCACAGCTAAAGCCAGCTTATAGCTTACCTTCCCTATCTCATCTACTTTCTTTTCTTTCCCGCCTATTTTTTCCACTACTATAAAGATTATTCCATACAGGATAAGCATAGCTGCTATTATCTGAATTCCCGAAAGATACCCGGATATTATGTCATCTAAAAGAAGACCCAGTACCCCTGCAGGAAGTACTCCCACCACTATCTTACTCCAGAGAACCATCTTTTCCTTAAATATCTCCCTGTCCTTTACAAAGGGATTTATATCGTTCCAGAAGTAGGCTATTACTGCTAGTATAGACGGCAGCTGTACCACTACTAAAAATGTGTCGAAGAAACCCTTTTCAAAGGTGCTGTTACCCAGAAATTCCTCCACAAGTATCATATGTCCTGTACTACTTACAGGGACGAACTCAGTAAGTCCCTGTACTATTCCTAATATTACTACTATAAATAAATCGCTCAACCTTCTTGCCTCCTACAGATAACTGTCTTCTTTAGCAAGATAGTTTTGAACATAGTCCTTTATTCCCTCTTCTAAAGTATAGAATTTTTCAGTATATCCCACTCTTTTTAATTTTTCCATAGCTGCTTCAGTGAAATACTGATACTTTCCTCTAAGGTCTTCAGGCATAGGTGTAAACTCTATTACATCCTTCCCCTGTATCTCATAGTTATCTGCTGCTGCTCTTATAGCATTTAGTGCTAAATCATAAAATGGTCTGCACTTACCTGTTCCCAGGTTATATACGCCAGATTCTGCTTCATTATTTAGGAAGAACTTTAATACATTAACTACGTCTTTAATATATACAAAGTCTCTTAACTGCATTCCGTCCTCATAACCTTCCTTGTGAGAAGTAAATAATTTCACCATTCCGCTGCTCTTATACTGGTTAAATGCATGGTAGACCATAGAGGCCATTCTTCCTTTATGATACTCCTGAGGACCATATACATTAAAGAACTTTATTCCTGCCCACTGCTTAGGTGATGTCTCCTGTTTAAATGCCCAGTCATCAAAATACTTTTTAGAGTATCCGTATTTATTTAGAGGCATTAATTTTTTTAATTCCTCTGTGTTTATATCGTCGTCATATCCAAGTTCACCCATTCCGTATGTTGCTGCTGATGAAGCATAGATATACTTTATATTTTTCTCTGTACAGAAATCCCACAACTTTTTACTGAACTCATAGTTGTTCTTCATAAGGAAGTCACCATCTGTTTCTGTTGTAGCAGAACATGCTCCCATGTGTACCACTGCTGTTATCTTATCTCCGTTTTTAGGATCTGCCAGCCAGTCAAACAGTTCGTCTCTGTCCACCCAGTCGCTGTAGTCTCTTTTTCTTAGGTTTAACCACTTATCTGCATTTCTTAATTTATCCGATACAATTATATCATTAATTCCCTCTTCATTTAGTTTCCAGATTAATGCACTTCCGATAAAACCTGCTGCACCTGTTATTAGTATCATAACTGCCTCCTTTATAATGTTTCAATTCTCTTTATTCTATCACCTTTTATAAGGAATTTCAATTTTAGCTGTTATCTGAACTCCTGTTTTTAAGAAGTTCCTCCATCTCCTCATATACCTTCATAGGGACTGCACCGTCTCCTATTTCGATATTGCCTTTATTACCTCCGTGGTAATCGGACCCCCCGGTGAGAAGAAGGCCCCTCCTTCTTGCTATATTCTTATATTTTATTACTTCCTTTAGAGAAAAATTAGAGTAATATACCTCCATAGCTTCAAGACCCGCTACCTTCAGGTCATTTATCAGTTCTGTGAGCCTTACCTCATCTTCAGATATATATTTAGGGTGGGCCAGAGATGCTATCCCTCCATTTTCCCTTATTATCTCAACCGCTCTTTCAGGAGTAAGGTCTCCCTTGGGAACATATGCCAGTCCTCCGATCCCCAGATACCTCTTAAATATCTCTCCCTTACTATATACATAGCCCTTATTCAGCAGGAGATTTGCTATATGAGCCCTGCTCACTATATTTCCCCCGGCTTCCTCCTGGAGCTCCTCCATGGTTATATACATCTTATACTGAGCCAGCTTTTCCAGAATCTTATAGTTTCTTGCATCTCTGGCTTTCTGCATCTTTTTTAGTTCTTTTTTTAGATTTTCATCCTTGGGATCCAGGAAATACCCTAGGATGTGCACCTCTCTTCCATTCCATTCAGAGGAAAGTTCTATCCCGTTTACAAACTTCACTCCCAGCTCGCAAGCTCTTTTAGCTCCCTCTTCCAGGCCATCTATGGTATCGTGGTCTGTTATGGAGATTACCTCCATCCCCCTTTCCACAGCTACCTCTACCAGTTTTTTAGGTGTGAGACTGCCGTCCGATGCTGTTGTGTGAAGGTGCAGATCTATCATCTCTTCCCACCTGTATATTCCTCAACACAGTTTCTGCATATACACGCCTGCCCCTTTTTATCTTCAGGTACCCTGTCTATCAGTTCCTTTGGTACCTTAGTCGTCATACACCAGCACTTATGAGGATCTGTTCCTGCCACACTGGCACACTTATTTTCTCTTCCGCATAGAGGACATACCCCTTTGTTATTATCTTTCATCTTTGCCTCCATATCTGCCTATTTTCCTTTTTTTATATAACTATATTATAGGTTACTTCCCCCTATATTTCAATTGTCTTTTAAGAGTATCTCCACGATAGTTCCCCTGCCTGGTTCGCTGCTTACCCCTACTTCTATCCCAAGGGCAGTTTTTATATTCTTTACGATAGACATCCCCAGTCCGTGTCCATGGGTCTCCTTATTCCGGGATTTCTCCCCCCTGTAGAATTCCGTAAAGATATTTTCCATCTCTTCACGAGTCATACCATTCCCCCTGTCCTCTACCACTACAAAGGGAACCTCATCCTTGTATCCGCTCTCTATCCTTATATCTCTTCCCATCCCATACTTCATTGCATTTTCCATGATATTTTTTATCAGTATCTTCAGGAGCTCCCTGTCTGTAAAAAAACTCACAGGAATAAGGTCTCTTACTACTCCTATATCCTTATACCTGTACGACAGCTCCCTTCCCACTTCATCTATCACCTGATCTACCTGGACCTCCTCCCTTACAGGAGCTATATCTCTTCCCCTTGCAAGAAAGAGAAGTTTCTCTGTAAGAGACTGCATACTTCTCACTTCATTTCCAATGGCATCTACAGCTTCTGAGGAGATCTCCTTGTTTTCCATCCCCCACTTTGCCAGGATATCTGAATACCCCTTTATTACAAAGATAGGAGTCTTCAGCTCATGGGATGCATTGTGAACAAACTCTATATGAGCATTGGTCTGACCTTCCAGTCTTTCCAGCATCTTTTCATAGGAGGATAGTATATTGTCAAACTCCTCATAATAGCCCTTCCTTGCCAGCCTTATATTGAGAGTATCTATATTTATACTGTTCGTAATCCCCTCTATCTCCCTCAGCTGGGGGATAATCTTATTATAGAAGTGTCTGTATATGAGATAGACTAAGATGAGCATGAGGGGAATAGCTATGAGGTAAACTCTCAGCTGGTGATATATAAACTTTTTTTCCTCGTGCATACTCTTGACTATGACTACATCCACAGTCCCTCCCGCATATACAGGGAGTTTATAGTTGTAGATATAGTAGCTGTATCCCCTATACCTTTTTATTCCGTTGGTATACTCCATCTTTATATCCGGAAGGTTTTCCGTCTGGTATACCTTACCCTCCGTCTTTATTCCAAAATCAATCCCCCCCATATCAGGGAGTTCCTTAACAGCATCTTCAAATAGATCCTCGGGACTCTGGAGCTCCTCCTCCATAAACTCCCCTGCCAGGAAGTTCCTTGTAAAACTCACATCCTTTTTAGCTTCTCCCTTGAGGTATTCCCAGGTACTGAGGGATACGATCGCTCCCACTATGATAAATGCCATAAGGATCAGTATATAACTTTTAGTAAGATCTTTAGATAGTCTTTGCTTTTTTTCTGATGACATATCCCATCCCCCTCACTGCCTGTATTATCTCCCTCTCCTCATCTACCTTTTTTCTGAGAGATTTTATATAGACATCCACTATCTTTTCCACACCCTCATAGTCATATCCCCATACATTGTTTAATATCTGATCTCTGCTTACCACTACCTCTTTATTTATCAGGAGATATTCCAGGAGTTTAAATTCTTTTTTGGTGAGTTCTACCTCCCTCTCTCCCTTAAAAGCCTGAGCAGTCTGGGGATTTATCTTTATATCTTCATAAACTATATAACCTTTATTCCTGTACTCCTCTTTATTTCTGAGAGCTACCCTCATCCTTGCGTAGAGTTCCTCCATCTCAAAGGGTTTTGTGAGGTAGTCATCTGCTCCTATATCAAGGAGGTTTACCTTGGAAAATATCTTGTCCTTGGCTGTAACCACCACTATAGGTACATTGGAGTTTTTTCTTATCTCACGGCACACCTCTTCTCCGGGCATCTCAGGAAGCATGAGGTCCAGAAGGATTAGGTTGTAGAAACTTTCTTTGCTCTTAGCCAGCCCCTCTGCTCCGGTATAGGCTAAGTCTACCCTGTATCCATTATGCTGCAGTTCCAGCTGCAGTATCCTGCCTATACTTCTGTCATCTTCTATTAAAAGTATCTTCTCCATTCTTCCCTCCGCTTTTTAAAGGTTTGTTTTCATCCATATTATTTTCTTTATAATATTCTACCAGTTTTTACCGTATTTTTACCAACAGAACCTACAATATCTTTATAAAACATAGGAGGTTTAATATTATGCTGAAAAAACTTAGAAGAAAGATATCCAAGGGAACCTTTAATCAACTTGCATTTCTCTGGCTTTTTATATTAGACAGAAGGAATAAAATTACCATAGATAAATTAGAAAAAAAGAGAGTACTCATTGCAGACTGTGAAAAGATAGGAAACTACATATTTAAAACACCCCTAATAAGAGGCCTGAAAAAAAATGGCTTTCATGTGACTGTTATGGGAAGTTATGTGACAAGAGAGCTTTTAGAGGCCGATCCCTATATAGATGAAGCCATCATTACAGGCTGCTACAGAAAAAAATCTTCCGATATTATAAAAAAATCTCTGGTTGCTCTAAAGTACAGGGGAACTTTTTCCCACTATATTGAAACTACCGGTTCCGTCTATCTCAGGGAGCTTCTTTTTATGAGACTCCTCGCCCCTGTAGCTATCCTTGGGAGAGAGAGAAAGAAAGGCGTTAACCTTAAAATGATGAACCTTACCATTCCTGACCAGGGACACCATATAGATAACTCCATAGAACTTCTAAAGCAGATGGGAATCAAAGAAAGACGTGAATACCACCTTGGGATGGGAGAGAGCAGGAAATACACCAACCTCTATAAGAGCAAACCCCTGGTACTCTACAACGGTCGAGCTTCAGTTAAATCAAGGTCTGTTTCCTCAGGTGATGAATCAAGATTAGTAGAGGCCCTTGAACACCTGCCGTATATCACCTTCAAAAAGATCTCAAGAGAAGATTCCCTCCACGACCTCACGTCTCTTATGGAGAAGGCTGACCTTATAATCACAGTAGATACAGGAATATCTCACCTGGCATCGGCTCTAAAAAAACCTGTCATCATCGACAGCTACAATGATTCTGTTGCCCCTATATCCCCTATGCTGATAAAGGCTCCCTTCAGGCCTGGTACTCTATCGGGAATACTGGAATCGATCTTCCTTCCTGCCAGTGAAAATATCGCATAAGATTATATTTTTATAAAGAAAAAAGAGGGACCCTTGAGTAGAAAATCTACTCAGCAGGATACCCTCTTTTTTTAATATCTATTCTATCTCCACTTTTCCAGTTCAGACAGATATTCATCATAAGCTATAAACATAGCCTTTGCATTTACATTGTTTCTCTGATCCTTAGTCAGCTTGTCTCTTCCGTCTATCTCGATGATCTCCTCAAGTCTTGCAGACATCTCTCTGTTCTGCCAGCTTGCTACATCAAAGAACTCATTTCTCTTGATAAACTTGTTCAGCATCTTTCTAAGCCTCTTTACTTCCTTATCGGAAAGTTCATCCTGCTTAGACCACGCTACCAGCTGCTCCTTCTCTTTTTCAGAAGCCACTACCTCTAATATGTATCTCGACGGATTATCAATTCTTGTAGCGATTGATTCAGCCACCATTCTGTCCACTAGAGCTTTTGGATTTTTTATGTTTTCATTTTTAAGTCTGAATGTTCTGTCGATCTTTTTTACATACTTTCTTAACAGTTTATTAAATTCTTTTCTGTCATCTTCAGTTATTGTTTCCTTCTTTGAAAGAGACTCTAGGAAGTTAAACTCCTTTTCCTTCATCTTTCCACTTTTTCTCAGGTAGTATACAGGATTTTCTCCCCCATACCAGTCATCGATAAGTGATTCTCTCTCCACTACATAACCTATAGTTTCCTCCCAGTTTCTCATATCCTGCTCTTCAATAGGATATTTTTCCTCTAGGTTTACCTTAGGGGCAAACATAGAGCTACAAGAAACCATGAATAAAAGGAATGGTAATATTATCAGTTTTTTCACTTTTATTTCCTCCTGGTTCAGCTTAATTTTCAACTAGCCTATCTTCCACAACACTTTTTATACTTTTTTCCCGATCCACAAGGACAAAGGTCATTTCTTCCTGTTTTATCAGATGATCTCTGAGTGTTTGCATTTTCCTCTTCAGCTTCCTCACCTGTGTTGTAAGAAACGTTTTTAGGAGCCTCTGCTCTCTTCATCTCAAGATCTTCCTTCTCATCTCTTATTCTTATCTTAAACAGGTAAGAAGTTGTTTCTTCCTTGATTGTTCTTAGCATCTTACCATAAAGCTCTCCTGAAAGAAGCTTATACTCTACGATAGGGTCCTTCTGACCATATGATCTCAGGTAGATTCCCTCTCTCAGTGAATCAAGAGTCTTAAGGTTTTCTCTCCATCTTGCATCTACTACTTCAAATAGGATATACTTTTCCAGCTTTCTCATCATATCACTACCAAAGTGAGATTCTCTCTCTCCATAGTGAGCCTCTATTCTTTCACAAAGAAGCTTTCCGTAATCCTCTACACTCATAGACTTATACTCCTCTATGTCTGTAATCTCATACTCATATAGCTCACCTATCTTTTCAGCTAGTCCGGCCATATCCCAGTCTTCCTTGAATTCTCCAACTAGAGTTTCAGTCGTTAGAGTGTATACATTTTCTCTAAGCATAGACATAATTGTGTCCTTAAGGTCATCCTTTGCAAGAGCCTCATTTCTACTTGTGTAGATTGCTGATCTTTGCTTATTCATTACATCGTCAAACTCAAGAAGGTTCTTTCTGATACCAAAGTTTCTTGACTCTACCTTCTTTTGAGCGTTGGCGATAGCCTTACTTATCATATTATGAGTGATAGGCTCTCCCTCAGGAAGTCCTAACTTCTCCATTACATTACTTACTCTCTCAGAACCGAATAATCTCATAAGATCATCCTCAAGAGACAGATAGAATTCAGATGCTCCAGGATCTCCCTGTCTTCCCGATCTTCCTCTTAACTGGTTATCGATTCTTCTTGATTCGTGTCTTTCAGTACCAAGGATAAATAGTCCTCCAGCTCCAAGAACCCTCTGCTTTTCCTGCTCACACTGAATCTTATACTTAGCAACTGCTGCCTTAAACTCTTCTCCTTCAGTCACTCCTGTTTCCTTAAGAGCCATAGCTTCAGGGTTTCCACCTAGCATGATATCTGTTCCTCTACCTGCCATGTTCGTTGCTATTGTTACTGCTTCATATCTTCCTGCCTGAGCTACGATCTCAGCTTCCTTTGCGTGGAACTTAGCGTTTAGTACCTCATGAGGTACTCCTCTCTTTGACAGATGAGACCCAAGAAGCTCAGAGCTTGCGATAGATATAGTACCCACAAGTACAGGCTGTCCATTCTTATAAAGTTCCTCTATCTTATCCAGGATAGCTGTTGTTTTTTCTCCCTCGGTCTTATATACCAGGTCAGGCATATCATTTCTAAGGATTGGTTTGTGAGTAGGTACGATTATTACTTCTAAGCCATATGTGTGCATAAATTCTTCAGCTTCTGTTTCTGCTGTACCAGTCATTCCAGATAGTTTTTCATACATTCTAAAGTAGTTCTGCAGAGTTATAGAAGCCAGTGTCTGGTTCTCTCCTGCAATATTAAGACCTTCCTTAGCTTCTATTGCCTGGTGAAGACCATCTGAGTATCTTCTTCCCTCCATAGCTCTTCCTGTAAACTCATCTATGATTATTACCTGAGCATCTCTTACAAGATAGTCTTTATCTTTTTTAAATAATTCCTTGGATTTAAGAGCCTGGTTTAAGTAGTGAGTCAGCTCTACACTTTCAGGGGCATAAAGGTTATCTAACTTCATGATCTCCTCTACTCTTTTTACACCCTTTTCAGTCATGGTTATGTTACTTGCCTTTTCATCTACCTCATAATCTCCCCAGTCCTCATCAGGGATATCCATCTCTTTTTTCTTCTTTACATCTTTGATTCCCTCTGTTTTTACACTTCTAACAAGCATCTGAGATACCTGGAAGAATATCTTATACCATTTAGCAGTATCCTCTGCAGGTCCTGAGATGATCAGTGGTGTTCTTGCTTCGTCTACAAGGATTGAATCCACCTCATCCACTATACAGAAGTGGTGAGCTCTCTGTACCTTTTCCTCCGGTCTGTTTACCATGTTATCTCTCAGATAATCAAATCCAAACTCTGAGTTTGTTCCGTAAGTTATATCACATTCATAAGCTGCCTTTCTCTGATCATTAGGCATTGCATTTAATATTACTCCTGAAGTTAACCCTAAGAAGCTGTATACTCTTCCCATAAGGTCTCTGTCTCTTTTTGCCAGATAGTCATTTACTGTGATCAGGTGTACTCCCTCACCAGTCAAAGCATTTAGATATACAGGTAGTGTTGCCACCAGAGTTTTTCCCTCTCCTGTTTTCATCTCTGTGATCTTCCCCTCGTGAAGTACTATTCCACCTACCATCTGTACATCGTATGGTCTCATCCCTAGACTTCTCTTAGATGCTTCCCTTACTACAGCAAATGCTTCAGTCAGGATATCATCCAGTGTTTCTCCCTTGGATAGTCTTTCTCTGAACTCTACAGTTTTCCCTTTTAACTGCTCGTCTGATAATGCTTCATAATCAAGCTCCAGCTTATTTATTTCAGCCACTATCTTTTCAATTCTTTTAATCTCTCTGTCATTTTTAGTACCAAAAACCTTTTTCAATAACGACCCTATCATATGTATTCATCCTCTTTCTAAAAATAGTCTATTATAACATTTTCTATGTTACCACAAAGAGTTTTCAACGTCAATGCAAGGGCTGTGTTTTAGGTTATTTTTAGTAACATCTATCTCTTTTTCTGCACACCTTCCTTTAGACTTAACTATATGGTAGAAAAGTTTTATTTAAAATAACTTTTTATTTTCCAGTACCTTTACACCTTCCTCTGGTGTACCGGCTGCTTCCTTCTCTTCTTTGACCTCTGATTTCCCCCCTGATCTTACCAGCTCTAAAAACTCCTCCTCTGTGAGTACCTCCACTGTTCCCAGCTCCATTGCTTTTTTCAGCTTACTTCCGGCTTTTTCTCCTACGATGAGATAGTCGAGTTTTTTAGTTACACCAGACAGGTTATTTCCTCCCAGCTTTTCGATCTCTTCCTTTATCTCACTTCTTCCAAAGTGTTGCAGCTTCCCTGTAAAAAGAAAATTCTTTCCGGCAAACCTTTCATTTGCAGTTCCTGCATCTCCAGGGGAGGCCATCTCATAGTTAATACCGTAACCCATTAGTCTGTCCAGCATCTCAAGGTGTCTGTCATCCCTCAGATAGTTGTACACACTTTCAGCTACCTTAGCTCCAACACCATCTATCTTCAGCAGCTCCTCTCTGTCCATCTCCTTTAGTCCAGTGAGACTCTTACTTTCAGTAGCCAGTAACTTTGCCAGGAATTTCCCCACATGAGGGATTCCCAGAGCATAAAGGGTTTTTGTATAGTCTCTTTTTTTGCTTTCCTCTATGGAATTAATCAGGTTTTCTATGGATTTTTCTCCCATCTTGTCTGTTTGCTCCAGTTCCCCTCTGTACATATGCAGTTTATAGATATCAGATACATCCTTTATCTTCCCAAGCTCTATGAATTTCTCCACTATCTTGGTTCCAAGACCATCTATATTCATTGCATCTCTTGATACAAAGTACTCTATCTTAGTCTGAAGTTTTGACGGGCAGTCATCATTTATACATCTTATATCCACCACGTCATCCCTTGATACAAATTCAAGAAGCCTTTCACTTTCGGCAAACTCTCTCTTGTCTATCTTTCTCAGATCGTCTGTTTCCAGACTAAAGCTTACCCCTTTTTCTCTAAGAGTTTCTATAAAAGCTATATTTTCTTCATCTCTCATATAGTCATATACAGCCTTAGCCAGCCTTTTACCGATGGTTTTTATGGATTCCAGCTTATCTAGCTCCATACTGCTCAGTCTTTCGATACTCCCGCTTGTTTCAGCCAGGAGCTTTGCCTTCTTCCCCCCTACCTTTTCTATTCCAAGGAAGGTTATAGCATCGGCATAGTCGATAGTTTTTTCCACATTATCAAGAAGTGAGTTACATACAGGACAGTTGGTAGGAAGCAGTATCTCCTCTTCAGAACCATCTCTCTCCTCCTTTACCACCTTTACTACCTGGGGAATTATCTCAGCTGCCTTTTCGATAAAGACCCTGTCTCCTACCCTGATATCCTTTCTTATTATCTCATCATAGTTATGCAGACTGGCTCTCTTTACCTTGCTTCCCGATACCTCTACCTCTTCCAGTTCCGCCACAGGGGTTACCTTACCGGTTCTTCCCACCTGCCATGTTATCCCCTTTAGCAGTGTTGTTACCTGCTTAGCTGGAAATTTATAGGCAATAGCCCATCTGGGACTCTTAGTAGTTGCTCCTAACCTCTCCCAAAGGGTTGAATTATTTACCTTTAATACCATACCGTCGGTTTCATAGTTGAGGGCTTCCTTCTCCTTCTGCCAGTAAGCTATCCTCTCCTCCAGCTCCTCTATGCTTTTACACACCTCACATACTCCTGTGGTTTTAATTCCCAGCTTTTCCAGATAGGTCAGACTCTCACTGTGGGTTGTCATCCCATATTCACGACTGTTTACCAGGAAGAAGAAGTAACAGTCTAAGTTTCTTTCCTTTACTACACCGGCGTCTAGTTGCTTTAATGTTCCACTGGCTGCATTTCTTGGATTGGCAAAGGCTTCCTCTCCGGTTTCCAGTCTCTTTTCATTCAGCTTTTTAAATTCATCTATGGGAAGTACTATCTCCCCTCTTACCTCCAGGCTCACTCCTTCCTTCAGGTAGTGGGGAATAGACCTTATCTGCATGATATTTTCCGTTACATCCTCTCCTACACTTCCGTCTCCTCTGGTCACTGCTCTTACCAGTCTTCCCTTTTCATAGATTACACTTATAGACAGACCGTCCAGCTTCAGCTCCAGAGCATAGTCGATATTCTCTGTACTTCCCAGTCCCCTCTTTACCCTGCCGTCAAAGTCTTCAAGATCCTTTGTATTATATGTATTAGAAAGGCTCAGCATGGGATTTTTATGCTCGACCTTCTTAAATTTACTGTCCTTCAGGCTTGACCCTACACTTGATGTTAGAGATCCTTCTCTTTTAAACTCAGGATACTCACCTTCCAGAACCTCCAGCTCCTTCATAAGTTTATCAAACTCCACATCCGATATAAGGCTTTCATTCCTTGTATAATAATAATATGTATACTTCTCTATCTTTTCATATAGTTCATTTATTCTCATCTCTGATTTCTTCATATTCCCTCCAGGGCTTTCATTAAATTTTTCATATTTTTATTCTCTAATTTTATCACACCTGACAAAATTTCTAAAAGATATTTTCTTCTCTTTATCACCGGTATTATATCCTTATCATTCCCCATCCGGGAGAGATATTTTTTTTCATTCTTGCCTCTGTTATTCCAATATTCTTATTGCAGAATCAGAACACAACTTCTATTCTTCATCCATTTAGTTTTTTTTATTCAATTATAGTGTTTTTTCCTTGTCCTATATGGAAAAGAATGTTAGAATACTAAGTGATTTATTATTTAAAGGAGGTACTGTTTATGGATTCAATTCTAATTTTTGGACATAAAAATCCCGATACCGATTCCATTTGCTCATCAATTTCATATTCTTACCTAAAAAACCAATTAGGAATAAAAGCTCTCCCTGGTAGACTTGGAGATATCAGTAAAGAAACTGAGTTTGTTTTAAAACATTTTGGGGTTAAAAAGCCTAAATTAATCGATACAGTTAGTCCTGAGATCAGAGACCTTACTCATGTGGAAAGAGCGGCAATCAATGTGGGAGACTCTCTAAAGTCAGCCCTTGATCTTATGACAAAGGAAAACTTTTCCAGTCTGCCTATTACAAACAATGAAAAAAGTCTTGTGGGTATGCTGCATGTTTCAGACATCGCTAATACCTACCTTGACCTTGACTATAAGGATCTGTTCACAAAGTATTCATCTACCTATGAGAATATTCAGAAACTTTTAGACGGAGATATCATCAGTGGTGAATACCCTACTGGTCTTATTGAAGGTAGACTAAAAGCAGCTTCTGAGATCGATACAGTTAAAAAAGGGGATATTGTTGTAACAACAACTGTCTTTGATGGTATCGACAAAGCCATTGGCGCAGGTGCAAAGCTTATAATCGTTTGTTCCAGAGATGAGGACTATATCAGTCCGAGACAGGGGACAGACTGTACCATCATGAGAGTTAATAGCAATCTTTTTAAAACTCTTAAGTTAATCACTCAGTCTATCACTGTGGCTTCTATCATACCTAACAGAAAGTTCTACCACTTCAAAGAGGATGAGTTCCTTTCTGAAATAAAGGACCTTATGAAGGAAGCAGACCAGTCTAACTTCCCGGTAGTTGGTAGAGATGGTAAACTTTATGGTACGATCAGATCTAAAAACCTTATCAACTTCACCAGAAAAGAAGTTATTCTTATGGACCACAATGAACACCACCAGTCTGTTGACGGTATAAAGGACGCTAAGATATTAGAGGTAGTTGACCACCATAAGTTTGGTAACTTTGAAACAAATGAACCTCTTATTATAAGAGCTGAAACTGTAGGATGTTGCTGTACGATAGTATATAAGCTTTTCAAAGAGGAAGGTATCACTCCTCCTAAAGAGATTGCAGGTCTTATGGCCAGTGCTATACTTTCAGATACTCTCATCTTCAAATCACCTACTTGTACACCTCAGGATATAGCTGCTGCTACGGAACTTTGTGAGATTGCAGGAGTAGATCATAAGAAATATGGTATGGAGATGCTTATTGCAGGTACTTCTCTTGGTAACAAGAGCCCTATGGAGATTATCACTATGGACAGTAAGACATTTAATATGGCTGAACTAGACGTTGCTATCTCCCAGATAAATACTGTTGATATCTCTGGAATCTTAAAAAAACAGGGGGAACTTCAGAAGGTAATGACTCAGAAGTTAAATGAAAATGGTTATGACCTGTTTATCCTTGTAATTACAGATATTATAAATTCTGGATCTCAGATCCTTGTAGTGGGAGATTCAGCTAATCTTGTAGAGGGAGCTTTTGATATTAAGCTTGAAAATAACTCTGCATGGCTTGATGGAGTGCTTTCTAGAAAGAAACAAATCGTTCCTTCTCTTATGTCTGCCAGCCAGTCTATCTAAAGAAATTTAAAAAACATTCATATAAAAAGATCCTGGGTCATATAACCCAGGATCTTTTTTATAACTTTTCTTCCAGCTCTCCTATCATCCTATAGATACTCTCTTGTTTTTACTTTGTTTTAGCTCTAACTTCTTGTTAAAAAAAGCAAAGCCTTGAGTACATCAAAATAATCTTTAAAGTCTCCCTCTACACTATATATCCCTGATCTTTCCATCCCCGGAAAATAACCAGCCCTCACTGCGTCTGTTTCTCTTCTAAACTCTATCTCCAGTAAAAAACTCTCAGGAAGGTCTACTCTGTCTATACTACTTATATTCTTTACTCCCCTTGCAGCTCCCTCCTCCAGTAGACTGAGTCCCTTCTTCAGTGAAAAACTCCTTACCGAGGCTCCCCTGCCCTCCTTTACAGAAAGGGTTTCTATCCCCAGATTTAGCTCCTTTACCTCTTTTTCTATGAGGTCTCTGTCTCCGCTTACAAATATCACAGGTACTCCCACATAACCTGCGGTATAGGTATTTATCATAAATTCCGATGCGATCTCTCCGTTTATCTTTATACTATGAATTACTCCCCCGTTTATAGTATGAGCCAGGTTATTTCCTCCAAGTCTTGCCCCGCTGTGATAGCCTGTGAAGATTACTCCCTTGTAGCTTGAATCCAGTTCCTGCATCATCTTAAATGGATGTCCGCTCCAGCCCCTTACTATCTCCACTTCCTCTGGAAGGTCATCTATGAGTATATTTCTTCCTGTAGCATGGGCATCCTTTACCAGTATCTCCTTTGCACCTGCTCTCAGAGCCCCTCTAGATACCGCTATGACCTCCTTTGTCATATACTCCCTTGCTCTTTCATACTCCACAGATCCCTCTCTGCACTCTATTCCGTCTAATACCCCTATAGTCCCCTCTATATCTGCACTTATATATATTTTCATCTGCTTCCTCCGCTTCACAATTTACTACCTAGTATACCCCATTGCTATATTTAATAAAACAAGAAAAGAGGCTCTGCTTCACTTTACCATAAATCAATGATATTAATGATTATTATTTATGGAGCTTGTTGTTTTTTCTCTTATTCTCACTCTTATTTCTTCTTATTGACCTGTATTGTATTTAGAGAGAGATCCTCCCATGGTGTCAGGTGCTCATCTTCGATAATCTGAAGATTTCCCCTCGCAAGAAGACTCACCATATTGTGGAAATCACAGTCCAGAGGAAAGCTAAATTCCATAGAAGGCTGTGGTTTCCTTAAAAACACATTACTTCTTAGGAGTGCTAGCTCAGCTATAGATATTGCAGAAGGTATCGAACTGTCATACGGTAATGCCTCTACCTTTCTAAAGTCTGAGTTCCTGCTCTCTATCCACTTTTTTTCACTCTTAAAAGAAAGGATTTTTTCCTGCAGCTTCTTTATTAGGTTAATGTATCCTCCGCCTTCCTCGTGCAGATAACTTACTAAAAGAAGGAGAGACGCATAGTCTCCCATAAACTCCCCCCTTTGAAGACCTTCATCTAAAGAAGAGTGAACCAGCTCGGCATTTTGATAGTGAAGTTCCAGAAGACTTTTTAGAAGACTTCGTGCTTTTTCCAAAGATTTTTTATCTCCGGTTGCCCTCCAGTGCATTACAAGACCTACTCCCACGAGGGCATTCCAGCTAGTGATGATCTTCTTATCCACAAAGGGCTGAGTCCTTGATTTTCTTATTTTAAGAAGTTTTCCCTCTATACTTTCCAGTGAAGTAAAGTTTTTTCTGGTTAAATGAATCTGCCCTTCAAAGTTACCCCTATGAGTTATATTATAGGTATCACATAAAAGTTTAAATTCTTCAGGTAATAGAACTTTAGTTAATTCCTCCCATGACCACACATAGGTATCCCCTTCCCTGTGAAGAGTATCTGCATCATGAGCAGTATAGTAGAGATTTCCTTCTAAAAAGGTTTCATCTAAACACAATATAACCTTATCTGCAACCATGCGATACTCCTCTTTTTTTAATACTTTGTAAGCATTACTGAATACCCATAAAAGAAGAGCCTGGTCATAGAGCATCTTTTCAAAGTGTGGGATCCTCCACTTTCTATCTACACAATACCTAAAAAAACCTCCCTGAAGATGGTCATGGAGTCCTCCCAGAGCTATAGATTCTAAGGTTTTTTCTATTATAGGAAGGACTTTTTTATGTTTTTTTACATCATAATAGTTCAAAATAAAAAGAAGTGTAGAATGCGTTGGAAACTTTTCCTCACTCCCAAATCCACCATATTTTTGATCAAAATAAGAGGATATTATCTCTGTGATATATTCACTGGAGAACTCTTCCTTCTCTTTTTCTTCATAACTACCTTCCTCTTCTTCATAAGATATCTCCATCTTTTGCACCTCTTTTAGGATACTAACAAGACTTGGTCTGCCATATCTACTCTTTGCAGGGGCATAAGTAAGTGCATAAACAGGAGTAAGGTCAGGTTTTAGGATTACATTTAAAGGCCAGCCCCCGTGTCCCCTTGTTTTTGAGATAAACTCCATAAAAAAACCATCAAGGTCGGGTCTTTGTTCTTTATCTACTTTTATAGAGATATAATTTTCATTTAGATACTCAGCTGTATCCTTGTCCTCAAAAGTTTCCCCTGCCATCTTATGACACCAGTGACAGGTAGAGTATCCTATAGAAAGAAATATCGGCTTATTATTTAACCTTGCATACTCTAGTACCTCCATTTTCCATTCCTGCCAGTGGATTGGATTTTCCTTATGCTGGTGAAGATAGGGAGATGGTCCTAGGTCCAAATTATTTCTGTTAAAATCTATCATGAATTTTCCTCCTGTATTTTAAGGGTACATTATGAAGATACCAACGCCTCTTACTTCTACCTTTTTTTATAAAAAAGAGGACTCTTCCGAGTCCTCTAAGTTACTTACTTTACTATCTTAACGATCTTCTTTTTTCCTGCTCTTACGATCATTCCGTCTTCGATCTTGATGATAGCCTTTACGTCTTTTTCAGCTACATCATTTATCTTGAATCCACCCTGCTGTATTAGTCTTCTGGCATCAGATGTTCCCTTGAAGAATCCTAACTCCTTTACCAGAAGGTCGATTGCTCCTAACTCATCAGCCTCTATCTTAGCCTCAGGAAGGTCTACATCCATGTTTCCCTTTGAGAATACATTTTCAAACCAGTCTCTGGCTTTAATCCCTTCTTCTGTGTTATGGTAGATAGCTACGATCTCAGACCCCAGTCTTTTCTTTACATCCATAGGGTGTACTGTTCCACCTTCTACTCCTGCTTTTAGTTCTGCTACTTCTGACATAGACACATCAGTTGCCATCTCATAGTAGTTCCACATAAGGTCGTCAGATATAGACATTACCTTTCCAAACATTTCATTTGGAGCTTCAGTAATACCAATGAAGTTATTTAAAGATTTTGACATCTTCTCTACTCCGTCCAGTCCTACTAAGATAGGCATCATTAGACAAGCCTGCTGCTTTTGACCTGCATTTTTTTGAAGATCTCTACCCTTTAATAAGTTGAACTTCTGATCTACTGCTCCTAATTCTACGTCAGCTTCCATAGCTACTGAATCGTAACCCTGAAGTAGTGGGTACATAAACTCAATAAGTGATACCGGCTTATCATTTTTAATTCTCTCTGAGAAGTCTTTTCTCTGGATCATCTGTTGTACAGTTACCTGAGAAAGTAATTTCAATACATCTTCAAGTCCTAGTGGCTCAAGCCATTCGTGGTTGTATACTACTTCCATTCTTTCTGGGTCTAAGATAGATTTTACCTGATCTAAGTAAGTTGTGATGTTCTTTTGGATATCATCAGCTGAAAGCATCTTTCTTGCTTCAGTCTTACCAGTTGGATCTCCAATTCTAGCTGTAAAAGTACCAATAAGTAGCTTTACGTTATGTCCCATATCCTGGAACTGCTTTAGTTTTCTAAGTGGTACTGCATGACCAATATGAAGGTCCGATCCTGTAGGGTCGATTCCAAGCTTTATTGTTAGTGGCTTTCCTGTTTCCAGTGATTTTCTTACCTTAGCCTCTAATTCTTTTTCTGATACAAGGTCTTCTACTCCCCTTGTAAATGCTTCCATTTGTCTTACTACTTCTGCTTCAATTTGTGGATTTCTTTCCTTTTCCATCTTTCCCCTCCAACTTTATATTTATACACCATTCCTTATAATAAAAAAAACCTCATAGGATCTTCCTATGAGATTTATATCTTAAGCCTAACTTCTCATAGTACAGATCCTCTTTTTACTAAATACAAAATAGGTCTGTACACTTCTACAAACCTTTTATTAATAATAATAGTAATAATAGTTTCTGTTTTCAAAAGTTAAGCTTTTCATCATTATCTTCTACCTCTTTATTTATCATTTATTCAAAAAATTATATCACACTTTATCTTATTTCTCAAGCCTTCAGACGCTTTATATAGAGAAGGTGATCCAGTCCTCCATAGTCCTCTTCCCTTTCACAGCTAAAACCGCAGGATTCAAATAATCTTATAGAAGCTTCATTTTCCTCAAGGATATAAGCCAGTACCACATCTGTCTCATCACTTTCATGCTTCATTTCTTCAAGGCCCATCTCTATGATTTTTTTGCCCAGACCATGTCCCCTTGCATCCTTTAACAGATAGATACTTATTATAGAAGTTTCCCCTTCCAGTTCAAATTTAAGCTGCCCTAAAAACTTCCCGTTTTCATCCTCTATTATATATAATAGGTAGCTTTCAGAGTTTATAAGAAACTTATACCATCTTCTGTGGTTGTTCCACTCTGCTTTTTCTCCTACCTCTGAATATTTTTTTATAAAATCTCTATGCAGGTATCTGTATATATCTGCTATATCAGATTCATTGGCTTTCCTTAAGATTATTAAACTCAAAATACCACCCTATCGACTCAAACTTTTTCTTAAATATATAAAATTCTTCCGCTGTTTCTTCCTGTAAATTGTATCATATATTCCTCTATTTAAAAAGCTCTATCCTCTAATAGCTGTTATATGCCTCTAGAAACTCTGCCTTTATCTCTTCTCTCAGCTCTTCAGGTTCCACAACTACAGCCTCTTTTAGAAACTGTCTGAAGTAAAGCTTTGCATTTTCATTGGATGTCTCAAAGGTAAAGAGATCCTTTTCCTTTTTAATAAGCTTAGGTCTATAGTTGGTCAGACTTTTATATAGTACCTCTCCTGTACTTGTAAACCTTACCTTTACCATATTTCCATTCCCTAAAAAGGGATCAAAGTTCTTTCTTATCTGCTCCACATACTTCTTATCCTTAGCCTTTATCTTTTCATCTAGTACAGATACCACTGTTAGTTCCTTCAGCTTATAGTTATAGTACTCTCCGGCCTTTTCATCATGGCAAAACAGGTAGTTTTCATCTCCCTGTTCCTCCCTTTTTATAAAGTAGGGATCAATTGTTGATACACTCCCAAGGTACTTTACTTTCAGCTTTTTCTTATCTTTTATAGCTGTCATTATCGATCTTACCTTTTCCTCAAAGATAAAAAGCTCTCTCAGGTACTTAAACTTAGAGCAGTATGTTTCAAAGAGATCTCTAAAGTATTCAGCCTCTATCTCTACGCCATTTTCTCTGAGAATATCGTAGTATATCTCCTTATTAGCCACATTGAGGTCAAACTGAATTATCTTTTTAAGGGGTCTTCCCTGGATCTCTAGATCCTTCTCTACATTTATCTCTCTATTATATTTAAGCTTGTCCAGTATATAGTTGCACAGCTTATTATTATTTATTCCAAATTCATCTATATCATTTTTCATCAGTCGCCATATATCTTCAGGGACCGTCACCCTTATCTTTTTCATATTCCCTCCGGCAGTCTGCAATTTTGGTGTATTATAACACATACACCCTGTTAAAACCAAAAAAGAACCTCTCAAAGGAAGTTCTTTTTTTAGTGGGTACGCTGCCATTCTTCTATTCCAGACCCTTCTATCTATCCTCTACTCTTCTACACCTGCCTTCCTTTTCAGAAAGCATCTTCATCTTCTTAAGAGAATTATAACCCCAGATAAGGAAAAAATATAGGCAACAATTTTTATTATATTTTGTTCGGTTTTTATATTTAAAAACACTATTTTTATTGTTATACAATCAAATTTTATAAAATTATTTGTAGGGTATTACCTACCATGTCTTCTCTTATTTCTGTTTTCTCCCGGAGCTTTATCAGGAGCTTTCCTCTTATATTTTTCTGCTATCTTGATTGCCAGCCCCATGAGTATGATTACAGCTATAAAACCCAGTAAAGATGCTAAGTATACATTCATCGTTATCCCTCCTTTTATATCCCTACTTTATTATCACATAAACTAATGTTTTTCAAGGCTTCTCCCATGTAATTTAAAGAAAAAACAAACTCAGAACTCAACTGACAAAGGAAGCACAGCTTCTTTCTAAACTGTGTACCAGTAATCATAATCATTAATTTCACTGATTCCTGGCATATTGGCAATTATATTCCTAAGGCATCTCCATTAATTACCAATAAAAAGAGACACTACAGTTAAGTAGTGTCTCCGCTTAATTTTACTCTTCTATATTATCCTCATTTGCCGGTACATACTTATAGTCCTTATAACTTACTCCGAATAATACCGCATAAAACAGTGGTACTACTCCCAGAGTAAGAGTTGTTCCGAATATCAGACCAAATATCAGTGCCACTGCCAGTGGTGCAAACAGTGTTCCACCAAAGAACCATAGCGGTAACAGACCACAAAGAGTTGTGATTGTAGTCAGAAGTATCGGTCTCATTCTTCTCTGACAAGCTTCTATTACAGCTGCCTGAGGTGTTCTTCCAAACTCCGTCAACTGGATATCTATACTGTCTAGCAGTACGATGGCGTTGTTTATTACTACTCCCGCCAGAGATACCAGTGCTACCAGTGGCATGAATCCAAACTTCTCTCCCGATACAAGCAGTCCCACAGAAACTCCTATTATTCCAAGAGGAATACTTGAAAGTATTACTATTGGTTTCTTTATGGAGTTAAACTGTGCCACAAGAAGCAGTACTATGAGAAGCGCTGCAATTGGCAGTTTACTTACCAGTGATTCAGAGTTATCGTTGGAGCTTTCATTTTCTCCACCTAGCGACCATGTGAACTCTGGTCCCCATTCTTTCATCTTTTCTTCGATCCAAGGTACCATCACAGCATCTATCTCAGCTGAAGTTACATCATCAGTAAGAGTCGAACTCACATTCATCGTAAATATTCTGTCCCTTGTATAAACAAATCCTGGCGCCCAGTCAAGCCTGATATCTGCTATCTGCTTCAGTGGTACTGTTTCACCAGTTCTAGCTGAGTATATTCTCGTAGTTTCAAGAGCTGTTATATCATCTCTGAACTCCGATGTTGTTCTCAGAGTTATTGGTACAAGACTGTTTATAGGTGGTGCCGACGGGTTTCTAAATGTAGTTGCCTGTATCCCTGTAAGGATCGACTGAAGGGATAGAGCTACTTCTTCACTTGTAAGCCCTGCCTTTCTTACTCTGTCCTGGTCTACATCTACTATTACCTGTCTTACTTCCTGATTCCAGTTATCACTTACGTTAGCTGATCCCTTTACACTCGCCAGCTTAGCCTTTACCTCTTCCACATGGATCTTTAGCTGATCCATATCTGTTCCTGAGATCCTGTATTCGATATTCTTTTCCGCTGAGTTACCTGTACTCAGGATATTTGAGAATACCTCAAGGTCTGGATACCTTGAAGCCAGATAGTTATCTATATCATCAGCTATCTCAGGTATTAGTCTGTAGTTTGTTGTATTGTATATCATATAAGCATACTCTGGTGCTGGTGCTTCTGGTGAGTAGATAAGAGTATATTTAGGTGCTCCTCCTCCTATAAATGCTCCCCATGATATGATACCTTCATCATTATACTTTTTAGTTGTTCCACCGGTTAATAGTTTATCCACTATACCAGTAGGGAGTAGTTCATCCGATACCTTATACTTCTCCTTGATATAACCATTGAGGTCCTCTACCATATCTTCCGTTGTCTCTAGAGCTGTCCCTATAGGCAGCCTCATGATAGTGTACATCATAGGTTTATCTGAATCCGGCATGAACTGCTTCTTGGTTAGACCAAGAAGTCCTATACCGATTATGAGCATTCCTGCTACCCCTATAAGTCCCATCTTCTTAAATTTTAAAAGCTTAACAAGAAGGCCTCTGTATATCTTATAACCCTTTGTCTCAAAGTTCTCCTCCTGCTGTTCTACCACAAGGTATCTGTGACACAGCATAGGTACCAGAGTCATCGCCACAAGCCATGAAGCAAAGAGTGTTATGATTACTACTATAGATAGAGGTCCCACATACTCACCCATCGTCTCTTCCACAAGCATTATTGGAGCAAAAGCCGCCATTGTTGTTAGAGATGATATGAGCAGCGGTATCTTAAGAGACTCTGCTGATTCCAGGCACGCCTCCAGCTTGCCCTTTCCTGATTCCATAGATACCATTATACTCTCAGACATTACGATGGCATTATCCACCAGCATTCCAAGGGCTATAATAAGACCTGCCAGAGTCATCTGGTTCAGTCCATACCCCATCTTAGGAAGCATAATCAGAGCCATTGCTATTGCTGTTGGCACCAGTGAAGCTACAATAAGACCTGTTCTTAGCCCCAGGAATATGAACATTACAGCTAATACTGTAAATATTGCCTGAGCCAGGTTACTTATAAATGACAGTACCTTATTCTCTACTATATCCGGCTGAAATGCCACTATATTATAGTCAAGACCCATAGGAGCCTTCTCCTGATAAGTATTTAAAATTTCCTTTACATTTGTACCTAGCTTTATATTGTCCTCTCCTGCTTTTAACGATGCTGCCAGCATAATAGATGGCTTACCATTAAACTGCGCCTTATATGTAGCAGGATCTATATATCCCTTCTTTACTGTGGCAATATCTTCTAAGTACACCACATCGTCATTTCCGGGAACATTTATTACAGTTTTACCTATCTCCTCCACAGTTGTAAAGTTTCCTGTAGGAAATACTGTCATCCTGTTTGTTTGGTCCAGGATATTTCCCCCTGCCACTATTATATTTCTTGTGGACAGTGCATCTGCTACATCCTTTACACTTATCTTCATCTCAGCGAGTCTGGAGTTATTATATTCTACGAATATTCTTTCTGCCTGTGCTCCATAGACTACTACCTTACCTATCTGAGGTACTCTCATAAGGAGGATTTCTCTCAGTTTATCAGCTTCATTATATAGCTCTGTATAGTTGTAGTCCTCTCCGGTTACAGCTACCACAGTACCATACACATCACCAAATTCATCGTTTACAAAGGGACCTATTACATCCTCTGGTAATTGAGGTGCCGCTTCTATATACACCTTTTTTCTCAGTTTTTCCCAGATTGGACGTAACTCGTCTCCCCAGTATATCGCCTCTGCATTAAAGTATACTGTTGATATTCCGTCTCTGTTTTTAGCCTCGATAAAGTCTATCTCTTCCATCTCCTGGAGAGTTTCAGCTATCTTATCACTTACCAGTCTTTCCATCTGTTCTGCTGTAGCTCCGGGCCAGTAAGTTGTTATTGTTGCTGTTTTAACTGTAAATCCCGGATCTTCTGCCTTTTCCATATTGGTATAGGCCATGTATCCACCCACTACCACAAGTATATATAGGATTATGGTAGTCATGTGGTTTTTTATGGATAACTCTGTCAGCATCATAACTATCTAACCCCCTTAGGCGGAACTTCTACCTTCTGACCTTCAGTGATCTTGCTCATCCCTGCTGTTATAACAAGGTCACCATTAACTAGTCCGTCGGTAATTTCAATTCCACGTGTTGTCACCTTCCCTGTTTTTACATCTACTCTCTTAACTGTTCCTTCATTTCCACTTACACCCTCTAAGGCATATACATATGTCACACCCAGGCTGTCTGTCACTACACTTTGCAGTGGTAGGATTACTACATCTTCATCAGAGAATTTAAAGTTTAACTTCACCTGAGCTGTCATTCCTGATTTTATCCCTTCAGTTGGAGGTGTCAGCTTAGCTTTTACCGGGAATGTTCTACCAAATCCTGTAGATACTGTACCTACCTGAGTTACTACTCCCATTATCTCTCTCTTCTGAGCGGCATCAGCTGTGATTAGCACCTCTGCTCCTGACTTTACCTGACCGATAAGGGATTCTGGTATAAAGAACTCCACCTCTAGGTCTCCGTCAAGGCTCAGCATATATACAGGTGTCCCTGCCGATATAGTTTCATTCTCCTCACTTAGCTCCTCAGCTATCGTTCCGCTTGCAGGTGCCTTTAGCTTTGTATATCCCAGCTGAAGGTTATCATACTTAACCTGCTTTGCAGCGGCCTCTACCTGGGCTTTACCTGATTTAAATAGTGCTAAAGAGCTGTCATACTCTGCTTTAGATACATTATCATTAAAGTATAGCTTCTGATATCTTTCAAAGTCCGCTGCTGCCTTCACAAGGTTAGCTTTAGTCTTCTCAAGGTTGGCAATAGATGCCTGATACTTTACCTCATAGTCTATTCTGTCCAGTTCAGCCAGGGTTTGTCCCCTGCTTATAGTGTCCCCTAACTTTACAAACTTTCTTTCTATTGTTCCCGATACTCTGAAACTCAGGTTTGACTCGGTTTCAGCCTTTATTGTTCCGGAAAAATCCCTGGCAAGATCTGCCCCTGTTTTTTCTACAACCTGATATTTTACAGGTCTTAATACTGGTGCCTCTACTACTTCCTCTTTCTTTCCACATCCCAGAAGAGCTGCAGTGGCTAGCAGTACTACTATATATTTTTTCATATCCTTACCTCCTACCCTCTGATTTTAAATAGCTTTCCATTCTTTCCAGTTTAGCTCCCTTAGTAAGATCATCCATCATTACAAAATATTCTCCTGTACTTCTTTCTAATCCCACTAGAGATCTTAAGTAACTGTATCTGGCAGCTATCTCTACCTGGTCTGCTGATATCGAATTAGTTCTGGCATCTAGTAAGTCCGATATAGATATCGTACCCTGTGCGTAAAAGTCTCCCACAAGCTCTAGGTTTTTGCTGGCAGCTTCAGCTGATTCCTTTGTTGTTGCTGTCTGCACATAATCCTTTACTACCTGGGAAAAAGCACTGGATACCTGCTTTCCTACCTCTGTCTCTAAGCTGTCCATCTGATGTTCCAGTGATCTTAGCTCACTTCTTACTCTTTGTTTAGAGTACTCTATGTCGCCACCACTATATAGCGGTAGTACTACTTTTGCTCCTATATTCCACCTGTCTTCTTCCTGAGTGATATCTGAGCCTGCTCCCCAGTCATCCTTCAGGTCATCCGACCATTCACCAAAAGCACTTAACTTAGGTACATAACGCTCCCTCTCTGCTGCCTTTAGCTCTCTTTCCTTAGCTGATATCTGCAGATCTAACTGAGCTACTTCTGGAGCATTTAATATACCCTCCTCTATAAAGTATTGCTTCATCTCATCTACACTCTGAGCATTACTTGCTAAAAGTGTTGTCATCTCTTTGAAAGCCTCACTTTCAGTATCCACTTCCTCTAAGTTATATTTAGAAGACATTGGTTGATTCAGTACTCTGTTCAGATCAGCTTCCGCTATCTTTATCTGTCCCTGTACCTCTACTATATTGGTCAGAGCCACTGCTATCTCACTCTGGAATCTGTAGAGATCCTCTGGTCCCGATGCTCCCACTTCATACTTTGTCTGAGCTATCTGAAGATACTCTCTCATGAGCTCATAGTTATATTTCTCCACTTCCTGTCTTGCATTTAATTCTAGTATTGTGAGATATGCATCAGCAAAGTTCTGTATTGTATCTAATCCTTCCTGCTCATATCTTGCTTCAGTTGCCTGTCTTTGCAGGTCTCTTATAGTTACATTGGCATTTACATTTTCATCAAATATTAGATAATTTAATGATACTCCTCCTCTTACAGAACTTTCTGCAGCAGTTACCGGAGATCTGGCACTATCTTTATCCAGTCTCTGATACTCTGCAAAAGCATCTATATTCGGTCTTCTGTCAGCCTTTGCTGATTTCGTTTTATACTCATCTGCTGTTATATTTTCTTTTCTAAATTTCAGGTCTGTATTTTCAAAGAGAGCCTTATTGATTCCCTCTTTATATCCAAGCTCTGGTCCCATTGCTTCCATTGTATTAATGAAGTTTAACTTCTGAGCTAATACAAGGTTTGGATATACCCCTATCTCCCTTGCTATCTCCACATTAAAATCAATGTTTTTTTCAGTGCTACCAAGGTCTGTTACTATTTCATCCTGTGAGTCTCCCTCCAGTACTCTTCTCATCCCTACAGAAGCTGCTCTGACCCTTCTTTGTACCTCAGGACCATTATCATACCCCATGAGCACCTTGTTAGCTGTAGCTGCTCCTGATACTCTTGCAAAGGTCATAACCTTCTTCTCTCTGGCCTTAAGAAGAATCTCATCTATATTTCCATAGTCCGCTTCGAATACGTATAGTACATCTGTATCTTCTAGTTTCTGATCTATATTTTCAATACTGTCTTCAGCTAGGATCAAATCTACTTCGTAGCCCTGTTCCTTTACTCCTTCCATTACACCCTGCATCTCTGATTTCAGATACCCTTCATTGAAGAATTCAGGTATTAAAAAGCTGACCTTATCTACTTCCTTCAGCTCAGCTAATAACTTAATATCTCCCGCAACATCTGCTTCTTCAGATATATATAGTAAATTTTCTACTCTTCTTTCCTTACTGTTTATACCAAAAGGAACTGTTACCGGCTTTTTGTATATTCCCTCCTTTTGAATAGCTATCTCAGACATGAGTAGCCCCATGAGCATTATTGAGTCTATCTCCGGGTCATCTTCCATAGACTGCAGCTGAGACTTAAATTCATCCCCTGTTTCTACGACTACTTGTTTTGTTACCTCCACCTCATAGTCACTTCCCTCAAAATTTCTTTTGAGTTCATCATTCAAAATACTTCCCATAAATTCCACATAATTCTCGTTGTCGTAGATTACTCCTACTCTTAACTGCTCCTTAGGAAAGAGCAAGGTAAAGGTGAGCAAAAAGATTAATCCTGTCAGACTTACTCTCTTCATAGATACTTACCCCTTTCATTCATTTTTTTGTTTCTTTCAAGTCTATATACTAATTTTTTTCACTTTTCCTGTATTTTACAAAGTAGTTAAAAATTAAAATAGCGATTGAAAGTTCCATTTTCATTGCTTTTACACAATGTATAAAATAACATATCGGGAGAAAATTTGTACGTCAGCTGACGTAATTTTTCCCCTTTTTTTTATCATCAATCCAGGTTTTCCGGATTTTCCTCCTTTCTTCTGGTACTTTTAGGCTCTCATTATTAATAATTTTATTAAAACTTATGATCAGTTTTAATTTCATAAGTTTGTTAAGAATACTTTTAAAAGTTTATTATTCCATTGGAATTTTAACATATTAAAGCACCACTCTACAATACTGATTTTAAAATATCAATGCACTAGTTTATAATACAAAACCCTGTGTTTAATCCTTTATTTTATATAGTGTTCAGCATTAATTCTTATTGAGGATATTTCAAACTAAAAAAAAGGAGAGAGTCGTATGACTCTCTCCTTCTTTTTAAATAAAAGCAAGGAACTCCTAAAGAAGAAGGGCATCTTCTTCAGGAAGTGCTCCATTGTAGGAGCGTCTATATTAAGTGGTTAGGTGTGGTCTTATGATTAATTGATTATTCCATAATTTTCCTATATGAATCTATCCTTCTTGCTCCCAGATATTCATTCATATCTTTTTAGTATGATTTTCTCCCAGCTTTTACTAGCGAATTTCCATCTGTGGATATTCATATGTTTCTTTAAGCCTTCCTGGAATTATTTTTCCAAAGAAAAAAGACGAGAGAAAACTCTCGTCTTTATATATATCTTAATAAGTTAATTACTTGTTAAGGTTGTAGAATACTTCCATTCCACCATATACAGCTGTTGAACCTAACTCTTCTTCGATTCTAAGAAGTTGGTTGTACTTAGCCATTCTGTCTGATCTTGAAGCAGATCCAGTTTTGATCTGACCAGCGTTAGTAGCTACTGCTACGTCAGCGATAGTATCGTCTTCAGTTTCTCCTGATCTATGAGATACTACTGCAGTGTATCCAGCTTTCTTAGCCATTTCGATAGCCTCTAAAGTTTCAGTTAGAGTTCCGATCTGGTTAAGCTTGATTAGGATTGAGTTAGCTGATTTGTTCTTGATTCCTCTTGCAAGGTACTCAGTGTTAGTTACGAAAAGATCGTCTCCTACAACTTGAGTTGTAGCTCCTACTCTTTCAGTAAGCTTAGCAAATCCGATCCAGTCATTCTCGTCGAATCCATCTTCGATTGAAGTGATAGGGTACTTAGCTACAAGATCTGCATACCAATCTACCATTTCATCAGTAGTTCTCTTGATTCCACCCTCTCTTTTAAAGTGGTAAGTCTTCTGTCCATCTTCTCCATCTTTAGTACAGAACTCAGAAGCTGCTGAGTCTAGTGCTAGAGTGATGTCCTTTCCTGGTACGTATCCTGCTGCTTTGATTGCTTCCATGATGATGTCAAGTGCACCTTCAGTTCCTTCAATCTTAGCTGGAGCATATCCACCTTCGTTTCCTACGTTTGTAGAATCTCCATTTGCTTTAAGAATCTTTCCTAAGTGATGGAAGATTTCTGCACCCATTCTTAGTCCTTCAGCGAAAGTTGAAGCTCCTACTGGCTGAACCATGAACTCTTGAACGTCTACTGCTGAATCTGCATGAGATCCACCATTAAGAATGTTCATCATTGGAAGAGGTAATTCTTTAGCGTTAGTTCCTCCAAGATATTTGAATAGAGATAGTCCCATTGCGTTAGCTGCTGCTTTAGCAGTTGCAAGAGATACTCCTAGGATAGCGTTAGCTCCTAATCTTTCTTTATTTTTAGTTCCATCTAAAACGATCATAGTTTTATCGATAGCAACCTGCTCAGTAGCGTCCATCCCTAGGATAGCCTCTCTGATTTCAGTGTTTACATTGTTTACTGCTGTAAGACAACCTTTTCCAAGGTATCTTGATTTATCTCCATCTCTAAGTTCAACCGCTTCTCTTTCTCCAGTAGATGCTCCAGATGGAACTGCTGCTCTTCCCATAGCTCCACATTCTAATCTTACATCAACCTCTACAGTTGGGTTTCCTCTTGAGTCAAGTATTTCTCTAGCTTTTACATCAATAATTCTAGTCATTATTACGTAACCTCCTGATTTTTAATTTAAAATATAGGTTTTTTCTTTATGATAAACATCCTGGTCTCCACTACGAAGACCGGAAGTTTAATAGTTAATTATAAATGATTTTTAATTACTTTACTACTACTACTTTAAATGAGTTTGTAGTTCCAGCTTTAAATACTTCATCTCCACAAGTTGCTACGATGATATCGCCAGCTTCTACAAGTCCCATCTCTTTAGCTTTAGCTTCTGCTACGCTATAGAAATCCTCTAATGATTTGATTCCTGGCTCAACGATTGCAAGTGCTCCTCTAGTTAATGCTAACTGTCTTGAAGTCTGCTCGTTGTTAGTTACTGCTAAGATTTGTGCAGTTGGGAAGTACTTTCTGATTGCTTTCGCTGCTCTTCCAGTTCCTGTTCCTACTACGATTAACTGTGCATCTAACTTTTCAGATGCTTCTACTGTACCATTAGCTACAGCTTCAGTTACGTTCATCTCTCCATCAAAGTCCATCTCATAAGCTGGTACGATTGAGTCCGTTCTGTTAGCGATCTGAGCCATGATTGTTACAGCTTCTACCGGGTACTTACCTTTTGCAGTTTCTCCAGATAGCATTACTGCATCTGTTCCGTCGATGATAGCGTTAGCTACGTCTCCAGCTTCTGCTCTTGTAGGTCTTGGGTTCTTTATCATTGAATCCAGCATCTGAGTTGCTGTGATTACTGCCTTACCTGCTTCGTTACACTTTTCGATCATCATTTTTTGTGCAAATGGAACCTCTTCTACAGGAATCTCTACTCCTAGGTCTCCTCTTGCTACCATGATTGAGTCAGATAATTCTAAGATCTCGTCAAAGTTATCTACACCCTCCTGGTTCTCTATTTTAGAAATGATTTGAATGTTCTTTCCGCCATTCTCATCTAATACTTTTCTTACTTCTCTTACATCGTCAGCCTTTCTGATAAATGAAGCTGCTACGAAATCTACACCTTGCTCACAACCAAACTTAAGGTCGTTGATATCCTTTTCAGATAGTGCAGGTAGGTTAACTGCTACGTTTGGTAGGTTAACTCCCTTGTTTTCTCCAAGCTCTCCAGTGTTATTAACTGTACAGTGTACGTTATTTCCTTCTACTGAATCTACTGTAAGTCCTACTAGTCCATCATCAAGAAGGATAGTATCTCCAGCTTTAAGGTCTTCAGTAAGTCCCTCGTAAGTTACTGCTACGATGTCCTTGTTTCCTACTACAGTTGCATCAGTAGTCATTGTAAATTTTTGACCTGCTTCAAGAAGTACGTCATTTCCACCTTCTAGCTTTATAGTTCTGATCTCTGGACCTTTTGTATCTAAAAGTATTGCTACCTTCTTTCCAGTATTTTCCATTACTTTTCTCATGTTTTCGATTCTTGCACCATGCTCATCAAAGTTACCATGTGAGAAGTTAAGTCTCATTACGTTTAATCCTGCATTCACCAGGCTTGTAAGCATTTCCACGCTCTCTGTTTTAGGTCCTATTGTACATACTATCTTTGTTTTCTTCACTAAATTTCCTCCTCAAATTCTTCGAAATTTTGCCCGAAATTCGTTTTATGTATTAAACTTACGTTGGCTGCCCCAAAAAAGTACTCTTGCATATAAAATTGTACTTAGGTTTCATTTCCCGTGTACTACAAGATGTCATATTACCTTTAAAGTTTATCCTAAAGACAAGGACTATGTCAAGGAACTTAGAGAGGAATATTTATCCTCATAAAGATCAATTTTTAACCCTTATATATTTAATACCCCATGGATTTCACCTTTGATTAAAGGTTATTCCTTTGTTTTTTTAATTTTTTTTCCATATTGAGCTTTTTATTTTCAACATTTCGGACATATTTCAAGATGTATTATAATTTTATTGTTATGTTTTTTATTTTACCTTTATAGAGTGTTCTGAAATTATTAACTGTATTTTTTTTCACAGACCCTTATCAGTCTGAAGATCTCTTCTATGTTTTTTTCCACAAACATCCTTGCTTTATCGTGATTCATAGCTTCCTCTAAAGATACAGGATAGTTTATTGTTGAAAATAATGCCTCTATACCATAGTCATGAGTTGCATCTGCATCATCTGCCACACAACCTGCTATTGCTATTACAGGTATCCCATGTTTTTTACACATCTTGGATACACCTGTAGGGGCTTTTCCCATCACCGACTGAAAGTCTATTCTTCCCTCTCCTGTTATTACAAAGTCTGCTCCCTGAATTTCAGTGGCAAGGTCTACTTCCTTTAATACTATATCTATTCCCGGCTCAAGTTTTCCGTTAAGAAAGGCTACAAACCCTCCTCCAAGGCCACCTGCTGCTCCTGCTCCTGGCAGTTCAGCCACATCTTTTCCAAGCTTTTCCTTCAGTGTAGAAGCAAGGATCTTTAGACCATGATCCAGAGTTTCGATCATTGCATCATCTGCTCCTTTTTGTCTTCCGTATACATGAGCTGCCCCCCTTGGGCCGTAGAAGGGATTATCCACATCACAGGCGATAAGGAATTCACACTCTGCTAGTTCTGACATAGCACCTGTAGCATCTATCTCTGCTACCAGCTCCATGATCTCCCCTCCTGCTCCCAATTCCTTTCTGTCTTTATCAAAGAACTTATAGCCTAAGGCCTGCATCATACCAAGTCCAGCATCGTTTGTTGCACTTCCTCCTATTCCCACAAGAAATTCTCTGCATCCCTTTTCGATTGCATCCTTTATCATCTCTCCTGTTCCAAAGGTAGTTGTCTTACTAGGGTTTCTTTCAGAAGTTGCTACCAGAGGGAGCCCGGAAGCTGCAGCCATCTCCATTACAGCAGTCTTACCGTTACCCATGATTCCGTATCTTGCTGTTACCGGCTTCATCAGAGGACCACTTACCTCTATATCCACAAACCTTCCACCTGTTCCCTCAACAAGAGCCTCCACTGTTCCCTCTCCCCCGTCGGCGATAGGTACCTTATTCACCTCAGCATCTCCATATACCTTATGAACACCTTTTTCTATTGCTTCTCCCAGCTCATACGAACTCAGACTTCCCTTAAATGAATCTATCGCTACTACAACTTTCATGTTTCCCCTCCCTTTGAAATATGTCAGACTAATTTCTTTTTTTTTTATGTTTTAAAGTTTTAAATAATCATATTCCGCACATTTGTCATACAATTTTTAAGATAAATATACACTCTTTTATCGGTTTTGTCAAATAACTTGTTTTTTCTCCCCTATCTCTATTCTTTTATTTTTTAATAAACCTTCATTAATTCAAATAAAATGTCTTCTCCTCTGCCCTCCTTGAAAACACCTGTAGAAAAATCACCTCTCATATCTGGATAGTCATTAAAAGAAAAAAAGAGAAACCATTATGGTTTCTCCCTTTAACTTAGTTTTTCCAGATCTTTTAAAGTTCTTTCCAGGTGTCTTTTCATATACAGCTGAGCCAGCTCCACATCCCTGTCCTTTATAGCAGTAAGTATCTTACCGTGCTCTGCTATCCTCTCATCTGGTGTGAGTTTATGATACTCATCTCCTGCTTCAGCCTTCATGATACTAAATATCATCTCGATGACCTTGTAAAGTATCGGGTTCTCCGCCCCCCTGCATATAATCTTATGAAACTCCATATCCAGCTCAAAGAACTTATCCCTATCATCCTTGCTTTCTACCATCTCCCTGTAACACCTCTTCAGGTCTCCAAGTAAGATATCATTCGCTCTCTCAATAAAAAGCTTAGTAGCCAGTACATCTATAGCACTTCTGAATTCCAGTACCTGACTATAATCTATCTTCCCTATCATGAGAAGGGGGAGAAGTTCATCCATATAATCTGAAGGTTTAATCTCATTTACAAAGGTTCCCCCACCTCTTTTTTTAGTAAGGATATTCATTGCCACAAGTTTTTCTATAGCTTCCCTTACAGACATCCTGCTGACTCCTAGTTCCTCCACTAGGTGCAGTTCAGGAGTTATTTTATCTCCCGGCTGCCATGTCTT
>Ga0209379_10000412_pt1 | contig 37914 bp, 19 predicted proteins | sample tdDd001_FD_187124 | JGI IMG/M metagenome (GOLD analysis project Ga0209379, IMG submission 187124) | Marine sediment microbial communities from the Atlantic coast under amendment with organic carbon and nitrate - tdDd00.1 (SPAdes)... | ecosystem: Environmental > Aquatic > Marine > Coastal >... | reverse complement strand
TGATAACTAATGTAAAGTCGTTATTAACAATCTAAATTTAGAATCAAAAATGAATAATATATTAAATAAAGTTACGATTGGACTTAGCCTTTTGTTAGGATTTGGTCTTATCACTTCCTGTGATTTATTGGAAGAAGAGGATACTTATCTAATGAGTTCTGATAATTATTTTTCAACAGAACAAGAGTTAGATGCTGCAATTTATCCAATATACAATTACATTTTTAAAGACGACAGTCGTTTGAACGGTTTAAGTGGTCGTGGATGGGGATTGAATTGTGGAGCGGAAGATATTACTTCAACAAGAGGATTAAATAAACAACGATTATTGGAATTTGATGATTTTGAAGTTTCTACGGAAAACAATGATTTAGAGATGGTGTGGAAAGCATTATACAGATCTGTTGGAGCCGCAAATAATATTCTTCAAAATTTAGAACAGATACAGGAAATTCCAATGTCTGATGATACTCGAAATGAGAGAATTGGAGAAGTTCGATTTTTACGTTCACTGTCTTATTTTTATCTTGTTAGATTCTGGGGAGAAGTGCCTATTATAGATGAACTAATGAATGGAGAACAGGCTCAATCTGCCAGAAAAGCTTCCATTCAAGATGTATATGATTTTATTCTTGCCGATGCTTTGGATGCTGAAAAGCTACTACCTGTTCAACAAATGGATAAAGGGCGTCCGACTCAGGATGCAGCGAAAACTTTACTTTCGTATGTTTACTTGCATATGGCAGGTTGGCCTTTAGAGAAAGGAACAGAGTACTATCAAAAATCAGCCGATAAGGCAAAAGAGATAATTGATGCAGCTAATTATCAATTAGAATCTGAATTTTCTACACTTTGGTCTTTCGAAAAACGATTGTCAGAAAAGGAACATATTTTTGCTTTTTATCCTGATTTTTCTTCAAATAGGAATTATGGTTCTTTTGGAAATAAAGCATTTAGAGGTAAAGATGAAGGTGGATGGAGAGAGGTACTTGTTGAAAAGGAATTCGCTCGCAATTACCCACTTGATAATCGAAGAGAATGGACTATTTATGATACTCTTAAATATGACAAAAAAGGGAAACTTCTTCCAGAGTCGAAATGGAAATCTTGGGATAAATCGGTAGAGGCTCATCCATTTATTGCAAAATATAGAGATATTGGAGGAGCCGTTTGGAAAGAGGCAACTTCAAATGCTTTGTTCCCTATTTATAGATTTGCAGATGTTCTGTTAATTTATGCAGAAGCATCTAATTTAGCGGAAGGATCTCCTTCAGCAAGTGCATACGAAGCCTTATGGGCAGTGCAAGATAGAGCTTATTTGGGAAGTGCTGCAGAAGCTAATAGACTGAATGCAGGAGCAACAAGTGAGGAATTTGATTCAGCAGTTCTTTCGGAGAGATCCTGGGAGTTTGCATTTGAATTAAAGCGTTGGCACGATTTGGTTCGTAGAAAGAAAGTAAAAGAGGCAAATGTAAACCACATGGATGAACGAAGTGATTTTGATCCTTCAAGAATAACGGAATTGAATTATCTATTTCCAATTCCCGCTCGAGAAAAATTAATCAATCCAAATTTATAGTTTCAACCGATCCGGTTTTTCCGGATCGGTTCTTTTTTTTTATGCGATGTTAGTATATCGATTAAAAAAAGCATTGATATCTTGCTCAATGTTGTTTGTCAAATTTCAACTACTCAATTTTCCTTTCCTAATATAAAACACTTTCTGCTATTAATCTCTTTGATATTTTTGTTTCCAATATCATTCAATTATATGCTGTAATTATTCAACACAACAATTGAATTGGATGATTTATTGGGGTTTGGACAATATTGGAGATTTTCTGAATGAATATATCATCTAGCCATTTTGAGGCTTAGATACATTTATGCAGTCGTTTTCGGAACGATGTTGAAATTCAGAAAAAATCTAATACTAATCTTTATCAAAAAAGTAATCAATGAATTATTCAAACGATTGTAAAAGTAAATGGCGTTTGAGATCGAAATGGTTGGCGGTATTAATTACAATATTGGCACCTATATCATTCTCATGCGATGACGACGATTCTGTTGGGGAAATTTTAGCTCCAAGTGGATTGCGTTATGCGTCGGTTACTGAAGTGTACGAAGGAAAAGGAATGGAATCCGCTAAACCGGTTGTTTTATCAGATACTCAGCCAATATTTGAAATTGCAGGCGGAACGGCTCAAGATAATGGAGTATATGTAGAAAATACTTTTGCGATTAAAGATTCGACAGGAGTTGTTAGTCTTGTAAACGAGAATGTTTTAGTAGCAGGATTATATAAACTAGATATTAAGGTTAAGAATAATTCGGGAGAGACTGTATTTCCTGCGGCTTTTGAATTAAGAATATTACCTAGTCTGGCTGAAGATTTGATCTTTACACCATCAATTCAAACGATTTCAAAAGATTTTTCAGGATCTAAAACTACAGGTCCTGATTTTAAGGGAAGCAAACCTGCAATCTACGCATTGGTAGATAACTCTCAGTTTGCAATTGATGAAAATTCAGGAGAAATATCTTTACAAGATGGAGTGGATGTTGCAGAAGGGAATTACAGCTTGTCTGTTAAGGTTACTAATGCGGCAGGAGAACAAACATTCGAAGATGCGATTACCGTAAAGCTTGTAAACAAATCTTTCTCATTCACCAATCCAACAGCTAGTGTAACCGAAGGAAAAGAATTTGTATCTGAAACTCCATCAGCATTTGGAAATGGAACATTATCCTTTGCTTTAGTCGACGATTTTGGAGCTTTTAAAATCAATGCTGAAACAGGAGTAATATCATTGGATGCTGGAAATCCACTAACTAAAGGTGATTACAAATTATCAGTAACAATGATAAGCGATGCTGGAGATGTAACCTATAATGATGTGTTGACTGTAACCGTTGAAGCTCCAAGTTTGCAGATGGTATTTGAAGATGGATGGCAGGAATTAGGATATGTAAATGGAGAACATCAGCTTGGTAATTTTACTCAATTCGATTTAAAAAATCCAGGATATCAGGACAGTAAATTAAGATGGGTTAATTCCTGGGGATTAAATACTACACTAAGAAATATCGACGGAGAAAAAGCTCCAACTGCCGAAATGAAAGGTAAGAAAGAAGCTGGAGTGAATACTGAGAATGATGACTGGTTAGTTTCTGGAAATATTGATTTAACAGATGTAAGCGAGCCTGGTATTTTGATTCACATTTTCCAGTTGTATGTTTGGGATGTAGCAAACAGTGTAGCAAAAAGAAGTGACAAAGTTACGATCAAGGTTTCTGAAGATTTCGAAGGGGATGTAACTACAGCGAATTGGAACACTTTGTATGAATTTACTCCTGAAGAGATTTATCAAGAGGCTTATACAAGTTATGCTCAAAGAATTCCTTTAGTTTTCGATTACAATTCAAAGAATGAATTGAGTTTGAAAACTTATGAAGGCAAAGTAATTACAATTGCAATTCATGTAGTTGCAGAGGATCAATCTACAGGAGATATAGGTATTCAAAAATTCCAGATCTTTGGATTGAAATAAGAAATAATTGAATTAATAGAAATACGATCCTGGAAGGTTGTGAGTTGAACTGAAGGGAATTCAGGATCGTAATTCAAATATGATAGCAAATGAATTATTCTAATAAAATAAAGAATATAACACGATTTTTACTTCTGATTGTGTTTATGTTTTCTTCCACTGTAATTTTTGCTCAAAGCAAGCAAGTTAGTGGTAAAATTGTTGATGATTCCGGATTTGGAATGCCAGGTGTTAGCGTTTTAGAGAAGGGAACATCTAATGGTACCATAACAGGAATGGATGGTATGTTTAGTTTGAATGTAGGGAATAAAGCTGATTTAATAATTTCTTTTATCGGATTTAAAACACAAACAATTAGTTCTGAAGGGCAGAACGTTTTCAATATCACATTGGAAGAGGATGTGCAACAATTGGAACAAGTTGTAGTTGTTGGATATGGTAGAAAAAGCATTAAGGATGTTACGGGCGCAATCGCTTCTGTAAAACCTGAAGAGTTAGCGAAAGCACCGGTAGCAAATTTCGATCAGGCATTGGCAGGTCGTATGGCAGGTGTACAAGTTAACTTTACCGATGCTCAGCCAGGAGAAGGAATGAATATTATTATTCGTGGTGGTAATTCAATCACTGGTAGTAATAAGCCATTGTATGTAATTGATGGTATTCCTATGGAAGATTTTGATTCCGGTTCTATTAATGCTCGCGATATTGAAAGTTACGATGTATTAAAAGATGCATCAGCAACGGCAATTTATGGATCTCGTGGAGCAAATGGTGTTATCATCATAAACACTAAAGGTGGTATCGTAGGTCCTACAAGAGTGACTGTTAATTCATCAGTTGGTATTCAGTGGATTCCTGAAACAATGGATGTAATGAGTCCTTACGAGTTTGTTAAACTTCAGCAGGAAATTGCAATTGGAAAAGGGGGAGATGAACCTCAGAATTTTATTGATACATGGGTAAATCCGGAATTGTATCGCGACAGTAAGGCAACCAACTGGCAGGATGAAATTTTCAGATCTGCAGTTATCCAAAATCATACGGTAGGATTATCAGGAGGTAATGAAAAGACGACACGCAATATGTCTCTGAATTATTTGAACCAGGAAGGTACATTGATCAATACTGGTTTTGAGAAATTTAATGGGAAAATAAAGTTGGATCACAAACTGTCTGATAAAATCAAGACAGGAGTGAATATCAACTATTCGAAAATGGAACAATCAGGTGTTAAGGTTGCCAGCAATAACCGAGTAAGTGTTATTATGGATGCTTTTACAAGTAGACCTGTAGAGCCAATTAATTCTGATGGATTAGAAAATGGAGTAGATCCTGATGATCCTGATAACTTGAGATTTAATCCGGTTAAGACCTTAAACAATACCGACAAATCGAAGCGATGGACCGTCTTTAGAGCAAATGCTTATACACAGTTTGAGCTGATGAAAGGTTTGGATTTGAAATTAACTGGGGGATATGTTTCTGATAATCGTAAAGAGAGTGTTTTTTACAATGCAGATACTCGTCAGGCATATAAAGATGGTGGAATTAGTGGTAGTCTGACCGATCGTGTTTACACTACTCTTTCAACATCCAACACCTTAAACTACAGTACAAAAATTGATGGTGGTCATAAGATTGGTGCTTTGTTAGGATATGAGTACAGTGTAAAAAATGATGAGGTATTTACTGCGGGAAGTAAAGATATGCCACTTGACAATTTAAATGTTCACAGCTTACAAGTGGGTGCGACTCCTGAATTACCTACTTCTTATAAGTCGAAACACATGATGCAATCTTATTTTTCACGTTTGGATTACTCTTTCCGTGAGAAGTATTTATTAACAGCATCGTATCGTGTAGATGGATCATCTCGTTTCCTTGGGGATAATAAATGGGGATATTTCCCTTCTGTTTCTGTTGGTTGGAGAATGATTGAAGAAGAATTTATTAGTGATTTGAATGTATTTTCGAATTTGAAACTTCGTGCTGGATGGGGTGCAACAGGTAATAACCGTGTTCCAAATGAAAGTGCTTATTCACTTATGGCTTCAAATTCGGAGAATGGTTATGTATTTGGAAACAATCTATCAAAAGGATTTTATGTAAGTAAATTGGCTGATGCGAATTTAAAATGGGAAACCACTTACCAGTACAATGCCGGAATCGATTTTGGTTTATTGGATGGAAGATTGAGTGCAACTATTGATGTGTACAAAAAGAACACAAAAGATTTGCTATTGGATGCTGCTATGGCTCCATCAACATCTTTCAAAACCATTTGGACCAATGTTGGAGAGGTTGAAAATAAAGGGATTGAATTCTCGTTTACCTCAAGAAATATTGAAACAGATGATTTTACTTGGACGACCAACTTTAACATCTCAATGAATAGAAACAAAGTAATTGAGCTTACTGGTGGAGCTACTGAGTTGAAAACAGATCCGCAATGGAATAGCAAAATTACAGAGTACCAGTATATTTCAGAAGTGGGTAGTTCTGTTGGACAATTCTATGGATTGAAATCAGATGGTTTATACCAGGTTGAAGATTTTAACTATGTAAACGGACAAGGATATGTGTTAAAAGAAGATGTGCCAATGAATGGTTCTTCAGCTGTTATTCCTGGAAGCGTAAAATACAAGGATTTAAACAATGATGGAAATATCGATGAAAAAGACAGAACTGTGATTGGTAGTGCAGAACCTAAGCATTTTGGTGGTTTGGGTAATGATTTTACTTACAAAGGATTCGATTTATCAATCTTTTTCCAATGGTCTTATGGTAACGATATCTTAAATGTAAACCGAGTATTATTGGAATCTCCTGGAATTAAGTACAATTATAACTATTTGCAATCTGTTGAAGATCGTTATACCTCAACAAATCCTGGAAATAATATTCACATTATTCGTGGAGAAAAATCAGTTCTGGGAGGTGCGCCAGATGGAAATAAGATATCAGACCGATTGGTTGAAGATGGTTCATTTCTGAAATTGAAAACTGTTTCGTTAGGCTATAATTTTAGTAAAAAGTTCTTAAAAAAGACATGTTTCTCTAAAGCAAGAGTTTATGTTGCAGCACAGAACTTATACACTTGGACAAATTATAGTGGTTACGATCCTGAAGTATCTGTTGGTAAAAAAGGAGCTTTAACTCCTGGACTTGACTATTCTGCATATCCTGCAAGTACAACAGTAACTTTTGGAGTTGATCTTAAATTTTAATTGAATATACCGGGAATGGGGTAATTCCCATTCCTTTTAAAAATATAAATAAGATGAAGAAAATATATTTTTTGCTTTTTGCTTTACTTCCATTAGGATTTATTGCTTGCGAAGATAGTTTGGAATACAATCCAGATTCATCAATTACGGTTGAGAACTTTTACAAAACAGAGGCAGATTTAAATCTTGCTTTAACTGGTATTTATAGTGATTTGGGTGTTGCTTCAACATTTGGTTCAACAATGAGTATCGAGTGGATGGCTGGAGTTGATGAGGCTGCAATGTCTAGAGATAACAATGGTTTCGCTTGGGCGGTTACAAGAAACGAATTTACTCCTACTACTGTAACTATTGAGAATACTTGGAGAACACTTTATCATGGTATCAATAATGCCAATACATTTTTAGAAAAAGCTCCTAGCGCTAGTGTTGAAGATGAAGCTTTAAAGTTGGGTTTAATTGCTGAAGCTAGATTCCTTAGAGCATTTTACTATTACAATTTGGTTCGTGCATGGGGCGATGTGCCGTTGCGAACAGAGAGTATCACAAGTGTATCAGGAAATAACGTTACCAAGTCATCCGCTGCGGATGTATATCAATTTATTATCGATGAATTGGAAGAGATTGCTCCAAATTTGGGTATTGCAGGTCAAGTGGAATATGGAAGAGCATCACAAACTGCTGCTTACGGTTTACTAACTCGAGTTTATCTAAACAGAGCTGGCTATCCATATCAGATATTACCTGAAGAATCGTATGCAAAAGTGGTTGAATATGCCGATATGGTCATCAATTCGGGCAGACACAGTTTGATGGCTAATTATGAAGATATTTTCATGAATTTGATTCAGGATATAAATAATCCGACCGAAATTATTTTTGATATTCAATTTTCAAGCATGCGTGATCAGGGATTACAGGAAGCTGGTAAAATTGGGCAATTGAATGGTATCGAAAACAAAACAAAAAACAGTACAACAGGACCTTATTCGTATGGATATATTTTTGCCGGTGTAAGTTTGATTAATGCCTACGATAAGGATAATGATAATCGTTACGATTGGAATATAGCCAATTGGAAAGCAAAGAAAGATGTTCCTGTAATTCAGAAGAATATCTATCAATGGTATCCTGGAAAATACAAAAGAGGACAACGAGTACTAAACGATGATGGTTCATATTCTATCGAAGTTCTAGAATCAGGAGACAAGAACTATACAGGAATTAACTTTCCGGTTTTACGTTATTCAGATATTCTATTAATGAAAGCTGAAGCATTAAATGAATTGAATAAAACTGCTGAGGCAATTGTAGTGTTGGATCAGGTGAGAGATAGAGCAGGTTTAGAAGGAATAGATGAAACAACGGTAGCAACAAAAGAAGCTTTCAGAAATGAGATTATGGATGAAAGAATGAGAGAGTTGTGCTTTGAAGGATTAAGAAGATACGATTTGATTCGTTGGGGAGTGTTTAATGAGAAACTACAATCTGCAAAACAAGATATGGTTGATGCCGGTGTTAGTGGAAAATTGGAGTGGATGTTCATCTGGGCAAATAATGTACAAGAAAAACACCAAGTTCTTCCAATTCCTTTAAAGGAGATTGAAGAGAACAATCTAATTAAGCAGAATCCTCTTTGGGAATAGATTTTATAGAAACCGGATTCATTCCGGTTTCTATCTTAAAACAAAAATGAATCAAATGGTGAAAAATATAATTCGTTTTGTTCCCATTTTGCTATTAATAGTATCGATTTCATCTTGCCGTTCGAACTCTGCAAAGGGCAAAAGTGAAAAGAATGATCTTGTCGACAATACTATTTTTCAGGAGCAATTGGAGGTTAATATTGAAAACGAAATGGAATATTGCGAGGAACAGTTGAAAAAATCGGTTACACTTCATACTGATTTTGAAACACATCCTCGTTTAATAGAGAGTGGAGAGCAGCATTGGAAAATGCCTAAAAATGGTGTTCTTGTTTGGACCGTTGGTTTTTACCCGGGTATACTTTGGCAGATGTATGATGTTACCAAAAATGATTATTGGAAAACAGAAGCTCTTAAAAGGACCTTACCTTTGGAGCCATATAAATTCAATAAAGAGCATCACGATGTAGGTTTTATGATGTATTGTTCTTACGGACAGGCTTATCGTTTGACTGGTAATAAAGAGTATCGGGATGTTTTATTAGAATCTGCGAATTCTCTGATTTCAAGATATAATTCTAAGGTTGGTACCATAAAGTCATGGTCTAATGAATTGCACCCACAGTGGAAACAGCACATTACCATTATTGATAACATGCTGAATCTAGAGTTATTGTTTTGGGCATCAAAAGAAACAGGCGATCCAATTTATAAGAATATCGCTGTAAAGCATGCTGAAACTACAATGAAAAATCATTTTAGAAAAGATTTTAGTAGCTATCATGTAGTAGAATACGATGAACAAACCGGTGAGGTGCGAAATAAAAATACTTCGCAGGGATTTGCCGATGAAAGTACCTGGGCGAGAGGACAAGCATGGGCTGTTTATGGTTATACCATGGTATATAGAGAGACAAAGGATCCTAAATTTTTAGATTTTGCAATGAAGGTTTCTGATAGATTCATATCAGGTTTACCAAAAGATTACATTCCATATTGGGATTTTGATTTGAATGATAAGAAAGGAGAACCTCGTGATGCTTCTGCAGCAGCAATTGCAGCATCAGGTTTAGTAGAATTAAGCAGATTGGTAGAGGATGCGAATTTAAAGAAGAAATATTGTGCCGCTGCTGATGCGATCTTAAATTCATTGGCTTCTCCTGCCTATAGTGCTAAAGAAGAAAATGATGCTTTTTTATTACACAGTACAGGTGCTAAACCACAAGGAAATGAAATTGATGTAGCCTTGGTTTATGCAGATTATTATTATCTGGAAGCGCTACGAAGAAGAAAAGCTATGGAAAGCAATATGTAGTAGCAATACGTTGAAAAAAACATACTTGTAATGTATAAAGCCAAGGAGGCTGAAACATCTGTTTAAATTGGAGCTCTCTTAGGTATTATTACTTAAGGGAGCTTTTTTTTAGTTAAATTCCAGAAATGAGTATTTCTCACAAAATGAAATGTTAATTTTAGGCGATTCGTAAAAAACTGTAGATTTAAGAATGTAATGGGATTGATAAAACAGATATTGATAATTTTTTTCTTACTGATTTTTTCGGTGAGTGGATATGCTATTGGCAAGGAAGTTCATTTTAAGAAAATTGATACATCTGAAGGATTAAATTCCAACGTTGTATATTCTCTTCTTCAGGATTCAAAAGGCTTTTTATGGTTTGGAACCAAGGAAGGTTTGAATCGATATGATGGATCGAAACTTGTTAATTATGATTTGCCAACTGTGCCTTTCGCTAAAGTTGCAGATAAAAGAGTAAATGCTCTAGCGGAGGGATTGGATGGGACAATTTGGATCGGAACTCAGCTTGGCATTGTATCATTAAATCCTAATAATAGAAGAACAGTTTATTATGAATTGCCATACGAAGTTAAAAAGGCGCAAAGCAGGTATGTAAACGCCATAGCAATTTCCGAATTGGGAGAAATTTGGATTGGAACCAGAAATGGTTTATACCGATTCAATAAGCTGAAAAATCAATTTGAACAATACGAATATTTTCCATTTAATAGCAAATCTGTAAGTTATTCAAAGGGGGAAAGATTGATTAATGAGTTGTGTTTTGATAAAAGTGGGAAACTTTGGATTGGCACTGCAGGAAGTGGAATTTGTCTGTTGGATATAGTGCATAATAAAAAGCAATTTTTTAAAAGATCGGCAAAGAGAAAAGAAGGGGAATTAACATCTAATTTTATTGAAGATCTATTTCAGGATAGAAATGGAAAAATGTGGGTGGCTACGGTAAATGGTCTGCATTTGTTTGATACCCTAAATGAGTCATTTATTGTTTATCGTCACTCAAACGAAAAGGCAAATTCGTTGTCTGATAATTATGTGACAGCAATTTCGGATGATAGAAAGGGGAATTTGTGGATCGGCACGAAAAATGGATTGAACTATTTTGATGTGAGCAAAGGAATATTTCATTATTTCAAGCATCATCCAATGATTGAAAAAAGTATTTCGAGTAATAATATACTTGTCGTTTTAAGCGAGAAATCCGGAAGTGTATGGTTAGGGAGCATGCAAGGTATAAACCATTTTAGTCAAAATAATCTGAATTTTAACTTGTATCAAAATATCCCGGGTAACACCGAATCCTTAATTGATAATACGCTTAGAGCTGCTGTAGCTGATTCTAAAGAAAATGTTTGGCTGGGAAATGTGCGACATGGTGTTTCTAGGTTTAATGTTATAAAAGAAGAATTTACCACGATTCCTTTAGGAGAAAATGTTAAGGCAAGGAAAAGGCATAAGGTTGTTAGAACTGCTTATCTGGATCAGGAAGGACAAGTATTATTTGGAACTGATGGAGGTGTTCTAAAGTACAATGCTAAGAAGAAAACTCTTGAGAGCTTTCCTGATGAAAAAATCCTGAAATTTCGTAAAGGAGTTTTCGAAATCTTACAAGATAAAAAAGGCAATTATTGGTTCTCGGAATTAGATAAAGGAATATGGAAGTGGAATCCTAAGAATAATGAGGTAGAACTTTTAAATAAGGAAAAGAATAAATTGAGTAATCTGAATGTAAAACTGATGACTCAAGTAAAAAATGGGGATATTTGGATTGCTTGTCATATGCGAGGTGTTTGCCGATTAAAAAAAGGGGAGAGTACTTTTACTTCCTATCGGGATTCTAAAAAAGAGGGAAGTTTATCAGGCAATAGAGTTTATTCTATTTTTCAGGACAGTAAAGAAAGAGTTTGGATTGCTACCGATAGGGGATTGAATTTGTACAATAGCAAAAGCGATTCTTTTTTGTTGTTGAATGAAAACAACGGATTGCCGGGAAGTGTGGTGCTTAGCATACAGGAAGATAAATTGGGTCGATTATGGTTGGGAACCAATAAAGGTTTGAGTTGTTTCGATATCGAGAAAAATCAGTTTGCAAACTTCTTTAAGGAAGATGGCTTGCAAGGCGATATATTTGAATACAAAGTAGCTTGTACAAATAAGCAGGGATTAATGTTTTTTGGTGGAAACAATGGTTTGAACTCATTTAATCCATCGGAATTTGTAATGAATACCTACCAACCGAAAATACGGTTTACCAGTTATGGTGTAGCAAAAAACTCGGATGAAATTTCTGGTAATAAAATTAAAATTCTTCACACCGATGAGGATTTTAAGCTAAGAGTGGCAGTCATGTCATTTTGTGAGCCAGAAAAAAACAGGATTAAATATAGAATGATTTCTGCAGATTCTGCCTGGACAATATTACCTCTTGGTTTACACGAAATAAGTATAGACAAACAGTTGGTTGGCGAATACCAATTGGAAGTAATGGCTTCGAACAACCATATGAAATGGGGAGAACCTTCTGTATTGGAAATAGTGGTTAAAAGAGATTGGAAAGAATATTTCTGGGTGATTTATCTATTTATAATTCTAATTTTAAGTGCCGTTTTTGCAATTGTTTACTTAAAAGGAAAAAGGAATAAGAGCCTTCAAAAGCAAAAATCAAAAGGATCACCAAAACGGATTATTACAAATCATAAAAGTAAGAAGTGGGAAAACTACATTCTTTTGTTGAACGAGTTTATGGCAAAGGAATCTCCTTATAGAGATAAGAGGTTAACTAAAGCGCAACTTGCAACACAGATGGAATGGAGCGAATTGCAACTATCTAATGTATTGAGAGAAGGCTTACAGACAAGCTTTAATGATTTTATTAATACTTATCGTGTAAATGAAGTGAAAGAATGCTTGAAAGATCCCAAAAATAAGGATTACACCTTGTTAGCCATTGCTGAGGATTGTGGGTTCAATTCCAAGACATCTTTCTATCGCACTTTCAAAAGAATTACCGGGAAAACTCCAAGCGAATATATGGAGGGGATGGAATCATAAAGAAAAAATTGATTTTTAAGTCTTACCTAAACAGGTAAAGCTTGAAAAACTATTTTTTTGGTCTTTACCTAAACGGGCAAAGCTTAAAAAACTAATTTTTCGGTCTTTACCTAAACAGGTAAAGCTTAAAAAACCATTTTTCGGTCTTTGCCTAAACAGGTAAAGCTTAAAAAAACCATTTTCCGGTCTTTACCTAAATAGGTAACGATAAAAACATACTATTTTTTCAGTCCTTGTTAGTTTAGAAAATCTAAATGTTTTCAATTTTGATCAATTTTCTAACTATACAACTAACTTGTGCTGATTTTATTTGAAGATAAATATCAAATGATAGAAACTTTCCTAGTTTTTATGACTCCATTTGTAAACCACTCCTACAATTAGTCTTTTGTTATCCTGATAACGTCTGTTACGAGCTGTAAATTGAAGATTTTCGATATCCGTCCATTGATTTTTGCTGTCAAGCAGGTTAATTCCTTTTATCGAGATTTTCAGTTTCTTATGTAAGAAATCCCGACTAAATGCCAGATCCAGATTGTACAAATTACCTTTTACTCCGTTGGCGGTTAGAGTTTCTGAGATATAATTGTAGTTGACCATCATATTTAGGTTTTTAGGTAATTGAAATTGCCCTCCTACTTTAAAATTATAACTCCAAATCTTCTTTTTGCCTAAGCTTAGATTTTCTCCAATAAACTTTTGGTGATATATTGTACTGCTTCCATTTAACCTACACCATTTTGTTGGTTTGAAATTAAAAGTGTACTCATTACCAGTTACAAATTGTTTTGCCATATTGTTAAAGGATCGAAACAGAGTATCGCCATGTGTGTAGTATTGCTGCATCACCACGTCTTGAATCATGCGATGAAAGAGAGCAATTCCAAGCTGAAAATTTTCTTTTTGCACAGAATAATCAAGAGAGAAGGAGTGTTCTTTTTCTGGTTTTAAATCAGGATTACCAAATTGTATGTTTAAAGGGTTGGCATCATTTTTAAAAGAGTTTAATTGAGCCGATCGGGGCAATTTTTGACTTTTCTTATAGGAAAAACTAAGATCGCTTTGCTGCCAGTTTTTACCGATATTAACCGTAGGTAAAACACTTGGGTAGAAATTGTACTGATTACTTGTTACTTCTTCTCTTGCGTTATTTGTAGATAATTCAATAAACCTGAATCTTGATCCTGCAATGAGAAACCAATTCTCTTTTTTGATCTCAACAATCCCATAACTGGCAACATTACGTCTACTGTACTGATAATCGAAAGTTTTGGCAGGATTGATTTCCCAGCGATTCTCATCGTGTTTGAACTTTTCTTGACAGGCTGTTTGTGTTTGTTCTTCATACTTCCAATCGGCTCCAGCTTCAAGTGTTGTTGAAGAAGTAATTGATTTCTGATAGTCGATTTTAATTTGATAATTTCTAATCACCCAATCAATATCATCTTTCTTAATGGCAGGTAGGTTTGAGTATGCATCACCATTGGGATAGAAATTCATATTTTCTAAATGACGATTGTCCCATTGATTTTGTCTTCTGTGATTCAATCTGACTTTTAGTGTTTCATTCTCCCATTTTCCGATGTAATGGGCACGATATTGTTGAGTTATTTTTTCCTTTTCAATATTCTGGTTTTGCTCTGTGTATTTGGTCAATTCTTCTTCGAGATTCAAAATATCTTTATGAGTAAAAATAGATGGATCTGTTTGATGATTTTGCAATTGCACGTCAATTTTAAAGAGATGTTTTATGGATAAGCGATGATTCAAACCTGCTCTAATTTGCTGTTTGTTGTTTTTCATGCTTTGTTTTTTGAGTTGATTCAAAAAAGGAGAACCTGAAAGCAGATTTTTCCTTTTTACATCTATTTCAGAATCGAATTGGTTGATATTAGAGTTAGCCTGTAGAAAACCACCCCAATTTTTGTGTTTTTTATTCGTTGAAAAATTCTCCTGATGATTCCCAAAATGGTCAACAGAAGCTTTCAAATTACTCGAGGAACTAGACAGTATTGGTGCTTTCAATTGAATGTTGATGACACTACCATCGGCATCGTATTTGGCAGAAGGGTTTTGTATGACCTCTATCTTGGCAATTGCGGATGGCGATATTTGATCCAATTCCGATTGATCATCAATTTTTACACCATCAATTAGTATGCTGGCTTCACGTCCACGAATGTTAATAGCATCATCCATATCAACGGCAACCGAAGGAATTGAACTAAGCAATTCAATGGCTGAATTGTTCCCTCCTTCGGGTAATTTATCAGGGTACAAAACCCAATTTCCATTCTCTTTACCAATGGATTTTTTTTCTGCCGTCACAAATATTTCCTGAAGATCATGCGCCGATGAATTCAGTTTGATTTTACCCAGATTAATATGTTCTGTAAAGGTGTCTATTTGTTTTTCAAAGGATTCGTATCCCAGATATTGAACTATTATTTTATAAGTCTTATTCGGCGTTATAGCGATGGAGAATACACCCAAACTATCGGTCAAAGCCCCACTCATGCATTCTTCTCCTTTTATATCACTAATGGCAACTTGTGCAAAAGGTAAAGATTCTTCTATCTTTTCATCATAGACTTGTCCTGTAACAAGTATTTTTTGAGCCTTTAATGTTAGGCTTAAAATGAAAAGAAGAGAGGTAAGAACAAGTGGCAGTCGCATATTTTTTTCAGTCTTAGGTGTGAGTTTTATTGAATCACGAAATAATTGAATTATGCTGAGTTTTGCTTATATAAAAGGCTTCTGGGAGTGCCAAAATTAAAATTTGGGATAGGTTAGGGTAATAAAATGAAAATAGATTCAACGATCCTGATAGAAACAAAAATTCCCTTTACATTTCTGGAAAGGGAATTTAAAATTGATTTCGGATCAATTATTTTAACTCGTAAATTTTATAGTTATCGTAGAAACCTCTTGCAGGAACCATTAATCGAATGGCAGTTTGTCCGGCACCAAAAGCCTTGTCTTTTTCATCATCGGTATACACAAAGACCAATTTACCATCGATTCTGAATTCAACCTGGTCTTGCCACTTGATTACTTTCATGTGATGTTTTCCGGTTAAATCATCTAATGTAAGATCACTTCCTTTTGTGACCAATCTTCTTCCCGGGCATTTGCGCATATTGGCAGTTCCTCGTTTTGGAGCAAGAAAAGAAATTCGATAGTTGTGTAGATCCCCTTTGGTGTATTGTCCTGCCAAACCGCAGCGAGGTTTTAGTTTAGAATCGAATACATTTTCACCATTTTTACCAGTGGCAGAAAACATGATCATGTGCAATGGATAGGGAATTGGACTCTGAAAGTCAAATTCAATTACATAGTTTTCTGGAGAAATGGTTTTGTTCCAATAGACCAAATGTCCGCCTCTGAAATTTTTTCCCGATTTGTAAATAGGATATATTTCAGGTTCAACTTTCTTAGCTAAACCATCCACATAATACTGGTACCATTTGGGAGAATTCTCTTCGAATACCAGTTCACCTTTTTTCATTCTTCGGTTTACTTTTTTGTGGTATCGCGAATACAATTCCAATCTCCCTTTGTTGATTTTTGCAATTCCGGGACCTTCCATTACCCAATCGTTTAAGGATGATTTATTGTTGAAATTACACTCATATACCAGTGTTTTACTTTTACCTATCTCTAATGATTCCTGGGCAAAAATTAACTGTGAATAAGAGATACAAGCAACTATTAATAAATATTTCAGTTTGATCTTCATAATTTTTAAAATTGAAAAGGAGAGTATTGAGTATTCAAAATGAAGCGATAATTCAATAAAAAAAATAGAATTGCTCAATACTACTCCTTTTCCCTATCACGATATGCTAAAAGTTATTACAATAGTGAGATAAATGGATCATTTGTTCTGATAAGAATTTCACGTAATTTTTCGGTTAAATCCTGTTCCAATTCTGTATTTTCACCATAAATGTTTTTCATCTGATATGGATCATTTACATCATCGTATAAGAATTGATGTTTTTCACCTTTATTATCATAGGCAATCACATAGGTATGAGTATGGGTTTTTACACCCCTTCTTTTTTCAGTTTCATCCTCAGGTTTTGCAAAGAAATACAATGCAGCTTCAGGTCTTTCCACTGGCTCATTTTTAAATATTCCTGAGTAATCTTTACCTTCTACTTCAGCAGGAATATCCTTTTTCATTCCCATTAAACTTAGCAATGTTGGCATAATGTCGGGAACACTCAAAAGAAGATCATCAGTTCCAGGCTTTATCTTTTCTGGCCAACGAATAATAAACGGAATATCATAAGCTTCACTAAACCAGATGTTCTTGTGCATCATGCCATGACTACCTAGCATCTCGCCATGATCGGAAGTGAAAATGACAATTGTATTATCATCTAATCCTTGTTCTTTTAAAGTTTGTAAAACTTTTCCAATTTGTTCGTCCACACCTTCACACATGGCAAAATAATCGGTCGATTGATCAATTCGATCATCAACCCACATATCACCAAATCCGTGATCACCCATTTCAGTATTATTGCTAAACTGAACGTTAGGTCTATTCAATACATCTTTTTCAGTCTTACCTTCGAAGTTTTTTTTGTATTTCTCGGGTACCAGGTTGAATGGATGGTGAGGAGGATTTATTCCCCAGAATAAAGCGAATGGTTTTTCATCATCTCTAAACTTATCACCAGCATTTTGCAAGTATTTTTGAACAACTTCGGCTTCATGCTCTGGAGACCATTGTTCAAAGTACTTCGCTTCTTCTTCCTTTGCATCATTTATCCAATAGTGTGGTGTTAGATGGTTGTCATCAGCTCCGTAGGAATACCAAAAATCAAACCCATGGCGATATCTGCCAGGTTTGCAATACGAATCCCAAACATTAGCTTTCCCATCTTCAGGTGGTTCTGGTCCGTCTAAGTGCCACTTGCCAACGTATCCTGCATTGTAGTTGTTTTGTGATAGTACATCCGAAAAGCAAATATCATCAGGCTTTAAAAAATTCCCGTGTTTTGTGCGTCCCGAATGACAATTTGAAAGAACACCGTTTGATAAAGGATATTTACCAGTTAGTAGCATCCCGCGGTAGGGACTGCATAGTGGATGATTACTTACAGCATTTGAAAATACAACACCTTGTCTCGACAGCGCATCAATATTAGGTGTGTTAACAGGATCTTGATTCATAAATCCCATAGCCTGTTTTCTGTACTGATCAGGAAAAATGAAAAGTAAATTTGGTCTCTTCCCATTCTTCATACAAGAGGTAAGCAAACCTTGAGGAATCAAAGTCAGACCAGCCGTAACAGCAGCTGAACTTTTTAAGAAATTTCTTCGGGATATATTTTTTTTAATCATTTGATGTCGCTTTTATTCCGAATTAATCGGATTATTGTGTGTTGACCGTAACTTATAATGAGATCTTAGTCGACACACAATAATAGTTATTAATTATTTGCTATTAATTCAACTTCTCTTGTTAGTCCATGTTGGCAAGAAAATTCGAGAATAGTTTCATTCGCATTGCTGCTTATTATCTTGCAATATTCATTTGATTTTAATGACCATTTGCCTTTAATGCTAAGCTGTATTTTTGAAACCTTACTTTCATTTCGTACCCAATCTCTCGAGTAAACACTTCTTTCTTTTCGCTTACCATTTTCCATAACAACATCAGCTTCTCCTTCATATAGATGAAGATCCGGATCGCAAAGACTCATTATTTTAGTGTTGTCTTTGTCTTTTATCATGACTAAGGCAGGTGCGTTTACCGAGATCAAGTCTGATTGATTTACATTGGAATTTGATTCGAATAAGGCAAAAGCAGTTATTTCAGTTGCATGATCTCTAACAATATGAGCTTGTTTATTTTTTTGAAGAACAGTATATGCCATTTTCTTCTTTTTGCTCATTTGTTTGGCAAATTGTACGAGTTCGTTGTGTGTGCTTTGCACAAGAATCGCATACTCATAGTCAGCATTTTTAGGTGCTTTCCCATGTTTAATTACAGCCGTTGTAAAGTTTCCTTTATTTGGGGTTTCTTTTTTCTGATCTTTTGAGTGTTGCAATTGTTTACCCACTTCAACAGTATACTTAGCGGGAATATAAAAGCTGTTGCCAACATTGTCGGTTAATAAACTGGCTCTTTTAGTTTGACTTACTTGCTTGAAAGGAAACTGATTGATTTCATTTTTGTTAAATGTGATGCTTTCTGATTCCTCATTCAAATAGTTTTGAAAAAGAGTGGTCTCGGTTTCATATTCAGTATTTGTATTTTCAATATCACTCCCCAAACAAATGATTCTGTTATCGAAAAAGAATACAGATTTCGTAGCATGATGTGAACCATTATACTTGTCATGTTCGTGCAATTTCATAGCCCATGCACCATTTTTTCCTTCAAGAGAGATAGCAGCAGCAAAAATCTCATCGGAGATCAACATTTCCTCATAACCAGTAAGTTGATCAATATTAAGAATATTGGCACGAAGTTTTTCGATTGGAAGATGAATAGCGGTGGTTCCCGCAAAACGTCCCCAATCCCATCCATTTACATTAAAGCCTGAGGTAAATACGCTTGGGTTTTTATCTCCTGAGATGATTTGAACTTGACCATGTTTCATGTAACGACCGTAATAATTAGCTCCAATATAATGCTCAGCAGCCCATAAATAGCGGTTGTGCCCTTGTGCCGTTGCCGACCAATTATCTCTACGATGAATGCCTAATGCAGCATAATTCATGGTCCAGTTTCCATTGGGATCCGACTCTGCTTTATAGCCTAGTTTTTGTAGCCTCTTAACTGTTTTACTTGGTTTTTTACCAAGCATTAGCCTTAAATAAGCAGCGGCCATTTCTTCATCAATCTTATTTTTTCTATCAGGAGTTCCTGATAAAGCCATAAACTTATAATGATCTGCAGAAAGCTTTCCTTTTCCATTAGGATGTCGACCAGACATAGAGGTAGGCCAGGTTTCTTTATTACAGAATAGGCGAGTTTTTAGTAAAGATTCCTTTAAGATTCTGTGACCTTCTTCAGAAACATGAAAAGGAGTTCTACTAAAGAAATAGACCATTTTTGTTGCGCCATCGTAACCTCCGTTGGCATAAGCAGGGTAGTTATTGGCATGGTGAAAAACCGAACCATCTACTTTAAAAGAGTCTTTCACTCCGGGAGCGTAAGCCAAACCATTATCAATCCATTTAATGTAGGCATTTAAAAAACGAACTTTTTCAGGTGAATCTTCCAACATTAAAATGCTTGCCAAGCGCCCCATAACAGAAGTATTGAAAGCATCGATACTCATGCCTTTTTCGTGAATAGGAGCAAAGACTTCTTTGGCGCCAGAATACCATTCCATTGCTCTTTGAACCTGTTCGGCACGCTGAGTACGAATTAACGATTCGCGCATTAAAAAGTAAGCAGCATAGTAGGTTCTCATGCTATAACCCAAATGATGTAGTGTTCCGTTTGCACTTCCTTCAGCCCATCCCTGGTCAATTAAATGATCGGACATATTGAAGAAGAGTTCTTCCAATTCTTTTTTATATTCTGCATTGTCGGTTTGATTATAAGCTGAAGCCAACTCGAACATTAGTTTTGTATAAGCTTTAAAACCTTTTCCGTTTTTGTTGTGATAGTTTTTAAATTTTGAAGTGTATGGTTTATAAATTTCTGAAAAACGACAGAACCACATCACCTTACCGGATATTTGCTCATTGTTTCGAGTAATACCATATTGACTATAAGCCTTTCTCAGTTTGCTAAGTAGTTTTGAGTTGACTTTTAGTTTTTTGATTACATCCTTGCTGTATCTTTTGTTAATGGTTTGAATGCCTTTGATCTGTTTTTGTGTTATGGGTTGAAGTTTCTCAGAAGGCTTGTTTAAACTAGACTTGTAAAGAATTAACCAATGATTTTTAGTTTGGGCATTCACAAAAGGAATCTGATAATCAGGTGTATTCCATCTGCTATCAGCATTTGTACAAAGCATGATATGATCGAAAAATAATGTTCCTGAATTATTCTCAGGAGCAATGATCTTCATATTGTTCATACTTGTTACTGGTTTTCCCTTCATATCACGTTCAAAGGCAACCCATGCTGCACGCCAACCTTTAAAATTAATTCCAAATTCGAATTCGCAATTGACTTGTTTATCTGTTAAGAATTGAAATTTGATTTTCTCATCTTTAGGGGTTTCATTGTAAATCCAAACACAAAAAGTTGGAATCGATTTGTCAATAGCATTTGGATCGAACGGTTTGAAATTGATGTTCTGACTTAATTTCAATTCAGAATTTGGTGAATATGTCCACTGCAAACTTTGTTTGCCATGTTTGTAGTGTGCTGTGCTTGTCGCAATGCTAGATGGGGATGGAGTAGACCAATTTTGATTTTTTGATTCTTCAAAAGAGATAATGGCAGGATGGAAAAAATCCTGTGCTGATACTTTATTGAAGAATGATATCAGAAAAATCAGTATTAATTTATAATGTAGTGATATTTTCATTTTGATCGTTTTAATCGGTTGCAATAAAATAAATCTTATTGATTTTTTGGGTTTTCATCTGCAAACAAAGGTGCCAGATTATGAATTTGGGAGTTCAAATGGGTTATAGTGCTGACAGGTTTATAGTATTACATCAATAAACCTGTCAGTTTATGTCATTATTTTTCTAACTCTTTTTTTCTGGTAAGTGCTTCCAAAAAGTAATAATCTGCATAGTTTAACGGTACATCAATTTCTGCACCATGAGGAATACTTCCTACACTATGCATTAAAAGAAAATTATTGTTTTCACCCAATTTTGCACGATAGGCTGATGAGGATAAACTTTCTACAATTTGGTCTGCATATTTTTTGTATTCAGAACTTTTTGTGATGTTGTAGGTACTCATTTCGTATAGAGCCGAGGCAATAACTGCGGCTGCGGAAGCATCTCTGTATGTTTTTGGAATATCCTTACAGTCATAATCCCAGTAAGGAACTAAATCTTCAGGCATTCTTGGATGATTGAATAAGTATTTAGCGATCTCTTCAGCTTGCTTTAAGTATTTAGGGTCTTTGGTTTCTCTGTAACACACCGTGTAGCCATAGATAGCCCATCCTTGTCCTCTGGACCAGGCAGAATGATCAGCATAACCTTGAGCGGTTACTTTGTTTCGAACATTCCCATTGATCGTGTCGTAATCAATTACATGATAACTACTGTGATCTGGGCGAAAATGATGTTCTAATGTTGTTTCGGCATGCTTAATTGCGATATCTCTAAAACTACTGTCTCCACTTAGTTTTGAAGCTTCAAAAAGCAATTCCAAATTCATCATATTATCTATGATAACTGGGCATTGCCATCCTCTTTCAGCTTGCCAACCTCGGTGAACATTCCACGATTGAATGGCTCCAATATTTGGTCGAAATCTTGTGCTTAGTGATTTTGCAGCTTGAATAATTACTTTTTTGTAAGCAGGATTTTTTGTCAATCTGTATCCGTTACCATAGCTACAGTACACCATGAAACCAACATCGTGATGCCAGGTTAAATATTGAACTGTATCTAAGGTTTCTGTAATTTTTTCAGCTTCTGTTTTCCATTTTTGTTCACCAGTTAGCTCATACAAATACCATAAAGATCCAGGGAAAAAACCACTGGTCCAAAGCTCTGGCGTATTGTATCTGGTTGTTCCATCTTCGTTAATTGTTCTTGGGTTAAGGGTTTCTCCTTTTGCATTCATACTCTCGATTTCACGCCCAATTTGTTTCGTTGCGAAATCTACATTCTCATCTACAATTCCCTTTAAAGAAGTTTTTTGATTCCCACAAGACAGCATACTGATCACACAGGCTATAAGAATCGTAAATCTAAAGATTCGGTTCATTTTACTTTTGTTTATTTAGTTTTTATTCACGTTTCACCTCACACTTAGCCGACTTCATGCAATTTTCTATTGAATGTTCTAGCTTTTTGTCACACTCTAAATTATTGAAACAATTAAAACGGATTCAGATGTCCGTAAAACTTGGGAGTTTTCGGAGGTTTAATTTTGTTAAATTACAGTAAGTCAGGCAGAAGTGGATTTTATTTATTGGTTCCAATTTTATTTTTAATTGGTAACAGTAGCAGTATTGCTTGTGTGAATCTGTTCGTACAATTGTGGTGTTTGTTGTGGCTGTGCAATATATTTTCAGGATTCGGTAATGAAAAGCATTCTTACATTATCGAAGAAAACTGACTGAATCTACTTCCTTTTGACAAATGCAATAGCTATAGAGTAGGTCTAAAATTGTACGAACAATTTTGTAAAATATATTGAAATAAACTGGAAAACAGAGGAGAAGCGTATGTTTGGGTTCCGAATCCTTGTTTTGGGACAGGCATGAATTGCAGTGAAAAGCACTTTGCTCTATATTGGAAATGAATTCAGGAACAAAGCGCTCGTTTCCTGATGACATAATTGAAGTAATGAATAGATATTGAACCTATGAAACAATTACATTTAGCACTCTTACTAGTTTTTATACTTGGATTTTCAAGTGTGAAACTTTCTGCACAAGATCATTTTTTGAAAGTTAAATTACTCTATGAGGACAATTTTGATTCTGTAAATCTAACTGATTGGATTTTGGAGCTACAGGATGAAGCAAGTATTGTTGAAGTGAAGAATGGTAAATTGGATATAAATGTTCCTAAGGGATCAACTATTTGGTTCAAACAAAAATTAAAAGGGAATATCCTGATTGAATATGATGCAATAGTAATTGATCAGAACGGTCCTAACGATCGAGTAAGTGATTTAAATTGTTTTTGGATGGCTATGGATGCTCGAAATAGGAAAGACATATTTAATTCTCCACGCAAGCCATCTGGTATGTTTCACGATTACGATACTTTGCAATTGTACTATGTTGGAATGGGAGGGCATAATAACACGAAAACCCGATTTCGAAGATATGATGGAAAGGGTGGCAAACCATTATTGCCTGAACATGATTTAATTGGGGATAAAGTATTGTTAGAAGCAAACAAATCTTATACAATCAAGCTGATTGCTATGGGAAATACAGTCCAATTTTTCAGAGATGATGAATTGATTTATGATTTTAAAGACGAGAATCCATATAAAAAAGGATGGTTTGGATTTAGAACGATCAATAATCATATGAGTGTGGATAATTTCAAAGTTTATCGAATCAAGAAACCTAAATCAAAATAATAATACGAATGAATTACTTTAAGAAAATCGTACTAATCCTGTTTGTTTTTAGCTTAAGCACATCGCTTTTTGCAAAAAATAAAGCTGTGCTGGTGAAATCCGTAAAAGAATTGAAATCTGCCATTAAAAATGAATCTAATTACATTCAATTGGCAGATGGAAACTATACTGATTTGCGAATAGCATTGAATTATTCAGGAACGGAAAAACAGAATGTTGTTATCGAAGCACAGAATCCTGGAAAGGTTGTCATTATTGGAAATTCACATATTGATGTAAATGGGGATTACATTCAATTAATAGGTTTTGATTTTGACAATGGGAAAAGACAAAAAAGCGAAGCTCTAATAATGATTGAAGGAAAAAACAATCGTGTAAGCGAAACTCGATTTCGAAATTACAATACAGTAGGCGGTGTTTGGATTCAGTTGAATGGTCAATATAACAGGGTAGATCATTGTTGGTTCGAAGGAAAAACATCAGGAGCTAGCTATGTTAATGTTGATGTGCCTAAAAAGGGTGGAAACCATCATTTAGTAGATCACAACTTTTTTGCAAGACCGCCATTAAAAAGAAATGGAGGGTCAGCTTTGAGAATTGGTCATGGCTCTATGGCGACACGTTTTTGTTATACTGTTGTTGAATTTAACTTGTTTGATGATTGCAGTGGGGAAAGTGAAATAATGAGTTCAAAAAGCTGTGGAAACATGTTTCGCTACAATACTTTTTTTAATTGTAAAGGAGGATTAAGTTTCCGTCAGGGAGAACAAGGGATAATTGAGAGTAATTATTTCATTTCGAACAAAGGAGAAAATAACCGATGTTCGGGAGTGGGAGTAAAAAATAGACGAAACCTTGTTTTGAATAACTATTTCTATGGATTGTCTCCTAAGAAAGGATCTGTTATTGGTTTTGGTGCGGGGTCTCCTCCAGACCCAAAGAGAGTTGCTCAAGGGATTATTGCCATACATTTTCCTAAAACTGCTGAGAATGTAATAGCTCACAACCTTTTGGTACGCAATCAGGGAAAACTATTTGATATGGTTTCTGATTTGGGACATAGAAATAAAATTTTTCCATCTGATAGCATGTACTTTTTTAACAATCAGATGGTCGGTTCCATTCCATTTATAAAGTTGCATTCAGAACCGCAGCACATGGTTTGGGATAACAATTACTATCAAGGGAAAACAGGAATTGAAAAGAATGCTGGTTTGTTGAAATCTAAATTCAAATTAGAGAAAAGAACTAACTATGTTTTTGTTCCTAAAAAATCAGGGGAGGCAAGCAAGGCTTGGATGGATTATTTACCAAAGCAGATGCTTGATAGAATTGAATTTGCTGGCGTAAAAGAAAATCTTCCTGCAGGTGTTTATTTTGCTCCAGAGGGTGAACGTGGAGGTTTGCAAAAAGTTTTAACTAAAAAAGACGTAGGTCCAAGCTGGAAGTAAGGATTTTCAATATAAAAAAATTAATGATGCGAATAAAATATACAATTCTAATAGTCCTAATTCTGTCATTTTCAGTTGTTGTAAATGCAAGTAAGAAAAAGAATGAAACGCAGGTTCACCCACGTTTGTTTTTTCAAGCTAATGAACTGGAAACATTTAAGAACTATAAAAATACCACACACAAACAGGAGTGGGCAAGTTTATTAAGTATTTGTGAGAATCTGAAAAAGCAGGATGTCTTTTTAAAGCCAAAACCAAAAATGGTATTTGCTTTTCCTGAGAAGTTGGCTGCTGTAGCCTTGGTTCAGTTGTTGGATCCTAATCAGCCATATCAGGAAACTTTTGAGAAACATTTTTGGACCATTTTAAATTGGAAAGAATGGGATAGCTGGATTGAAGGGAAAAGTAAAGGTCCTGGAGGAGATTTAGGAATTGCTCAGGCATTAATTGCCTTGTCGGCTTGTTACGATTGGCAATATCAGAATTTTTCTGACGAAGAGCGTAAATTAATAAATGATAAATTAATTCGAATTTCTCATCATTTTTATAAGGATTACAGTCGATATCATACGAAGAGTTTTGCCATTATGAATTGCAATCATGGTACAAATGTATATGCAGCATTGAGTGCCATTTTGTATGGTATTGATGGAATTCCATCAGAATATAAAAAAGAATGGACTGAGAGTTTAGAGCACAAATATGAAACATTGACCAGTCAGATGAACTCTAACATGAGTGATGGTTTTTCAGATGAGGGTGCTACTTATCTCATGTTTCAATTAAAGACTTATGTACAGTGGATGGAGATTAGAAGAAATGCATTGGAAAAAGGATATGGAAAGCCTTATGAAGATTTGCAATGGTTTCAAAATGCTTCAGCTTACTGTTTGTACTCTATTTTGCCGGGAGGAGATGATAATTTTGGTGGTTTGGCACGATATGCTGATGCTAATCCGAGATTTTGGGGAAATCCTTATTCTGTATTTCCAGCATTGGCTAAAAATCTAAAGGATCCGATTGCACAATGGTTATCTAATGATTTGGATTTGCAGGAAGTTGAATTGTGGAGAGCAGAGAAAAAGAACCAGAAGGATCAAAATCAGAAATCTAATTTTGATGTTTGGAGATACATCTGGAAAGATGGAACTGTTCCTTCCGTGGATTTGAATACCGTACCTAATTGGCGCTTTTTTGAAGATGCTGGCATGTATGTTTGGCGCTCTTCCTGGGAGAATGATGCAAGTTATTTCACCATTAAATCGGGGCAGCATTATCAAGGACACGGTCAGCCGGATGATGGGCAGTTCATGATTCACCGAGCCGGAGTTCCTTACATTATTGATATGGGATATTCAGTTCCAAAGTACACCAACGAGCACAATGTACTTTTGATAAATGGAAAAGGACAAGTTGGTGATGGAGATGTGTGGTGTGATTTTGGAGAGTATCCTGCTAATAAAGACATTTGGGGGAAGACAGATATAATTCTTAGCACAGGAAATCAAGATGGAGTTGATTACTTTAATTTGATTAGCGATCCTACAAACATGTATCCATCAAAGGAATTGGAATTTTGGCATCGTGAAGTAATAGGTTTCAATGGTGTGTTTTTGATGAGAGACGAGATGAAAGCCAATACTGATGTTGATTTTGAATTGCTTTTACATTCTTATACGAGCAGAAAAGGAAAGAAGGATGCTTATGTGTACGAGAAGGATAGAGATGTAAATCCATTTAATGCAATCGGAGAAAAAAAGTGGAAGATTGACCCACGAAAAGGAAAAGCGCCACTGCTTATAGTGAAGGATCTTTCTTATCAGACTTGGAATCAAAAAGTAGATGAAGCCTGGTTTTACGATAACTACTTAAGAAAGAAAAATGGAGTAGGACATGTTCAGTTGGGAAATGTACTGAAGAGAAAACAACACGCTTCCTCTGCAAGTTCGTTGTTGTTTTTTGGTTTTGAAGATCAATTGGATGGTAAACAAGTGAAATCTCTAAAAAATGTAGATGGAATGGCTATCTACAAAAATGAGAAACTAAATACTGAGATTTCGTGGTCGGAAAAAGCCAAGACAAAACAACTGAGATTTAAAGGCGAAATGGCTGGTCTTGCCTTTGTAAATAAAAAGATACAGGCTTGGTTTGGTCGTGACGTTCGTATGATTGGCAATGGAAAAGAAGATTTATTCCTTGCTGAGAATCCAATTTCTGTATTTGCAAATAGTAGTAAAAATGAGATGACAATTCATGTGAATAGCGCAAAGGAAACTACTATTCAGATAAAATTGAATAAAGCTCCATGCGAAGTTAAACTAAATGGAGAATCACTTTTATACACTTATAAAAAGAATTGGTTAAGTGTGAATTTGCCTAAGGGAGAATCTCAAATGTTGAAATTGAATTTGTAATTGATTAGGAGATTTTCTGTTGAGAATCTCCTTTTTAATTTTAAGATAAAATCTATGAAAAGAATAATACTTTGTTCCTTACTTGTATTTGCTTTAAGTGTTGTGAGTTATGCTCAATATTTTGATTTGGAAAATCAAGTACCAGGCAATTGGAGTACCTCAAAGGAATCTAAACTTTCCGTTAGCGGAACTCATTATAAAAAAGGAAAGCAATCCATTCGTTGGGATTGGAAGAACAATAGTGAATTAAAAATTGACAATCCAATAGGAATCAATATTGCTCAAGAAATAAAAAACGGAGGTTTGAGATTGTGGATATACAATGAGCATCCTATTGATCAGAAAATTGTATTTGAATTGGGATGTGATGATGAATCTGCTTATCAATTCGAATATGGAATCAATTTTAAAGGGTGGCGTGCCTGTTGGATTCGCTTTGCGGATATGACTGGTAATAGAATGGAGGATTTGAATTTTATGAAAGTGTATGCTCCTAAAAATGTAAAAAGCGGTAGCTTATTTTTCGATAGAATGATATTTCCATCGGAACCTTTGGAGAGAAGAATGACTCCTGATGCTCAATTGCCATACATTAATCCTCGAGCAAAAAATAATCATTGGACAGCCTTGTGGCACTGGTATAGCTCTTATCAACACGATCTGCCATTGCCAATTTCTATTCAAACAGAGGAGAATGAGGCAATGCTATTAATTCATGATAGAATTATTGCTAAGTATCAGGGAAAGAAACCAGGAAAAAAGGAAATTGAAAAGATAAATAAGTCCTTTAAGAAGTTTGATATTGAAAGGAGTAAGGGACAAATTACAGGTAAACCTTTTGTGAGTAAAGATGAATATGATGCAAAGGCTGGTGAGGTTAAAATGGATCATATTGGACCAGTTTTGCTAAAATTGGCACAGTGTTATTTTCATACTAAGAATGCCGATATAAAAGAAAAGTTTATTGATCTTTTAGATTACACAATGGATCAAGGTCTGGCTTTAGGAAGTGGATTTGGAACCAACCATCATTACGGATATCAATTTAGAGAGTATCCTCCTGCCATCTATCTAATGAAAGAAGAGCTAAAGAAAGCTGGGAAACTTAAGATGGTGTCTGATATGCTAAATTATTGGACTGGAGTGCAGGAATACAGAGAAAAAGCGATAGTTGGTGAACTTCAGGGAGTTGTTGATTCCTGGAATACATCGGTAGTTCCACGTTTGGTAGCTATTATGACAATGGATGATTCTCCTGAAAAAATCAGGGAGCTTCGAGCTATAAAAAGATGGATGGATATTTCCTTAAAAATTGTTCCTGGCACAATGGGAGGAATCAAAGCTGATGGAACAGGATTTCATCATGGTGGTTTTTATCCTGCATATTGTAAGGGAGGATATTCGGGTATCGGTGAGTTTTTGAGTTTGGTAAATGATACTCCTTTTGCTTTGTCTGATGAAGCTCGTTTGAATTTTGGAAATGCTCTTTTGTGCATGAGAAATTATTCCAATCAATTGGATTGGGGATTTGGAATTTGTGGTCGTCATCCTCTAAGTGGATCTATGAGTAAAGGAGTATTAGATGCATTTGCTCATTTAGCCAATTCAGGAAAACCATTTACCGACGAAAAGATTTGGAAAGAAATGGCTGAAGCATTTTTACGTTTGGAGATTAAGAATAATCCTTTAAAAAAGAAGTTTGTAAAACTGGGAATCGAAGCTGAAGCTTCTCCCGAAGGGAATTACACATATAATTACGGAGCTTTGGGTATTCATCGCCGTGGCAATTGGACAGTGAGTGTAAAAGGTTACAACAAGAATGTTTGGGGTTCTGAAATTTATGTGAAAGACAACCGCTATGGCAGATATCAGTCTTATGGAACAGTTCAGGTGATTGGTAACAAGAACAGTTTAACTTCTGAAGGTAGTGGTTTTGTTCAGGAAGGTTGGGATTGGAACAGATATCCGGGAGCAACTAGCATTCACCTTCCTTTACAAAAATTAGATAGTCCGGAAAAGAGAACTTTGATGGAAAAATCGAAAGAGGGATTTGCGGGCGCATCTAATTTGTTGGGTGAAAATGGAATTTTTGGAATAAAATTGAGAGAAAAAAATCGAACGAATTTCACCGGAGATCATCAAGCAAATAAATCGGTTTTCTGTTTTGGAGATAAAATCATTTGCTTGGGAAGTAATATTTCCAATTCAAACAAAGAATATCCTACCGAAACAACCATGTTTCAGGGGTTTTTGAATAATCAGGCAGATCCTGTTTTTGTTGATGGTGAGTCGAATGTGAACTTTCCATTTGATCAATCTTTATCAGATAAAAGAAATCATTCTTTGATGGATGCCTATGGAAATGGGTATTGGATAAGAAAAGGAAGTAATGTTAAGATTGCCAGGCAACATCAGGAATCTCGTCACAATAAGACACGTAAAAAGACAAGTGGAGATTTTGCTTCAGCCTGGATTAATCATGGTGTAGCTCCAAGGAATCAGTCTTACGAATATGTTTTGTTTCCATCGATTACTCAAGATGATTTAGCCAGTTTTTCTAATGGAATGAATACGAAGAGTGCGGCATATAAAATTTTGGCACAGGATAGTATCAATCACATTGTTTGGGATAGGGAGAGCAATACAACAGGCTTTGTTTTCTTTGAGAAAAAAAAGCAAGTTAATCATCAACTTGTTAGACGAGTTAGCTCTTCCTCATTGTTAATGATTAAGGAGAATGGTGATGAATTGATTTTAAGTATGTGTGATCCTGATTTGCACTTGGAAGAATCGTCTTATACCACTCGTAAAGAAAGCCAGATAATTAGTATTCAAGTCGAATTAAATGGAATCTGGGAATTGGATGAGGAAGAATCTAATGTGGAAATGGAACGTGCGTCTGATAATACACAACTTACATTTCATTTAAAAGATGGACAACCATTGGAAATTAAACTGAAAAAATAGAAATGAAAAACTATCCATTATATATTTTACTGATTCTTCTGATTACTAGTGCATGTGCTAGTAATCAGAAGAATCAGATTTTCAAGCAAGGAGAAGTTATAGCCAATCAAACCATTAGTCTGCATAATCCTTTAAATAAGGATAGAGTGTTGGTGCCTGTAGAAATCAATTTATCAGATCTAAAAGAGGATATGCAATTGGGTGCTAATACCAGCCTGTTGGTAAGCCAGAATAATACAATCATTTCTTCTCAATTGGATGATTTAGATAATGATGGCAAAGCTGATCAGTTGGTTTGTCAAGTACGAATAGGTGCGAATTCGGATTCGGAACTTACCATTTTTAGAATTGGTAAAAGTGTTGCTGAAAAGTTCCAATTTAAGAAAGGAACTCATGCTCAGTTGGGTTTTAAAAATGGGAAGAATCCATTTATTATTAAGGACAGTATTTTCAGTGAAAAAGGAGATTTGTATAAGGAAACGATGCATCATGGTCCGGCGCTGGAATCAGATCAAATGGCTTACCGAATGTATTTCGATGATCGTTCTAGTATTGATATTTATGGGAAAATTCATTCTCGTCTGGAATTGGATACAACCAAGTGGTATTCTAATGATGGATTTATTGCTAATGAGTATGGTGGAGATATCTTGTTTGTTAGCAATACTATAGGAGTTGGATCTTTGCGAACTTGGAATGGAAAAGAAGCTCAGATCATTAAAACAACCAAAGGGCGATATGCCGTGGTCAGATCAAGTGGTCCGGTTCGCTCGGTAATCGATATGTGCGCAAAAGGTGTAAATGGAGAGAATGAACTACTTTCTAGAATGATTATTTATGCAGGACACAGAGAGATGATTTATAGATCGTTCATAAATGGTGAACTGAATATGGACTTTTGTACCGGAGTTCGAAAAATGGATGGAGCAGAGCTTAAAATCAATAAAAAGGCAGGATACATATCTTTGTGGGGAACAGATTTTCCCAGAATTGATCATGAAAAATACCCAAAGGTTACAGTTGGTTTAGGTGTTTTGGTTCCAAAACAATATCAGACGGATTTATTAGCAGAGGATGAATTCAATCACCTGATTGGAGTAAAACCAAGAGATAATTTTATGGAATACCATGTGGTGGCAGCCTGGAATCAACAAAAAAATGGAATAGCATCAGCCGATGAAATGGAGTTGTTTTTAAGAGATTTATCTTTAGATGTAAATCATCCAATTGCAATAGAATATTAATGAAAAAAGACCTGATTTATATTTTAAATCAGGTCTTTTGGTTTTGTCTTATTTTTGGTGTTTTATTGCTTGATATCCGGATATGGCAATGATTTTCTACTATGTCTATCGACAGGAGTTTGTGCATTAACTTTTTGCAGATACGATTTTAATTGGGAGCATAGTTTTTTAGCAACATCAGGATGTTCTTTCACTAAATTGACCCTCTCTGAAATATCATTTTCCAAATTGAATAATTCCACATTTTCATCTTCATATCCATAGCACAGTTTCCATTTTCCCATTCTAATAGAACTAAAGGGTTTGATACTAGGATATTCATCGCGTAAGCCTTTCCATGCCCAATAGTGAGGATAGTGAAAGCAGAGTCCTTCAGGACGATTAAAATTACCAGCACCTGTGAGAAGAGGAGTTAAATCTTTACCATCAATATCAGATAAATAAGCATTTGGAGATATTCCTGCCATCTGTAAAATGGTTGGAAAAAAGTCATCGCTGCTTACAGGCTCGTCGCATTGAGTTCCTGCCTCTGCTTTTCCAGCCCATTTCACTATCATAGGAACTCTAATTCCACCTTCGCGGCAAGTTCCTTTGCCATCGCTAAGTGGAGCATTGGTAGTTGGATGACCTGCATGAGTTACCAATCCGCCATTATCCGACATGAATATGATAATGGTATTATCTGCAATTTTAAGATCTTTAAGTTTGCTCATGATACTTCCCAAACTGTTATCCATACTTGCCACCATAGATGCATATTTGGCTTCAGTTTCTGTTTTTCCTTCTTGCATGAATTGCTGAACTAATTCTTTATGTTCCTGAATTGGTGTATGAACTGCATAATGCGCAAGGTTCAGAAAAAACGGCTTTTTGTTAGTTGAAAATTGTTCAATTAACTGAGTGGCTTTTACCGTCAGTGCGTCTGTGAGATATAAGCTGTCTTTTTCAAATTCTTTAAGGTTAGGAACTTTGTAGTTACTATTTTCATCACCATAAGGATAATAGTAAGAAGCTGGATGTCCGGCATGATGTCCTGCAATATTGTAGTCAAATCCTAAGTTTTTAGGATCAGCTCCATTGGTTCCGGATTTTCCGAAGTGAGCTTTCCCAATGTGAGCCGTGGTGTAGCCATGTTCGCGCAATATTTTGGGGAAGGTGATGTCTGTAGCCGTTAATCCATTAACATTCCAATCTGGAATAAATAATTTTTGTTCCGATTCGGGAACATCATTTCCTTGTCCTGGAATCCAGTTGGTGATGTGGCTTCTGGCAGGGTTTTTTCCCGTAAGAATGCTACATCGGGTAGGTGAGCAAACCGGACTTGCTGCATAGGCATTTGTAAATTTGATTCCTTGCTGTGCCAACAATTCCATATTTGGAGTTTTTTGATATCGATTGTTCGATGTCATTTCAGAACATAAAGGAACAGACGTATCTGTCCATCCCATATCATCAACTAAAAAGAGGATAATATTGGGTTGCGATTGCTTTTCAATTTGACTGCTACAAGAAGAAGTAAGTAGAGTGCTGGTACAAGCTAAAAACCCCAAAGCTCCACTTAATTTTGAATTTAAACGCTTTATCATGTTTACATTTTATTGATTTCTGATTTAAAGTTGTAGAACTATTTGATGAATTACAATTATTATGAAACTGAACATTTTAGGAAGATGTCCCAAATTTTAAAAGCTTGGTATTTAGTTCTGTTGATGTATTATGAACCTTTAAGCCGTATGATTTTGGAGTTCATTCGAATGATCTTAGCCTTTGTAACCATGTTGAATGATGATCTTTGGAATATTACAATAGAATTAAAATTTAATAACGTGAAATTATCAAAACCAATACATGCAATGTTGCCCGTTCTTCTGGGTGCTTGTTCAACAGGAACCACCAATCAGGTTTCTGAAACAGTTCAGCCGAATGTTATTTTGGTTGTAACCGATGATCAGGGCTATGGTCAATTAAATTTCGATCCAAGTTCCTATAATGAGAATGGCTTGAAAAATACACAGGTTACCAAAAGATATACAACGGCAGTAGAGGCAGCTTATCATGCAGCTCAAACTGCAATGCCAAATACATCAAAGTTAGCGAACGAAGGGGTGAAGTTTACCAATGCTTTTGTGGCATCAACAACTTGTGCTCCATCAAGAGCTGCACTTCTGACTGGAAAATATACGCAGCGTTTTGGTATCTACAACAATTACGATGCAGAGGCAGGTGTTCGCCCGCAAGAGAAGTTCTTATCAGAAACCTTTCAGGAGAATGGCTACAAAACCGCAATGATTGGAAAATGGCATTTGGGTGAATTAACTATTGATTCGCTGGTTGAGAAAACAAGAGATTATCATCGTGATGCGATTTATGGTTGTGTGAAAGATCAGCATCCTTTAAGTAAAGGCTTCGATTATTACTATGGCTTTAATTATCACGGAAGTAATTATTATAATGCGACTAGCTTGTTCAGAAATTATGAGCATGTGAAATCCCAGGGGTATATTACCGATGAATTTACCGATGAGGCTTTACAGTACATTGAGAAGAATCAGAAAAATCCATTTTTTATGTTTTTATCCTACAATGCGCCACACATTCCTTTGGAAGAACAAGCTCCACGTAAATACCAAAGATTCAATACAGGAAATACGGAGGTAGATAATTACTATGCAACCTTGGCTGCCGTTGATGATGGTATTGGACAAATTGTATCTAAGCTAAAAGAATTGAAAATTGATAAGAATACAATTCTACTTTTTGTGAGCGATAATGGAGCAGTGGTTGATTCGCCACTTCCTTTGAATGGTGCTTTTAAAGGAAACAAAGGTTTGATGTTTCAGGGAGGAATTCATGTTCCAATGTTTGCCAGGTGTCCTGGATTGTACGATGAAGGAAAAGTGATAACAGAAAATGTATCTGCCATGGATTTATTGCCAACAGCATTGGCATCAGCAGGAATTGATGTTTCAGAATCTGTGGATGGTATTGCTTTGCAAAATGTGATTAAGGGAGAAGAAAATCAGAAAAGACAATTGTTTTGGGCGGGTTGTCAGGCTTATCACTGGAGTGATAAAAATTTGGATTTTTGGGCAGGATACGAACAATATGTGAAAGGAAGCAAGGAGGTGACAGCATTTCCAGTTAGTCAGTATCGTGAGCATTTGTCCGATCCGGCAGGAACCGTTCTAGAAGGCGATTTTATGATGCATTATTATCCGGTTGGAGATCGATTTGAACTTTTCAACATTAAGCAAGATCCAGTAGAGCAAAATAATATTGCAGCTCAGAATTCAGAACTGGTCAAGAGGTTAAAATCTGCATTTGATGGATGGATTATTAATATGGAGAAGCCTGTTGAATGGAAAAAGCAAACTTGGGAAAAGTTGTTGCCTAAATCATAAAACTAAACCATATGACAAGTTGGATTGAGGATTTTATCTTAAAAAAGATACAGTTTCAAAAAAATTTAAAGTGAACAATTGAATAGTAAAATGAGATTAATAGAATGTGTCTAATATTGAGTTTTCAAATATTTGTGCTGATCGATAGATTTGAATCGAACTGATAAAGCATGTCAGACTTGGTCAAATGAAATATTAGAAATATATTAATCGAGCTTTCAAGATAATAGCAATATGAACATGATAAGAAACTCGTTGCTTTTAGGCGCTGGTGCGCTGCTAGTGCAATCATGCGGAGGAGGAATTGAAAAGAAAGAAGTAGAACAGACCAAACCAAATGTTCTGTTCATTTCTGTTGATGATTTGAATGATTGGACAGGAATGTCTAAGGGACATCCAGATGTGAAAACACCAAATTTAGATCGATTGGCAAAACGTGGTGTATATTTTAACAATGCGCATGCTGCTGTGGCAGTTTGCACGCCATCTCGATTATCCGTTTTATCCTCTTTGAGTCCTACAACTACGGGATGTTATACGAATAAAAGTGGTACACCAAATCAGGAAATTTGGGATGGTGTAAGTTTGTTGCCAGCCTTTTTCAGACAGAATGGTTATGAAACCATGGGATGCGGAAAGATTGAAGGGCATGCATGTTGGGCAATTGAAGATGATTTTCAGAATCAAAAACTCTGGGATGAGCGAAAACCTAGAGCTTATGCACTAACTGAAAAATTGATGAAAGATGGAAATCGTTATGGTGCACCTGATTTCTATCCTTTCCCAATGGGCGGTTCGGGTACAACAAATTATAATAAAAAAAAAGGAACCAATTATCCAGGATTTTCTCTTTGTGCTGGACCTATTGATAGAGAATATCTACCAGAAGGCAAAATGCCTGATGAGCAAAATGTAGAATGGGCGATTGAACGATTGCAAAAGGATCATGATAAACCATTTTTGTTGGGAGTTGGATTTTTACGACCTCATGTTCCTTACACTGCTCCTCGCGAGTATTTTGATATGTATCCTTTGGATAAAATCAAGATTCCAACTGCCTTGGAGAATGAATTTGCTGATATTTCTATTTATGGAAAGGCGATGGCAGAAGGAATAACGGAGCCTGGTGCAGAAGCGATAGTGAATAAGATTAGTCCATCTTATCGTAAAGAGTTGGTTCAAGGTTATCTCGCTGCAATCACTTTTATGGATGCTCAATTGGGACGCTTGTTAGACGCCTTAGATAGCAGTCAGTATGGAAAAAATACAATTATTGTACTTTGGTCTGATCATGGACAGTGTTTCGGAGAAAAGAGAAATTGGCGTAAAAATAACTTGTGGAACGAAGCTACTGTGGCGCCAATGTTATGGGTTGCTCCAGGTGTGACAACTAAAGGGCAAATCAATAAAAGTGCTGTAAGCTTATTGGATGTATATCCTACCTTAACCGATTTGTGTGGCTTGGAAAGGAATGAACAGCAAGATGGAGAAAGTCTTTTGCCATTATTGACCGATATGGATGTGAAGAGAAAAAATCCTGTAATTAGCAGTTGGACTTATGGATCTCATTCGGTTCGTCGTGACCAATGGAGATACATTCGATACAATGATGGATCAGAGGAGCTGTACGATGAAGTGAAAGATTTTGGTGAACACGTAAATTTAGCAAACAATTCTGAGTATAAGGATGTGATTACAGAACTGAAAAAGCATTTGCCTGTAGATATTTATCAGCCTACCGATAGAAATAAGGAGTTTCACATGATAAACAATCGTGTGAAACGATGGACAAAAGATCCTGCATCTATGCCTCAATATCTAAGATAAATTCAAACTCATACTTACTGCAACGAAGTGCTGTTGCAGTAAGTATAGCTATACTTGCAATTGAAAGTTGTATGAGTAATTGAAATGTGATTGAGGAGTATGAAAAAAAATAACTAAGTTCGGTATTGGGAAAGCCATCGGGACCTGAAGTTTCTTTTGGCTGGCAAGCAGGAGAACCTTCTTTATTGGGCTTGGAAAGATCGGATGGATAATGGTATGCCGCGTTTCTGTGCTTCTTACAAGATGTTTTTTGCTCACGTATATATTCAACTTCAGAAAATGGGACGAAATTGGATAGCACAAAAGATGCAAATGCAAAAACAAATGGAAGTTCAACAAGGTGGAAGTACCCACAATGCTTTTGTGAAAAATTAGGATATTGATCTTGAAAAATTTTAGATATTAAAGGCTGTTGTCATTGTTGATAACAGCCTTTTTTGTAATGAAGAAGTATTTTTTTTATTTCGATACGAAATAATTTCTGAGAAATATTATTGTATAAAAAAAGCATCAAAGTTTTTAAACCTTGATGCTTTAATCAGCGGAGAGAGAGGGATTCGAACCCCCGGTACGTTGCCGCACAATGGTTTTCAAGACCA
>Ga0209379_10000411_pt1 | contig 37999 bp, 27 predicted proteins | sample tdDd001_FD_187124 | JGI IMG/M metagenome (GOLD analysis project Ga0209379, IMG submission 187124) | Marine sediment microbial communities from the Atlantic coast under amendment with organic carbon and nitrate - tdDd00.1 (SPAdes)... | ecosystem: Environmental > Aquatic > Marine > Coastal >... | reverse complement strand
ACCTTAAGGCGCACCACGATACTTCAGGTAAAGACCTTATGTACCAAGATCCAGTTACAAATGAAAAGTACATCCCATACTGTATTGAACCTTCACTAGGTGCTGACCGTGTTACACTGGCATTTTTAATAGATGCGTACAATGAAGAAGAACTTGAAGACGGTTCAACTAGAAGCGTTATGAAGTTCCACCCGGCACTTGCACCATTTAAGGCTGCAATCTTCCCTCTATCTAAGAAGTTAGATGAAGAAGCCGTTAAAGTATTTGAGCTTCTAAGCAAGCAGTTTAACGTGGACTATGATGTGTCTGGTTCTATTGGTAAGCGTTACCGTCGTCATGATGAGATTGGTACACCTTTCTGTATCACTTATGACTTCGATTCAGCTGAAGATAAGTCTGTGACTATTAGAAATAGAGACACGATGGAACAAGAACGTGTTAAGATTGAAGACCTTGTAGAATACATTGCTGAGAAAGTTAGCTTTTAATTAGGTCATATTATATTGTGAAATGAAACTCTGAAAAGTGCACATATTATATATTATGCACTCTTCAGAGTTCTTTTATTTAATAGATGTATGAATAGTGCATCATATAAAACAACGTAAGCTCGGAGTAATCCGAAAAATTCATCATGATCCATCTGTATAATCGGGTAGTAAAGAAATATCTTGGGTATTTAGTTAATGGAACAGACTAAACCAAGCAGATTTAGTGATTTGAAACACTACTTTTGAACAAATCGTGCAATGAAATGCAAAAAACAATCAATGTTGTACACAATATTAACTGATTTAAGAAAAGTGCACACTATATATTGCACTACATTAAAATATAGTGTAGTATATACCTGTGTTAAAGATTTAGCATAGGAATTGTGCACACGATATAAGGGGGTGGAGCAAATAGAACTCAAGGAAAGACAGAGAGAAATCCTCGAAATAATAAAAGCGGATCAACCTATTACGGGTGATGCTATAGCCAATAAACTTAGTGTTACACGATCGGCTCTTAGAACGGATCTGTCAGTTCTGACCATGTCTGGGTTCATATCTGCAAAACCGAAAATCGGGTATTTTGTTAATGAAGACCATAATAGTGACCCTCAGGCTGAATCGCTTAATCATAGGTGGTTAGAACCTGTAGGTAGTCTAAAATCCATGCCAGTTGTTATCGATGAGAAAACTTCAGTGTATGACGCCATAGTTACATTATTCCTCGAAGATGTAGGGACCTTGTTTGTTACATCTAAAGGGTGCCTTTCTGGTGTTGTATCGAGAAAAGACTTTTTGAAAACGTCTGTTGGAGGGACTGATGTTCATCAAATCCCAGTGGCTATGATTATGACAAGAATGCCGAACATCGTGACGATAAAACCAGAAGATTCCTTGTTGAAGGCTGCACAGAAAATAATTGAGCACCAGATTGATTGCTTGCCAGTTGTGGAACCTGTTTCGGAAGTAGATGATAACTGTTATAAGGTTGTCGGAAAAGTTTCAAAGACAAACATTACAAATCAGTTTGTTGAAATATGGAGTAAAGTTCAGGGAGGAAACCAATGAATATAAAATACAAAATATATATTCTCTCGGACTCAGTCGGTGAAACGGCAGAAATGGTTGCGCGCGCTGCTGCAGAGCAATTTAAAGGCACAAGCTATGAAGTGAAAAAGTATTCCTATGTATCTACAGAGGAAAGCATTAATCAAATGATAGTTGAAGCCAAGAGAGATGACAAAGCCGTTGTGGTGTTTACAACAGTTCTCGATGATATTCGAGAGAAGATCATTAAGGAATGTGATAAATACAAAGTTCCTTATATTGATGTTTTAGCACCTCTACTAAATAAATTTGCGGATTTATTAGGTAGTCAACCCATGAATGAGCCCGGGATCATCCATAGACTTGATGAAAAATACTTCAAGAAAGTGGAAGCCATAGAGTTTGCTGTTAAGTATGACGATGGAAAAGACCCACGTGGTATTAAGAAAGCGGACATAGTCCTAATTGGTGTTTCAAGAACTTCTAAGACACCACTGAGTATGTACTTGGCACATAAGAATGTGAAAGTAGCGAATGTACCTCTTGTTCCGGAGGTGCCGATACCTGAAGAGTTGTATCAAATTCCTACAAACAGAATTATTGGCCTTACAACAGACCCGATTAAGTTAAATGAAATTAGACAGGAAAGATTGAAGGCACTTGGTCTAAGCAACACAGCTACATATGCCAATGTTGATAGAATTCTTGAAGAACTTGAATATGCAGATAAGATAATGAAAAAACTACAGTGCCCTATAATTAATGTTTCAAACAAAGCGGTTGAAGAAACTGCGGGTATTATTCTGGATCTGGTCAAAAAACAGATGAAATAGACCGATAAGGGGTGGATCATGATGAAATATGTTTACGCGTTTGAAGATGGCAAGGGTGATATGAAATCACTACTAGGGGGCAAAGGGGCTAATTTAGCTGAGATGAAAAGAATTGGCCTGCCTGTACCTCCGGGATTTACAATTACAACTGATGTATGTAATAAATACTATGAAGATGGAAAAACACTAACGTCTGAAGTAATGGATCAAGTCTTTGATCAATTAGCAGAACTTGAAAAAAAGACAGGGAAAATCCTCGGTGGGGAGGAAAATCCACTTCTTGTATCTGTACGTTCTGGTGCAGCCGTTTCAATGCCAGGTATGATGGATACAGTTCTAAACCTAGGTATGAACGACGTGACTGTAGAACGCGTTGCAGAGCTTACAGGTAACAGACGATTTGCTATGGACAGCTACCGAAGATTTATTCAAATGTTTGGTGATGTGGTGCTCGAAGTTGAGAAGTATCATTTTGACCGTGTCTTTGAAGGTATCAAAGCTGAAAAAGGTGTTGAAAATGATGTTGAATTAACTTCTGATGACCTTATGCGTGTAATTGAGGAATACAAAAAAGTTGTTCGAATCCAAAAGGGATTTGATTTTCCTCAAGAACCGAAGAATCAGCTAGAAATGTCTATTGAAGCTGTATTTAGTTCTTGGAATAATTCACGTGCAATCATATATAGAAATGCTCATGAAATACCACATGAATTAGGTACTGCAGTTAACGTTCAATCTATGGTATTTGGAAATATGGGTGACGACTCGGGAACAGGCGTTGCATTTACTAGAGATCCATCAACGGGTGAAAAGTACCTGTTTGGTGAGTTCCTAATGAACGCTCAAGGTGAAGACGTTGTTGCCGGTATTCGTACACCGTTGCCAGTTTCAAAACTTCAAGAGAAAAATCCAGTCGTTTACGATGCGTTCGTAACTGCTGTTAATAATCTTGAAAAACATTATAGAGATATGCAAGATATTGAGTTCACTATAGAAAAAGGTCAGTTATACTTCCTTCAAACAAGAACAGGTAAAAGGACAGCAACTGCTGCTGTAAACATTGCTGTAGATATGGTTGAAGAAGGTCTGATCAACAAAGAAGAAGCGCTGATGCGTATTAATCCTAAAGATATTGATAAATTGCTTCACCCTACATTCGATGAAAAGGCACTGGCTGAAGCTAAGAAGCTCAGCAAGGGTTTACCAGCTTCACCTGGTGCAGCATCGGGTAAAGTTTACTTCTTCTCAGAAGATGTCGTAGAGGCAAAAAAACGTGGTGAAAAGACCATCTTGGTACGTACTGAAACTTCCCCAGAAGATATTGAAGGAATGATTAATTCTGAAGGTATTTTAACGGCACGTGGTGGCATGACATCACATGCTGCCGTAGTTGCAAGAGGAATGGGCAAGTGTTGTGTAGCTGGATGTAGTGCCATTCATGTAGAAGAACAACAAGGTCTTTTCAGAGTTGGAGATATGACTTTTAAAGAAGGTGACTTTATATCTCTAGATGGAAACACGGGTACTGTTTACGAAGGTGTTATACCAACAAGAGAAGTTAAACTAACGGGTAAGTTTGGCGAGATTATGGCTTGGGCTGATGAAACACGTACACTGGGAGTTCGCACAAATGCAGATACGCCACGTGATTCGAAAGCTGCAGTAGACTTTGGTGCAGAGGGTATTGGCCTTTGTCGTACAGAGCATATGTTCTTTGATGAAGACAGAATAGCAATTGTACGTCGTATGATTGTTGCTCAAGACACTGAGGACAGAATAGAAGCATTAAATGAACTTCAGCCTATTCAAAGAGAAGACTTTATTGGTATCTTCAAGGCTATGGAAAGTCGCCCTGTGACTGTAAGACTTCTTGATCCACCTCTACATGAGTTCTTACCTCATGAAAAAGAAGATATTGAAGCACTTGCCAAGTCAATGCATATGCGTGTTGACCGATTAGAAGAAATTGTGAATACCTTGTCTGAGTTTAATCCAATGTTAGGCCATAGAGGATGTCGACTTGCTATCACATACCCTGAGATTTATGCAATGCAGTGTCGCGCAATCTTTGAAGCTATTGTCCATGTTGTAAAAGTAGATGGTGTTGATGTCCACCCAGAAATTATGATTCCTTTGGTTGGTCACGATAAAGAGCTGTCCATTTTAGGAGACATGGTAAAAGCAATCGGGAACGAAATTTTAAGTGAAGCGGGCATTGATACTCCATATAAAGTGGGTACAATGATTGAGGTTCCTCGAGCCGCACTTACAGCTGATGAAATTGCTGAACATGCAGAGTTCTTCTCATTTGGTACAAATGACTTGACTCAAATGACCTTAGGATTCTCTCGAGATGATGCTGGTAAGTTCATTGGAGAGTACAAACAAAAGGATATATTCCAACGTGATCCTTTTGAAGCCATTGACCAGCGTGGTGTAGGAAAACTTATGAAAATTGCTGTTGACCTTGCACGTGAGAAGAAACCGAACTTAAAAATAGGTATTTGTGGAGAACATGGTGGTGAACCATCTTCAATTGAGTTCTGTCATAAGTTAGGTTTTGATTATGTATCATGTTCGCCGTACAGAGTGCCTATTGCAAGACTGGCGGCAGCGCAAGCAGCTATTAAAAATAAGTAATCTCCTAAATTTGTATAGTTACTGCTTAAATTGTGTGTGTAGTGCGTATATATGAAGTAGAGAGAGAAACATACATTTGGGGCAGCGTTCTTAGTGAGCGCTGCCTTTCTCATTTTGTTAAGCCTATGTTATTCATATTTATTAAGAAGGATTCTCAGCTTCGATATAGAAGAAGTAATGTATGCAGACATAAACTTTATAAAAATGTTATGAATTAATATAACTTGCATCAATTACCGAATTAGGTGGTGACAGAAATGAGCGTTAGAAAACAGCAAGAAGAGTTGGAACATAAGTATTTAAGTCCGTTTGCAGCAAAAGCTGATGAATCTCGTGGTAGGGCTGTTGAAGAAGATGAATGTGATATGCGAACTGCTTTTCAACGCGACCGCGACAGGATTATTCATTCTAAATCTTTTAGAAGATTAAAGCATAAAACGCAAGTTTTTTTATCCCCTGAAGGCGATCATTATAGAACTAGACTTACCCATACATTAGAGGTATCTCAGATATCACGTACAATTGCTAGGGCTCTTCGGCTTAATGAAGACTTAACTGAAGCCATTGCCATGGGACATGACCTTGGACACACTCCATTTGGACATTGTGGTGAACATGAACTCGATGAAATACATACAGGTGGGTTTAGACATAATGAACAGAGTTTACGTGTTGTTGACTTTTTAGAGAAACGAAGTCGTGGGAGAGTAGGCCTAAACCTTACTGAAGAGGTTCGAGATGGCATACTTAATCATACAGGTGATAGATTGCCTTTTACTCTTGAAGGTCGAATTGTCAGGATCTGTGACAGAATAGCATATATTAATCATGATATAGACGATGCCATTCGAGGCAAAGTTTTGAAGGAGTCAGATATCCCTAAAAAGTTCTTAGCTATCCTAGGGCACACACATAGTCAAAGGATAAATACATTGATAATGGATGTGATATCGAATAGTGATGGCAAGATGGAAATTGCTATGAGTGAGGATATCAGAGAGAATTTTCTGAAGCTAAGACAATTTATGTTCGAACAAGTTTATTTGAATAAAGAAGCAAAAAGAGAAGAGATAAAAGCTAGGTATATTGTAAAATCTTTATATAAGTATTTTTCTGAACATCCAAAAGCACTTCCACAAGAACATTATGCTGACTATCAGTCAATAGGTGACGAGGCAGTTAAAGACTACATTGCGGGAATGACAGACCGGTACGCAGTTGGTAAATATACTTCAATATATGTGCCTAAATTCTGGACGTAAATTGTTTGAATAATAAAACTTTTATTTTCTTGAAGGAGATTGTCGAATATTGTAGAACTACTAATACTTGTGCGTTAAAATCGCGTTTTGAAAGAAATTTACTTATTTGAAGTTTCTAAAGGATTTAAAGGTATCTTTTGTAGATAAATAAAGGGTTATGAACATCCAATATAGAATTATATATATCGGATAACAGGTGATTATATGGGTGGAAAATATGACAACAGAATAACGGAAGTCATACTCGAAAGTATTAATATTGTTGATCTTATTACAGAGTATACACCCTTAAAAAGAACGGGAAGAAACTATAAAGGTCTTTGTCCGTTCCACAATGAAAAGACACCGTCTTTTTCTGTATCTGAAGAAAAACAGTTTTATCATTGTTTTGGATGTGGTGTAGGTGGAGATGCAATAAAGTTTGTTCAAGAAATTGAGAATTTTGATTTTCTTGATGCAATTGAGTATTTAGCTGATAAGTTCGGCATTGATATAGATTCATATAAAAATACAGATTCAAGAAGTAATCAACCGGTCATTCCACCAGATGTAAAAAAGGCCATGTATGCGATTTCAAGAGAGGCGGCGATTCTTTACTACAAAGAACTGCCAAAGTCAAAAGATGCAATGGCATATATGGAAGGTCGTGGGCTTGATTTAGAGACTATTAAGAAGTTTGGTCTTGGATTTGCGCCGGATGATTGGCATTTTATTCATAAAAAGTTATCTAAAAATCCTAAAATCGAAAGTTTGCTTATTCGAGCAGGACTTGCAGCAAAAAGTTCTAAAGGAAATGTTTATGATTACTTTAGAAATAGGATTATGTTCCCGATAAGAGATATTAAGGGAAATGTCATAGCTTTTGGTGGACGAGTGATGGATGGTTCGAATCCCAAGTATCTTAATTCACCTGAAACGGACATTTTCAATAAGTCTCAAACCTTGTATGGTCTAAACCATGCAAAGAATGTATTAAGCCATTCTAGACGTGTGATTGTCACTGAAGGATATATGGATGTTATATCTCTCCATCAACAGGGGGTTGAAAATGCAGTTGCCACACTGGGGACAGCACTTACATCTCAACACGGTAGAATTTTAAGTCGTTACGCTGATGAGATCGTTATTTGTTATGACTCAGATAATGCAGGTCAAAAAGCAGCACTTAGAAGTATTGATGTGCTTCAAGGTGCAGATGCCAAAGTTAAGATACTTACCCTTGGTGAAGACATGGACCCGGATGATTTTATTCGTGAAAAGGGGCGTTCTACTTTTGAAGAACGTGTTGCCACTGCAAAAAGTACAATAGACTTTAGACTGGATCTTATCAAGAAAGATTTAGATCTTCGAAATGACGAAGGTCGCATTGATTACATTAGAGGGGCAGTAGATATTTTTAAAACTGTTAATGATGCAGTTGAAAGAAATATTTATATTGAAAAAGTTGCAAAGCAAGCTATGGTGGACCCATCTTTAATAAAACAAGAGATTGGGATTGCTACACCAGTGGCTGCTGATATAGATCAAGATTTCGCACAGCGCAGGCCAGAGAACGTGGAGACGGCTGTTCGAAAGAAAAAAGATCATGGTCCACTTTTGACAGTTGAAAGAAGATTGTTGGAGATTGCACTAGATTCCAAAAAAGGTTATGAGCTTTTAATGTCAAATATGGAGATTAATGACTTGCAATTTGAGCACATTCGTAGTATATTTTTATACTTGCGGGGTTATTATGAATTGCATGATTCATTCCAACTTAATATCGCTTCTGATGATATGGATTTAAAGCTTGCAACAGGCATTGAAAAGCTGATGGACAAGCATATTCCAATAGATAATCTTCAGAAGGAAATATTATCAACGCGTCGATCACATCGAGAACTTGTTCTGAGAAAGCAATTAAGTGATAAGAAGACAGAAGTCAATATGCTCACAAGAAGCTTAAGTCACGAACGAGACGACATAAAAGAAAAACAAGAATTACTACGGAAATTATTCCGTGAACAACAGCAACTTGCTGAGGAAATAAGCCGGGTGCTTAACGAGAAAAGCGAACAGTAGTGGTAGAAAGGAGGGAAGTCAATTGGCTAAGAAGAAGATTGATGCTAAGCAGGTTGAGGCGGTTAAAGCATTAACTGAGCAGGGCAAACAAAAAGGCTCCTTGACTTACTCTGAGATTGGGAATGCGCTGAGTGAAATTAACATCGACAAGGACCAAATCGAAGATATCTATGACTCCCTAGCAGCAATGGGGATCGAAGTTATTGCAGATGATGATGAAGATGTTGATGTAAATGCTCTGAAATCAGATGAGGAAGAAGAAGAAAAAGAAGAAGAAGTCGAAGTTGAGATTTCTGTTCCAAAAGGGGTTAGTATTGATGACCCTGTAAGAATGTATCTTAAAGAAATTGGTAAAGTTCCTCTATTATCAGGTGAAGAAGAAATCGATTTGGCAAAGCGCATGGAAGACGGCGACGAATATGCCAAAAAGAAACTCTGTGAAGCTAACCTTCGTCTAGTTGTAAGTATCGCTAAGCGTTACGTTGGACGTGGTATGTTATTCCTTGACTTGATCCAAGAAGGTAACCTTGGTCTAATTAAGGCTGTAGAAAAGTTTGACTGGAGAAAAGGCTACAAGTTCTCTACATATGCAACTTGGTGGATTCGTCAGGCGATCACAAGAGCAATTGCTGATCAAGCCCGTACAATTCGTATTCCAGTTCATATGGTTGAGACAATTAACAAGCTGATTCGTGTATCTCGTCAGCTGTTACAAGAACTTGGCCGTGAACCTAAACCAGAAGAAATCGCTAAGGAAATGGATATGAGCGTAGAAAAAGTACGTGAAATCCTAAAAATTGCTCAAGAACCTGTCTCTCTAGAAACACCAATTGGTGAAGAAGAAGATAGTCATCTAGGTGATTTTATTCCAGATAACGACGCACCAGCTCCTGCTGAAGCCGCAGCATTCTCAATGCTAAAGGAACAGCTTATTGAAGTGCTTGAAACACTTACTCCTAGAGAGCAGAAAGTTCTTAAACTTCGTTTTGGTCTTGAAGATGGTAGAGCTAGAACGCTTGAAGAAGTAGGTAAGAAGTTTGAAGTAACTAGGGAGCGTATACGTCAGATCGAAGCTAAGGCTCTAAGAAAACTGAAGCATCCTTCAAGAAGCAAAAAGCTTAAAGATTACCTTGAATAAGGAATTTTGAAGGTAGTTTCAAACTGAATTTGAATTATGAGCGAGCCATTGAGAAATGGCTCGTTTTTTCGAATATATAAGATGAAGGAGATATTGATGAAACTCACACCGAGATTAAAAACCATTGCAGACCTTGTTCCTAAAGGAAGCATGGTAGGTGATGTTGGTTCTGACCACGGTTATGTTCCAATTTACTTAGTAGAGTCAGGAATTTGTGACAAGGCCATTGCATCAGATATTAACGAAGGACCAACGGACAACGCACGTCAAGCTGTTAAAGAAGCGGACTTAACGCAGTCAATCGACGTACGTCATGGTGGTGGACTTTTACCATACAAAGTTGGAGAAATTGAAACAGTTATTATTGCTGGTATGGGTGGACTCTTAATTCGAGACATATTACTAGAACGACCTGAAATGACTCAGTCAGTAACAACGTTCATATTACAACCCATGGTTGCACAAGACGAGCTAAGAGAATGGTTAGTTTCCAACAACTTCAAAATAATTGATGAAAAACTGTCCCAGGAAGCTCACAGAATGTATGAGATTCTTGTTGTAGAACATGGAAAGATGATTATTGAAGATCCGATTCAATATGACTTAGGTATTCATCTTATAAAAAAAGAGGACCCACTTTCTAAGGTATTCTTAGATAAAAAGATAAAAAAGGCTCAGGATATTTTGAAAGGCCTTGAAGCAAGTAAAAAAGAAGAATCAAAAGACAGAATTCCTGAACTACAAAAGAAACTTATGAGGATGGAGGAGATGCGTGCGTGTTTGTAAATTCTAAAAAAGTTATTAAACTTATGAATGAAATTGCACCTGAACGTCTTGCAGAGAGCTGGGACAATGTTGGCCTTCTTGTTGGTAATGCAGACAGTGAAATTGACCGCGTTATGGTGGCACTTGAAGTCACTGAAGCTGTCCTAGAAGAAGCAATATCAGAAAACATTGACCTGATAGTATGTCATCATCCACTTTTGTTCAAACCTCTTAAGAAAATTACTGACCATGATCCTATTGGGAAGATGGTTCGTAAACTGATCAAAAATGATATTAATCTTTATGTTGCTCACACCAATTTAGATATTGCTGAAGGTGGAACGAATGATTATATTGCAGAACTCCTTAAACTGGATCGAGTACAAGGGTTAGATAAAACTGGTACAAGCAAATACACAAAGATTGCTGTTTATGTGCCTATTGAAAACTTAGAAGCAGTGCGTAAAGAAATGGCAGATGCCGGTGCAGGAAAGATTGGATCTTACTCAGATTGTGCGTTTGTATCTGAAGGTAGGGGCATGTTTAAACCGCTGGAAGGTTCAACGCCGCATATTGGTGAACAAGACATCCTTGAAGCCGTTCGAGAAGCTAAACTTGAAGTGATTGTCGACAAAAGTAATTTGGGACGCGTCATTGAAAAAATGTTAAAGGCCCATCCATATGAAGTACCTGCTTATGATATATGGGAACTTGAAAATGAAATTGAAAGTTTCTACTTAGGCCGTACAGGTCATGCACAAGGCAAACACACCTTAAAGTCTTTTGCAGAAGAAGTAAAAAGTAAGCTAAACATAGACCATTTACGTTTTGTTGGTGATCCTGATAAACGAATTAGAAAAGTAGCCATTTGCACTGGTGCTGGATCTGATTACATTAAAGCTGCAGCTAAAAGAGGTTGTGATGTGTTAGTAACAGGAGACTTGAAATATCATGAAGCGCAGACTGCTCTTCAGATGAATATTGCTGTTATTGATGCAGGTCACTACGAAACTGAACAGATTTATGTGAAGCGACTTGCTGAGAAACTTACGTCATCTATTCAATTAAAAGAGTATGATGTAGCTGTGATTGAGTCAAAAGCAGAATCTAATCCTTTTCAAGGGATATAGTGATTAAGAGGGAGCACCTGGAGAAGGGGCTCCTTTTTTTAGTGAGATTTGTTAGGCACTGAGTTATTTAAAGACGTGCACCGAGCAACCTGTCGGTCGCTCTGGTCGTTAGTCACGACCTATACTTAAAAATGAAGAAAGTCAAAATGAAGAATGCATTTAGGTTTTGAGTTTTATTGATACCTTTTAGTCACTGAGTTAAGAAAAGACGTGCACTGAGCAACCTTTGGTCGCTCTGGTCGTTAGTCACGACCTATACTTAAAAATGAAGAAACCCAAAATGGAGAATGCTTCTAGGTTTTGAGTTTTTAGTGATATTTGTTAGGCATTGAGTTATTTAAAGACGTGCACCGAGCAACCTTTGGTCGCTCTGGTCGTTAGTCACGACCTATACTTAAAATTAAGGAAACCCAAAATGGAGAATGCATTCTCCATTTTGGGTTTCCTTAATTTTAAGTGCACGTCTTTGTCTTTTTCGCAAAAAAAGAACCCACTCACGGTGAGTGGGTTTTTTGAATGGTAAACGGCTAAACAAAATAGGAGGTTATTCGGCTTACTGCCGAATTCTAAAGCAACCACCCGATGCTATCGGATTAACTACTTCAGAAAATAAGCGGGTATGTCAGAACACTACAGGAAGTGAAGGGGGTTCATTCCCGGATTGTCAAAATTGTGGGGGCTGACAATCCCTGAGTGCCTGATTTAGATCACCTTGTGATCTGTAACAACAGTATAACATAAAGTATACTAAAATACTACACTTTAAATGAAAAAAGTTCTCATTAAAATAATAATCTTTAAATTGAGACAAACTGGTAGATTTTTCTGATTATTTTGGTAATAAATTGTATTACGCATACTTAATATAAATATTTTCCATAACCTATTGATTATGATAGAAAATGTGAATATAATGCTTAACGTTGTGATATGAATATGTTTTTGGGCAAACTGACTGAAAGGTCAGGACGCAAAGCTATGGGTCTAAGGGGATACTACGACTGCCAGGCTGCAATCAATTCGCTTGCGCCTGTCTTAGGGTGCTTTTTTTATTCCCATAATACCTTTGGGAGGATATGAATGAAACAAAGTGTTAAGTACAAACTTATATTAGCCTTTGTGGTTGCAATTGCACTACCACTTAGTATATTGGGTTACTTATCGTATAAAGCGACAGAGGAACTTGTATATGAAGGTTATGAAGAATCAAACTTAGAACTTGTTAAAGAAGTTGAGAAAAGTGTAGAGTACTACATGGATGGTTTTGAGTCTTCAGCAGAATTATTTGCTGATACAGAAACAGCGAAAACTATTTATGAAAGTCTAACTTCAAAAAAATTCTTAAAAGCAGGATTTAAAAGATATGTTGAACACCATGATGATGTAATGTCAGCTTATATGGGCACAGAGAAAAAAGAGATGCTTGACCCTCTTTGGACAGATATGCCTGATGATTATGATCCTACATCTAGAGACTGGTACCAACTAGCAAAAACTGAGGAGAAAACTGTTTGGACGCAACCTTACGTTGATGCTGAAACAAATGAAGTTATAATTACAGTTGCATCTCCTGTCTTTGGAAAGTCAAAGAGATTAATAGGTGTAATTGGGATTGATGTTTCCCTATCCGCATTGGCAGGTGAATTAAACCAAATCCAAATCGGACAGTCTGGATATCCTGTATTAGTAGGCAAAGACATGACGATCCTAACACATAAAGATCCAAGTCTAATTGGAGTTAAAGTTCCTGTTGTAGAACTTGTGGAGGCTATGTCTCAAAATGACTCCGGCATAGTTAATTATGTTTGGAAAGAAGAAGAGAAGTTTGCTACATATAAACGCATAGTTGGTGTTGACTGGAACGTACTCACTACAATGAATAAAAGTGAAGTCCATGTATTAACACGTCCAATTATGTTTACAACTATGATATTGGCAGGGATATGTACAGTTTTAGGTATACTATTTGCTATTTTCTTAGCAAGAAGACTTGTTCAGCCTCTTATAAATTTAGAAGAAACTATGAATATTGTTAAAGATGGAGACTTAACAATCCGTTCTGACGTCAGAAGCAATGATGAAGTTGGTCGAATGGCATCAAACTTTAACATAATGTTGGATCATTTCTCCGATATGTTAAGCAAGTCTAAAGATGTGGCACAAAAAGTTGCAATATCTGCAGAAGATTTAGCTTCAAACTCAGAAGAAGTCAGTGCCTCTTCTGATGAAGTTGCTAGAACCGTAGATGAAATTGCTCAAGGTTCAAGTGACCAAGCCTTAGAAACTGAAAAAGGTGCAGAGTTGATCGGTAACTTAGCTCAAAAAATACTGATTTTAACGGAAAATGGTCAAAACATGTCTAGTGCAGCAAAGATTGTGACAGACGCCAACGATGAAGGTTTAGAAGTAATGGCTGATCTTCAAGTTAAAACGGATGAAAATAATGCATCAACTCTTAGAATTGAAAAAGCTATTGTTGAGTTAGAGTCTAAATCTGCTCAAATTGGTACTATTCTTGAGACGATTACCAGCATTGCCGACCAGACCAATCTCCTTGCCCTGAATGCATCTATAGAAGCTGCAAGAGCAGGTGAACATGGAAGAGGCTTTGCGGTTGTAGCAGACGAGATTAGAAAGCTTGCTGAAGGATCTAGCGAAGCTGCTGGGAACATAAGAGGCATTGTTTCAGATATACAACAAGAAAGTCAAAACACAGTAGAGATTATGTCTGAAGTGAAAGAACGTTCTGAAGACCAAAACCATGCTGTTGAAGCCGTTGGAAATGTGTTTGAGCAAATTAGCAAATCAACGGGTCAAATCACTGCACTCATTGATGAAGTTTCAATCTTTGTTAATGAAATGAATCAAGATAAAGAAAACATTGTTGCATCTATGGAAGAGATATCAGCAGTTTCTGAACAATCTGCAGCAGCTTCTGAAGAGGTAACAGCCTCTGTACAACAGCAAACATCAGCCATTGAAGAGGTTGCTAAGTCTGCTGAAATGCTAAATATGATGGCAGATGAACTACAAATGGAAATTAATAAGTTCAAGATTTAATTATTTTAGTAGTACAGATTGCATTTTAGTTTGAAATAGGTTAAAATGGACTTCGTGCGAATGACTAAGTTAAGTGATCGCGTGACTCGTCACGAGGAAAGTCCGGGCTCCATAGAGCAGGGTGCTGGGTAACTCCCAGTGGAGGTGACTCCAAGGAAAGTGCAACAGAAATATACCGCCACTTTTGTGGTAAGGGTGGAATGGTGAGGTAAGAGCTCACCAGCGCATTGGTGACTTTGCGGCTATGTAAACCCCATCTGGAGCAAGACCAAGTAGGGGCATAAAAGGTGGTAGCTCGCTGCTGACCCCGGTGGTAGGTCGCTTGAGCCAAGTGGCAACGCTAGGCCTAGATAGATGATCACTCACGACAGAACCCGGCTTATCGATTTAGTCATTCATACTTAGTAAATTAACACTCACTGTTTGGTGGGTGTTTTTTTATGTCCATAAACTGTTAATACTTTAGTATATATGCACTAAAATGAATTTTTTTGAGTTTTTTTAATACAGGAGTGTTATTCTTCTTTTGGAATTCGACAAAATTCGACTTTTGTACGAATTTCGTTGAAAGAATGCGGAAGGTTCGATAATACTGTATCTATAAAAATCAAAGTATCGAGTTTTAGATCAGTAACATAGTTCTATAGTAATTTTTTTATTTACACTACAACCTGACAATTGTCAGGTGGTTATATACTATTTCAATTATTCATTATTCAACAAAAGGGGGCAATATTTTGAACAGTAAAATCAGAAGTAAACTTGTTTTAGCATTTGTATCTATTGTAGTGGTCTCACTTGTATCACTTGGTTTATTGTCTTATATGAAGACTGAGGATTTGGTTTATAAAGGTTATCTAGACTCTAATTATGAACTTGTGAAGCAAGTTGAGTATGGTGTTGACAATTACTTAAATAATTATGTTACTGGCGCACAACTACTAGCTGCCATGGATTCAGCGCAATCTATACTTTCACCAAATACATCAAGACAAGAAGTGTTAGATAATTTAAAGAGTTTTATGGATCAACAAAGTGATGTGCTTTCTGCTTACATAGGAAGTGAAAAGAGTGAAATGATTGATCCAACTTGGTTGGACGTTCCAGATACATATGACCCAACTACAAGAGATTGGTATATACAAGCTAAAGAAGAAGGTAAAACAATTTGGACCGAACCGTATATAGACGCTGAAACTGGTGAGGTGGTTGTTACTGTTGCCTCACCCATATTTAATGATTCAAGTAAGCTCATTGGTGTTGTTGGAATTGACATAGAGTTGATTACATTAACAGGTAAACTAGGTGACATAAAAATCGGTCAATCTGGATACCCTGTTCTTGTGAGTGATAATTTAGAGATACTTACACATAAAAATCCTGAAATGGTCGGCACTAAAGTTGCCGTTCCAGAACTTATTGAAGTGATGGAAAACCAAGATACAGGTAATATAGTCTACAAATATGAAGGCGCAGACAAGTTTGCATCTTTTAAACGCTTAGATGTTATCAACTGGATGGTTTTAGTGACTATGGATGAAGGCGAGATTGATGTAATGACTCGACCAATCATGACTTCGATGATTGTACTTGTTGTATTATTTAGTCTTATTGCATCTGGAGTTGCGAGTTACATATCAAGGCGATTTGTTAAACCTCTTATTGAGCTTGAAAAAACTATGACTCTTGTAAAAGATGGTGACTTAACAATACGAGCAGAAGTGATGACAAAAGATGAACTTGGAAGAATGGCGATGAGTTTTAATGTTATGATAGAGCATTTTGCTGAAATGTTAAGCCAGTCTAAAATGGTAGCAAGCCAAGTTGTGACATCATCTGAGGATTTAGCAAGATCAGCAGAAGAGGTGAGTGTATCTTCAGACGAAGTTGCACGTTCAATCGAAGAAATTGCTGAAGGTTCTGGGGAACAAGCCCAAGAAACTGAAAAAGGAGCCAGTTTAATTGGTAGTCTAGCAGAGAAAATTCAGGTCTTAACTGAAAATGGACATGTAATGACTGTAGCGGCTGTAGATGTTTCAAACTCAAATGAGAAGGGCATACAAGTGATGCTTGATTTAAAAGAAAAAACAGAAGAAAACACTGCATCTACTGAACGAATAGAAAGAGCCATAAAAGAGTTAGAAACGAAGTCTGCTCAAATTGGTACAATTCTTGAAACGATCACGAGTATTGCTGATCAAACAAACCTCCTTGCTCTAAATGCATCAATAGAAGCAGCAAGAGCAGGTGAACATGGGCGGGGATTTGCGGTAGTTGCGGATGAAATTAGAAAACTAGCTGAAGGATCTGGAGAAGCAGCTGAAAATATTAGAAAAATTGTCTCAGAGATTCAAAATGAAAGTCGCAATACTGTAGAAATAATGTCAGAAGTAAAAGTTAGAACGACTGACCAATCGACTGCAGTGGTTGCAGTTGAAGCTGTTTTTTCTCAAATCAATAAAGCAACAGATGAAATTGGCAAATTAATAAGGGAAGTTACATCATTTGTTAATGGAATGAATGATGACAAAGACAGTATTATTAGTTCAATTGAGGTCATTTCTGCAGTTTCTGAAGAAGCAGCTGCTGCGTCTGAAGAAGTAACAGCCTCTGTCCAACAACAGACCAGTTCTATTGAGCAGGTTGCAAAGTCAGCAGAAGTTTTAAAAGACATGGCAAATACTCTACAAAATCAAATCAACAAGTTTGAAATATAACATAAAGAAAATGTGTACTTAACAACTTATTAAAGGGTGAGGGTATCTTTTTATTCTCTACAAGGCATGTTAGTGATATATGAATAGCAAAACGTCTGAGTGTAAACTCAGACGTTTTTGGTCAGTTTATGTAAGTATGTTGTGTTCTAGTGTAAAAACTGAATGTATTCAACAATTCGACTAGATTGTTGTATTAATTCATATGACAGCCAAAAGCCATAAGCAGCCAATGCTGAAGCAAGAGTATAAAGACCTCTGATTAATACACTGGTCTGATGATTTGCAAAGGACTCAATCAAACTGATCAAACAAAGTAGAAATGCTGAAAAGAGTAAGACTGGTTGCAAAAGCATAATAGACACATTGGAGATATATAATGATGCCATTACGGAAATAAATGCAATGACTATTTTTGATTGTTTGAATGAAGATGCTTGAAAATCCACTTGATCACTTCTTTCGATATATGTAACAATCTACAATTGATTGCCAAACTGATTATATCAAATAACACATAAATTGGAAGAGGTATTTGCTAAATTTTGATAAAAAAAATATACTATGGAGAATAAGTACAAATAATAGGATATTGATTTGTGAAGTTCTACCTATGAATAAACAGTGAGATATTCTACAATAATGCCATCACATAGAGGAGGGATAGTATGCCATATTTTGTAGCAGTATTTGAAATGGTAGACCGTGAAAAGGATAAGGAAATTTTAGATGTACATATTGATTTCCTAAACCAGAACATTGAAAAAGGAAACATCTATGCTAAGGGTCCATTTATGGATCATACAGGAGGTCTTGTAATTTACAAGATGGATTCTTTTGATGAAGCGCATGCTTTAGCACAGAGTGATCCAGTTATTGTAGAAGGCACACGAAAAATGATGTTTAAACAGTGGAAGAGCACGTTCCCAGAGTAGTAAACTCTATTGTGATTTCAGCTCATGATTTCATAAAGTAAAACAGCCAGATACTATTGTATCTAGGCTGTTTTTTGATTTTTGTCATTTGAATTACTGTAATTTTCTTCAAAAACACTAGTGTCTCTAATCTCATGGCGTAAATAACTCTCTACTTCAGAAAGTTCATCTTCGTATATTGTTAATTCATACACCTTATCGTTTTGAAAATGCGTTTTTTCGCGACGTTTGAATGTGATTGTAACCTTACCGTTAACTTGTTCGGTGGTATAGGATCTAATATCATCGTAAGGGTAGTAGTTTATCCCATCAAATATACCATTCACGTAAAGACCTGAACTTAAAATTCTAGGCAAGAAGGATGCAAATAAAGTGGGGGTAATTGCAATAGTATTTGGAATTATGCCCAACATAAACTTAAAAGACAGTAAAGCTTGATAGTCAACATGTCCTAATTCTTTAAGTTCAATTTTAAGGCTCGTATAATAATTAGAGTCAAACAAGAGCTTAAGGTCAGCAAAATACTTGTTGTAAATGTAAATGGAATCAATGTCAAGTTTTGACCAAGCAAAAATTGCAACAATAACTACACTAAATATTATAAGCCCCATGTCTGATACATGTTTCCACCAGGATTGTTTAAATATATAGTATTGTTCACCTCTATCCATAATTTTATAGAAGACCTTTGCAAATTTAAACAGCCCCAATATCATTACAAGGACTGGGAATATGAAATCAAAATAACTTATCATTAAAACCTCCTAGAATGCTTAAGAGAATAATATCAAAACCATATATGTAAAATATAGTATTTGTAGCTTAATGTCACCAAAATGAAACAATTGGAAACACTACAAGTAGATAGAAAAGTTACTTGATAATTCTTAAATATTATATAAAATATAATCAGGGTTAATAAATAATCAAACGCAATATTACAACTACGATTATAGAAAATAGGGGGCAGTCTATGAAGTTTCAAACAAAACTAACACTTACTATTCTTGTGTTGATTTTAATCACGAGCGCATTGCTGACAGGGCAGAACTTAAATGCAGTTGAGTCGCTATTTAAAGAAGAAATGCAAAATGAAGGGTATAATTTAGCCAGAAGTGCTGATGAGAAAATCAAAAGTGCTATTACTTTTGAGAAGACTCTTGAAGACCTAATGGCAAAAAGAATCTTACAAGCATCCGAAGCAGTTAACTTAATACCAATGGAAAATATGTCTAACGATTATTTAATTCAAGTAGCACCCAAGTTAAGTGTCGATGGGGGGATCTTTGTTATTGGACCTGATCGAAAAATTGCTTATTCAGACATTGTTGACTATGTAGGTTGGGAGTATCCTGAAGGTCATGCCATGGATCCAGTTTTCAGTGGTGGACAAAAAACATATATGGAAGATATACGTGAAGATCTTATCTCAGGGGAACTAAATAAGTATGGTGGTATGAAGTTAAGTGAACCAGGCTACTATGTTCAAATTGGTGTAAAAGCTAAAACCATTCAAACACTAAAAGAACAGTTTAGTATTGAAATCATTCTTGCTGAACTGCAAGAACATGAGGATGTAATTTATGCGCTCATGTTAGATGAAACAGGCTATGCTTACGCCGGTGAACCGTCAATGGTTGGAACGACATATACTGATGAAGTTACTATTAATGCAACACAAAATGGGATTCAAGGTTCAGCTTATTGGGAAGATGATGCTACAGGTATGCATGCCTATGATGTTCAGATTCCTTATTATGAAGATGGTATGTTAAAAGGGTCAATTTGTATTGGCTTAACCTTAGAGAGAATGGAAACGGCTCTTGGTTTGAATGCAAGTAAATCTATTATATCGACATTGATCACTTGTGCAATTGCATCTGTCATTATTTTATTCTTCATAAGAGTTTTGATTAAACCTCTTCGAGTTTTGAGTGAACAGCTTAAAGAAATTGCTGAGGGTGATTTTACAGTAGAGCAGGATAAAAAAATACTTAAGCAAAAAGATGATATGGGCATTATAGCAAATGCCGTAACGAACATGAGAAAAGATTTAAGCCAACTGGTAAACAATTTAAAATCAGATGCCAATCGTGTTGATACAGGTGCAGATCAACTATCTGAAATCATGAATGAGACATCAAGGGCCATTGGAGAAAACGCTAAAGCTGTTGAAGCTCTGGCTGTATCAGCTACAGACCAGGCACTTGAAGCGGATAAAGTTGCTGAAAGTGCTGAGAACTTACGCAGTCGAGTGGATCAAGGGAATGTGAGCATTCAGCTAGCCAATGACCAGGTACGTTCAGTAAACACACTTAGCATTGAAGGGGAACAGATCATATCTGAACTAGCCCATGTAATTAAAGACAGTATTTCAAAAACGATCACAGTTTCAGAAGGCATTGGCCAAGTGGAAGAGACCGTGGGTCAGATGAAAGGCTTTACAGAGCAGATTAGATCGGTATCAGAACAAACAAACTTATTAGCACTGAATGCATCTATAGAAGCAGCTAGAGCGGGTGATGCTGGTCGTGGATTTGCAGTTGTTGCTGAAGAAATTAGAAAATTAGCTGAAGAAACAAGTCAAACTACAGAACAAGTTGAATCAATTATTGAAGATATATCCCTTAAAACAAGTAATGCATCTCAAGAAGTTCGAGTGATAGGAAATGCAACAGAAAAGCAAAAGGAAACTTTAGAAAAAACACTAGAAATATTCACAAAGATACAGAGTTCAATCGAGTCTCTTGTGAATTCCATGGGAGATGTGGTCTCTGTTAATGATTCTGTAAGCGAGTCAAAAGATGTCATTATGGAAGCAGTGAATGTGTTATCAGAACTTACGGCAAATTTATCTGCAACTTGTGAAGAGATCTCTGCATCTACTGAAGAACAAACGGCATCTGTTGAAGAAGTAAATGCACTGACTGAAGCGAATAGAGAGGTTGCGCTCGAATTAGCTGAACGTGTAACAAGTTTTAAAACAATAGACTAAGTGTAATGATCACAGTTTTACGTTTTGTTACCTAAAATCAACTCTAACTGCGTCTATCAAAAACCATAACCGACCATAATCATTAGGATTTTACATAATGTTTATGGTCGGTTTCAATTTGTTTAAATGACTATTAAACTGGAGCACTTGCTTTTAAGTTTGGAAATTTCTCTGAAAACCTTACTTTTAATGAAACGAACTCTTCTAAATCATTTAAATACTGGAAGAGGGCAGCCCTGTTCTCAAATTCAAGTCTAGATTTAGGTAACTCACTTGATTGTAGTTCTTCACGAATATCCTTTAACCGGATAAGAAGGCTCTTGCCATCATTCCCTTCGTCATACTCATAAGCAAGTCGACCAGTAAATGTACTTAGTATCATCGCTTCACCTTGATTAACGAATACCATATCGAGGTGCTCACGCATATACATCAGTCTGTAAAGTTGTGTTAATCGCATTTGGAAGTATTCTAGATAGTAGGTGTTTTCATTTAAAAAGTGATTGTTCATATAGGTGTACGATAGTTTTTTTGCCTCTTTAATTAATGTTTCAAGTTCTATCATGGACGGTTCTTCATCATGTATATTGCAAAGGTTTCTAATGTTTAGACTCATAGTCCATAAAATGGCTCGAATCTTTTGCTCCACATCCACTTGCATGTTTTTAAGTTCATTTTCTTGATTTGGCATATGTAAGTTTACAAGTAAGGCAGTAAGAGCACCTACAAGTACCAAGGTAAACTCATTTATAAGTATTTGAGTTGATATTGAGTGGTAAGTGAGTAAGTGTGATGCTAGTACGGTATTAACTATAATCCCTTCTGGCGCTTTAAAACGCATGGCAAGGGGGATAAAAAGGAGTAAAAACAAAGCTAGATTAATAGTTTCATAACCAAACAAGGAAAATATTAATACGGCTAAGAGTAGTCCTGCAACAGAAGAGTAAACGCGTCTCCATGCAACACGAGCAGATTCCTTTTTTGAGTCCAACATGTTCAACATGGCAATGATGCCTGCTGAAACAGCGAAATCGAGATGGAGTGCTTGAGCACATATAACTGCTATGGCAAAACCGCCACTCATTTTTAGGGTTCGGTATACTAAATTGTTCATATGATCACCTCTTGTTGTCTATCCTACCCGAATGTTAGTAAAACCATAGTTGAAATTATGATAGTTGTCAATGTTAACCCATGATCTCACTTCATTAAAAAAAGTTGAATGTTAAGTCCTATAATGATATACTAATTCAAATTTATAAAAGGAGTGTAAACATGATAAGAAAATTGACAGAAGTGGACAGAAAAATCACAATGGAATATCTGAGTGAAGAACCTGCAATTAATCTCTTTATTATAGGGGATATAGAAGGGTTTGGATTTGAATCAGATTTTCAAGAGCTTTGGGCAGATTTCACAACAGAAAATCAGATCGATGCAGTGTTACTAAGATATTATGAAAGTTTCATTCCATATACTAAAAATGTAAATTATGATTGGACTGAATTTAAGAAGATTATACTAGATGCAGAAAGTGACATTGAAGGACATGTAACAATGTCAGGCAAAGAGTCAGTGATTAATAATTTTAATGATATACTACCAAATCATAATCGTAGAAGTACATTCTTCTGTGAGGTCAGATCAGACGACAACTTAGTTAAAACAGGATTTGAAGATATTAAAATAGCTGGAGTCAGGGATGTGGATAGGGTTTATAACTTAATTGAATCTATAAGAGAATTTGATGGCAGTATTAATGATAAGGATAGAATTCAACATAAGTTAGAAACGAACACTGGAAGAATATATTATTATGAAGACAAGGGTCTGATGACTTCTGTTTCTCAAACAACAGCAGAAAATTCAATGTCAGCTATGGTAGTTGGAGTTGCGACACTGGATACGTACCGAGGTAAAGGGCTTATGAGTTCATGTTTATCAAAGCTTTGTTTAGATGTTCTTTCTGAAGGTAAAACTCTATGTTTATTTTATGATAACCCTCAAGCGGGAAAGGTATATCATAAGTTAGGATTTGAGACATTAGACAAATGGACAATGGTTAACTTCAAAGAATAAGTATGATTTAGAAAAGCTGAATTGCATTTAAATGAAATAATAAAGCGATGAACCGTATCAAACTCGGATCATCGCTTTTTGCGTGCAATTAAATCTGGCAAACCTAAATTAGATTAAATATCATTTAGAAGGTGCGCCAGTTCTTTCATAGATTCTTCAGTTTTTAGTACAAAGTGGCTTTTAAGCGCAAAGCAGATTGGGCAAACGTCCGGTTTTTCTTCTCCCTTGTGAATATGGCCACAAATGTTACAAATATACTCTGTCATATTGTCCCCCTTAGTTATATTATCTTGTCCTCTTTAAAGTATATAAAAGAAAATTACCCTAAACCAGTGTAGATATTCACAAAGAAAATAAAAGAAAAATAAAAAAGTTTTTCATTTTGGTCCCTAAAATGATTTAGGTCTTCGTATATTGTAGTGCAAAAGGAAAAAACTATTGGGCAATGAGATATTGAAAGGATGAATATTATGAAAAAATATTTGGCAGTCGCACTGAGTGTTATGATCGCTTCAGCAGGTGTTCCTACATTTGCAGATGAAAATTTGGAAAAAAATTCACAAGAGATTGAGGTTTATGAAGAATCGACAACAGACTTTTTAACAGCAATGATAAGTGAAGGTGTAGAAATTTACTTAGAGTTGGATAGAGAAAATGATCCCGCAGCAGAGGTGCTTTCGGAAAAATTAAAAGAAGCATTTGCACTGGTAATTAATAACGAACCTTCGGAAAATGTTATGCGTGATGTTGCTACTGAGATTGGCTCCATTATTGAAGAACATGAAGAAGCAGTTGAAAGAGAAGCTATTGAGAAAGAAGAAGAGCTGCTTAAAGCCTATGTAGATCTTGGTAATAAACTAAAAGATGAAGATCTAACAGATGAGGATAAAAAAGAGATCCTTGAACAAATGGAAGAGCTTGAAGAAGAATGGTATGCGCTTCAGGAAGAGTTCGACGAAGACGAATTTGATGAAGACGAGTTTGATGAAGACGAGTTTGATGAAGACGAGTTTGACGAAGACGAATTTGAAGAAGACGAATTTGATGAAGACGAATTTGATGAAGACGAATTTGATGAAGACGAATTTGATGAAGACGAATTTGATGAAGACGAATTTGATGAAGACGAATTTGATGAAGACGAATTTGATGAAGACATGTATGCAAATATTGATGAACTTCTTGAAGAATTAGAAAGTATAAAAGCTGAATTACTAGAAAAGCATAATATCGAGATCGATTTTGAAGTCTTTGAAGATGAAGAAGAGTGGGAAGATCACGACGAAGAATTCGAAGATGAAGAAGAGTGGGAAGACTACAACGACGAAGATTTCGAAGATGAAGAAGAGTGGGAAGACTACGACGACGAAGAATTCGAAGATGAAGAAGAGTGGGAAGACTACGACGACGAAGATTTTGAAGATGAAGACGACTTTGAAGACTACGACAACGAAGATTTTGAAGATGAAGACGACTTTGAAGACTATGACGATGAAGACTTCGAAGACGAAGATGATGAATAATCCGAGATAGATTCATAAAGACATGTTAAAATAAGTGAACAGGGAGATAAAATTCTTCCTGTTCACATAGACACCATCGCCACGGCAAGGAGGCGCAAATGTTTGAAAAATTAAGCCATGAAGAAATAATTGAATACATGCGTTCAAATCCTGATGAGGATAAAGCCTGTCGTGAGTACCTTATACAAGATAATTATCCATTTATTATCCACACAATTTCAAATGTAACAAATCGGTATGTTGAAATTGAGAACAGTGAGGAATTGAGTGTAGGTTTAATTGCATTTAATGAAGCAATAACTAGGTATAATAACTCAAAAGGAGCGGCGTTTCTTAGCTTTGCTAAACTTGTTATTACAAGCAGAATCAAAGATTTTCTAAACAAAGAAAACAACAATAATAGTTTATCTCTTGACCAAATAACAGATGAAAGTGGAGAACAATTTGAATCCAAGGAAGATCATTTTAAAAGTGATGTGAGTTTAGAAATTGAAGAATGGGAACAAACTTTAAAGAAGTTCGGTTTTGACTTAGAAATACTTGCAGATGAGTCTCCTAAACATGTAGATACTAGAAAAAATGCTGTAGGTTTGTCTGAAAAAATCAGTGGTGATGAAGAACTTGTTGATCACATGTATATAAAATATAAACTACCTGTTACAAAAATAGTTCTTAGATTTAGAACCACGAGTAAAGTTGTTAAACGAAGTAAGAAGTTTATTATAGCAACAGTAATAATACTGACAAAGAAGCTTAATCTACTTAGAGACTGGATTTATCAAGGCGTAAAGAGGTGTTCATCATGTTAAAAAATGGAATGGTTGTAAAACTAACGGATGAATACGCAATTGTTGTTACGGATGAATCTGAATATTTAAAGATTAAGTTAAAGAGTGATATGAGTATTGGTCAAAAGATATATATTCATTCTGAAGACTTGTTTCAATCGAGGGGGATTGTAACATCTCTTGATGATGGAAAGTCTATGAGCGATAAAAGATCTAGAAATCATCTTGTACGCAGGATGAGTGCCATTGCTGCGATGGTTGTAATCGCAGTGTTGATCGCAAATCCTATTTTACGGCCATTTGAAAGCCCGTATGCAGTAGTAAGTTTAGACGTGAATCCAAGTTTTGAAATTAGTATTAATAAGAATTTCAAAGTTATTGATATAGAAGCACTAAATGATGATGGAAAATCTGTCATTCAATCGAATCTAAAAGGTCAGACATTAAGATCTGCTGTAAAAAATCTGGTTAATAACATAGAAGAACAAGGTTTTACAAACCCAACAAGCAATGCAATCCTAGTTTCAACAGTTGATTTTGACAATAAAGCTGAAGATAAAATAAACAAAGAAGTTGCAATTGGTATTAGCCAGTCTGTAAAAGATCATTCTGATACTCAATCGACAACAGTTGTATTTGTTGACGCAGACTCAGAAGAATTAGAAGCTGCAGAAGACTTAAATATGAGTGTAGGTAAATATAAGCTTTATAAGTTTGCAAGTTCAACATTAAAACCTGAAGATGTTGAATCAAGTAAAATATCTGAACTAATTGTGGATCCTGACGTTATAGATGATATTGTGTCCGATGAGGATGTACATGTTATTGATGACAATGATCTTGAAAAACTTGGGGACTTAATTGAGTCATATCAAGAAAATCATTCAACTGAAGAAGATGACGCATTATTTGAAGATGAGACTAATGAGCTTGATGAGAATGATAGCATAGAATCAGATTTAGAACTTGACGAAGAGTTTGAAGAAGATGTAACAGAAGATGATGTTTGGGATGAAATCTTTGATGAGGAGCCTGATGAAAATCTCTATTATGAATTGTTAGATGAGTTTCTAGAATCCGAAGATATGGATTTAGAAGAATTCCTTGAAAACGAAGATATTGACCTAGAAGAGCTTGAACTTGAAGACATTGAACTTGACGAGTTACTTGAAGAGATAGAAGTGTTTGATGAAGAATTTATTGAATCTTATTTAAAGGAACGATACATTGACTCCTTGTTTGAAGAAAAGTTAAATGAACAAGGTATTGATCTTGATGAGTTCTATAATGAAATACTTCTAAACGAAGACCTCGACATAGACCAGTATTTAGAAGAAAATGGTGTAGATGTTGAAGAGTTATATAAATCTCTTGAAGAGCAGTTAGAAGAAGAAGGGGTTATTGAAGACGACTTCTTTGAAGACAATAACTACGATGAGGAGATCTTTGATATTGATTCAGATTTAGACGAGCTTTTAGAAGAACATGGAATTGATATTGATGAGTTTTACAATGAAATTCTAAGTAATGAAGATATTGATATTGAGCAGTACCTAGAAGATTATGGCGTTGATATTGACGAGTATTTAGACTTAGAAGAAGATTTGGAAGATGAAGATTTCGAGGATGAAGACCTAGAAGATGAGAACCTAGAGGATGAAGATTTCGAGGATGAAGACATAGAAGAAGAGGACCTAGAGGATGAAGACTTAGAAGAAGAAGACTTAGAAGAAGAAGACTTAGAAGAAGAAGACCTAGAGGATGAAGACCTAGAAGATGAAGACTTTGAGGATGAAGACCTAGACGAAGACTTAGAAGAAGAAGACCTAGAGGATGAAGACTTAGAAGAAGAGGACCTAGAGGATGAAGACTTCGAGGATGAAGATTTAGAAGAAGATCCAGAGGACGATGATTTCGAAGAAGAAGACCCTGAAGAATAAGACTTCGATGAAGAGTAATCAACACCCCCATAGTTAATTCTATGGGGGTTATTTAATGTACATGAGTTTTAACAAATTCGACAAGTTGGAGTAATCCATCTGGCTAACCAGGTAAGCCTCAAGGTTAAGTATAAATTTAAAGCCAGCCAATATCATAAACAAATACTTTTATTAAATCTAGTTAAATTGCTTATTGAGAATCGTTATAAAATAGGTAAAAATGGGTATTTTATAATAAAGTTTAATAATTATGAGGTTGAATACGAAAGGAGAGGATATCATGGGTGAATACATTATGAAAAACAATGTAAATCCTGAAGAAATTAATGGTTTTACCATTGAAGCACCTACGTTATCCTCTTGGTTAAAACGAGAGGATAAACCTTTACTTTTAGACATTAGAGCGAAAGAAGATTTTGAAAAATATAATATAAAGGATTCCATTCATTCAGAGTGGGATGATGTAGAACATAAACTTAGATTAGGTGCTTTTCCCAAACACAAAAAAATTGTTGTCATTTGTTATGTAGGTATTTCATCAGCAGAAATTGCTACAGATTTAAGACTCGCGGGGTACGACGCTTATACCCTTAAAGACGGTATTTTAGGGGAGTGGCAAGAACATGGATATCCCCTTGAACAAAACGCCACAATTGGAACCGAGTAATTTATGTGTACTTATTCGACAATTGTAATGCTTCAAAAACATGTTTTGCTAAAAGATTTGAAGGATGCTAAATTATACATCGACTATCATAATTATTAGACTTTTTTCTAAAAATGCGTTGACAGCGCATTTTAATTTTGAGTATAATCCCTAATAACAACACGAACTTCAAGGGCGTGTGAAGACAATAAAACTTGTCTTTTAACCAATTATAAAATTTAGGACAACGGTGATTTCTATGTTAACTCGTGAATTGTTAAATGCGACATATGAATATTTTTATTTCTTTTTCTGGGGCTTTTATTTCTTTAGCGCTGGTTATTTCGCATACAACAAAAATAAGAGAACATATGAAACCAACATGAGAACACAGTTAGTCTGCTAGTGCAAACATAGAAAAGCGCGCAGAGGAGTTCCTTTTGGGGAACTCCTTTTTTTTATAGGCAAATTGCAGAAATAAACAAACATGAGAATAAGTGTAAGTATATATATTCATTCGAATTAGGAGGAAATGACAATGGCAATCGATATTCAACCCGTACAACCTTTAACAAGTAGAGCATACAAAAGTGAAGATACAGTCATTGAAGTAGGCAAACACAGAATTGGTGGGGGTACTTTAACACTTATAGGTGGTCCCTGTAGCATTGAATCTGTTGACCAAGTAATGAGTGTTGCAGATTCTATAAAAAATGCAGGTGGACAAGTCCTACGTGGTGGAGCATTCAAACCTAGAACATCTCCATACAGTTTCCAAGGCATGGGCGGTGATGGCCTTAAAATTCTTAAAAAAGCAGGCATGCAAAATGACATTCCTGTAATCACAGAAGTCATGAGCACAGACGATTTTGAAGCTGTGGAGGCTTCGGCTGACATCATTCAAATTGGTGCTAGAAATATGCAAAACTTCCACTTGCTAAAAAGAGCTGGAAAGTCACAAAAGCCAATACTACTTAAACGTGGATTGTCTGCGACGATTGATGAATGGTTAAACGCAGCTGAATACATCATGGCTGAAGGTAATAGCCAAGTCATCTTATGTGAACGAGGTATTAGAACTTTTGAAAACTACACAAGAAATACATTAGATTTATCAGCTATAGTAGCTGTTAAAACACTGAGTCACCTACCAATCATTATAGATCCAAGCCATGCAACAGGACGAAAAGAGATGGTACCAGCTATGGCTAAAGCAGCAATCGCTGCCGGGGCTGATGGACTTATGATAGAAGTGCATAATGACCCTGAGAATGCCTTATGTGATGGCCCACAGTCATTAAAACCGGAAGAGTTCTCAGTGCTTGCAGATGAGCTCAGAAAGATTCATGAGGTGGTTCATAATGCTTGATGAAACTGACTTTAGTGGCTTTAAAACGATTGGAATAATTGGTACAGGTCTTATGGGTGGTTCGTTTGGAAAAGCTATTAGAAAAGCAAACCCAAGAATAAAAGTCATTGGATTTGACTTAAACAGTTCAGAACTTGAACAAGCGGTTATGACAGGTTGTATAGAACAGGCAAGTGAGTCACTAACGGACCTGTCTCTAGAGTCAGACTTAATTGTACTGGCTACACCGATGAGAACATATGAAGCAATACTAAAAATTATCCCTTTAGACACTTGGAAGTCTACATGGTTAACCGATTTAGGCAGTGTTAAAGGGCATCCATATAGATTGGTAAAAGACCTGCTGCCTATTGGCACTAAATATGTTGGGGGCCACCCCATGGCAGGCAGTGAAAAATGCGGTTGCATAAATAGTTCAGAAAATTTGTTCAATAAGGCTACATTTTACCTGACTACAGAGAATAATAAATGGTTAGGACCTGTAAAAGAACTTGTTGAGTCCATAGGTGCAATACCTAAGTCACTTGATGTACATGAACATGACAGAATTGTCTCTGTATCTAGCCATGTACCTCATGTTACAGCCTCCATGTTGGTAAGTATTCTACACGACGACATATCCATTCATGAAACAGGGGGAGGCTACCAGGATACAACAAGAATTGCAGGGTCTGATCCAGTAATGTGGACAGATATCCTACTAACAAATAAAGAAGAGTTATTATGTGCACTCGACCAGTTACATTCTGAATTACACAAAGTCATATCCATGATCGATAAAGAAGATGAACAAGCTATTTACAGCTTTTTAAAACGGACTAGACAAAAACGTTTAGGTGAAGGAGGACAAAAAAATGGAAATCATAACAGGCGGGAAGCCATTTAGTGGCACAATAACAATACCACCATCAAAGAGCATCAGTCATAGAGCCTTACTTGCAGCAGGTCTTTCTAGAGATACATGTCACATTATGAGTGCACTGGATGCTGATGATATTGAAGCGACACTTGATTGTTTGTTGTCTCTTGGAGTTGAAAGCCAGGTAGCTAAGAGTACAACAAGAAACCTAGCACTTGACGTAGATGTTCAAGGCATTGGTGCAAATTGGCAAGACAAGTCGGTCGTAAAATCCCGTGAATCAGGTTCAACACTCAGATTTATGATCCCAATAGCAATGGTATCAGAGGGAGAACGTATCTTTGAAGGTGAAGGTAGATTGGTTGAACGACCAATCACACCATACATTGAGATGTTCGATAAAACGGGTGTTGACTATACGTATAATGGCAGATTGCCGCTTAAAGTCAATGGCGTTCTAAAGAGTGGAACTTACACAGTCCCTGGGAATATCAGCTCACAATTCATTACGGGCCTTCTCATGGCTTTACCAGTGTTGGATGGGGACTCACATGTAATCATTGAAGGGGAGCTGGAGTCTGCGAGTTATGTTGAGTTAACACTGGATGTTCTAGATGCATTTGGAATAGATGTCAAACGCAGTGAGAATGGTTACTTTGTTAAAGGTGGTCAGTCATACAAAGGATGTACGTATGAAGTTGAAGGAGATTTCTCGCAAGCCGCCTTCTTCATTGCAGCAGGTCTTTTAGGAGATGAACCCCTAAGGTTAAAAGGGTTATCAGCAAACTCAAAACAAGGAGACCGTGCCATGATCAATATTGTAAAAAGCATGGGAGGTGTAATCGACTGGGAGGAAGATGACCTGGTTGTCCACCCAAGTGACTTGCACGGTACAACTGTAGATTTAAAAGACTGTCCTGATTTAGGGCCAATTGTATCAGTACTTGGTGCGCTGGCTCAAGGCAGAACAAGAGTCATTAATGCACAGAGGCTTAGAATTAAAGAATCGGATCGTTTGGCAGCCATGACCAGCGAGCTTAAAAAGTTAGGTGCACATATTGAGGAAACACCTGATGGAATGATAATTGATGGTGTTAAGTCCCTAATGGCAGGTCAAACTGAATCGTGGAATGACCACCGAATTGTAATGGCACTTACCGTTGCTGGTATTAAAACATTCGGAAGCATTCGAATAGCAGGGGCAGATGCAGTCAAAAAATCATACCCTGGATTCTTTGAAGATGTGAAAAAATTAGGTGGAAGAGCTGATATGTATAAAGATCCACTAATTCCATTAAGAAGTGAGATTACTTCTATTGATGAATCCATAGTTGAACTTTTAGAAAAACGGTTTGAAGTTATCGAAGAAATTGCAGATATAAAAGAGCAAAATGGCATTGAAGTCCTCGACTCTAGAAGAGAAGAAGAACTACTTATCAAGCTCAAAAAACATGTTAAAGATTCTGATGAAAGTGTCATAGAAGCAATATACGAAACAATACTGGATGAAAGCCGCAAAAAGCAGAGTGAAAAGATCAGTAATAACTAGAAAGAGACGGTGGACGTGATGAAAGTTGGTTATCCCGGGATAAAAGGTACATTCAGTGACGAGGCTGGACGAGAGTTCTTTGGGAGTCAGTACATGGGTGTTGGCTTAGGCACATTTGAGGAAGTCTGTAGAGCAGTCAAACAAAAAAAAGTGGATCATGCTGTATTACCCATAGAAAACTCATCCACAGGATCGATTGGAGAAGTCTTCGATTTGATCCAAGAGTATGATTTAATGATAACTGGGGAGAAGAAACTCTATATTGAACATCATCTTTTGGCTTTACCTAATACCAAAGCTGAGCAAATTGAATGTATATATTCCCATCCACAAGCTTTTAAGCAGTGTTATGAGTCTTTAAAGCTATTGCCAGATGCAGAACATGTTATGACACCTACTACCGCTAATGGGGCAAAAATTGTCACTGAAAAACAAGGTCTGACCCATGCAGCAATCGGTAGTGAATATGCAGCACAAACATATGGGTTAAAAGTGCTAAAAGACAATATTCAAGATAAGGTTGGTAATGCAACACGGTTTTTAATATTGTCAGCTAATCCACAAACGAATGTTTCTTCTGACAAAATTTCGCTAAGTTTTGTACTTAGGCATGAACCTGGTGCATTAGCCCAGCTATTAACCCTAATAGCAAAAAAAGGGTATAATCTAGCTCATATAGAGTCTAGACCTATTGCAAACAAAAACTGGGCATATAGATTCTTCTTAGATATTGAAGGAAATCTGGAAGATGTTCAAGCGTCTTCTCTGATTGAAGATATGCGACTTCAAACCCAAAGTCTACGTATTGTTGGGCGTTACAAAGCGGATTTACACTAACATGAAAGCTTATACACTGAGAGTGTATAAGCTTTTTTATTGTTTGAGTATAACTTAGTATATTCTCCAATAAGCAGGGAGGATCTGGTTTGAATTTCTATCTTTCTAAGGTCCCTTAAGGTAAGTGTAAGATTACCAATAGAGGGTATAAATTGAATGACGGTAACGAAAAAGTAGACCAAGGAGTGGATATTATGGGTCTTAAAAATCTTAAGATACGCAATAAAATTTTACTTCTTGCACTGTTCATAATTGCTGTTTTTTCAATTTTGATATTGGCATACATTGTACCAACAATTAATAATATTATTGAGGAAAGAACGGTAGCTAAACTCAATGATTTGGTCGATGTGCCATATACTCAATTACAACATTATTATGACAAAGTGCAGGCAGGGGAAATGGATGAGGCTACTGCACAAAGCCAGGCATTTAGCTTAATTGAAGCTATGAGATACAACGAAGTTGAGTACTACTGGATACATGGTTATGATGGAGTGATGAGAATGCACCCCATCGCAACACAGTTGAACGACCAACTAGTAATCAACTTAGAAGATGAGAACGGAAAACTATTTTTCCAAGAAATGATTCAAGTTGTTGACGACAATGGGTCAGGAACGGTTGAGTATTGGTGGCCAAAACCGGGATCGGAAGACCCTCAACCCAAAATGTCATTTGTAAAAGGTTTTGATCCATGGCAGGTAACTATAGGTACAGGTATTTATGTGGATGATTTAGTTGCCCTTCAAAGAACAATTTACACTCAAGTAATTACAATATCTATAGTCATCATTCTGGTTTCCCTTGTCCTTGTCACATTAATAGTTGCACCCCTAAATAAAACTCTAAGAGGGATAATGTCAAGAACTCACGAATATCAAAACTTAGATTTTAGGAATGCTATAGATGTTAATCAAAAGGATGAACTCGGTGAGATTGCACGTGCATTTAACCAAGTGTCAAATGGTTTACGTGGACTTTTGGAAACGATGAAGAATATTTCCGGTAAATTGTCACTCGGAGCACAAACTATGAATAGTGATATGTCTTCTCTCAGTACCAGTACGGACAAAACAGTAATGTCTTCTGAAGAAATCGCACAAGTTATTGCTCAGACCAGTCACGCCGCTGAGAATGTAAATGTAACAGTTCAAGAAATTAGACAAGCTATTGAACAGGTAGCTGATAAAGCCACAGAAGGCGCTATGCGAGCAACCGACGTAAACTCCAGGGCAGTAGATTTGAAAAAAGACGCACATGAGTCCAGCGAACGTGTGTCTGAAATCTATACAGATATGAAAGATAGATTAGAGCTTGCCATTGAACACGCGGGTTCAGTGAAGCAAATTGATGAGTTGCTCAGTTCAATTCTGAGTCTGACAGAACAAACAAACCTATTGGCCCTTAACGCTTCCATAGAAGCAGCTAGAGCGGGGGATGCAGGTCGTGGTTTTGCTGTTGTTGCTAATGAAGTCGGTAGCTTAGCTGAACAGTCTAAAGATATGGTTGCAAGTATTCAAGAAACCGTTGACAGTGTTAAGAAGGCTGTCAACACACTTATATCAGACTCAAAGGAAATCCTAACCTTCATGGAAGATCAAGTTCTAGTTGATTATGAGAAATTAAATGATATTGGTGACCAATATAATCAAGATGCAGATACATTTAATGAAATTATGACAGAGCTCAGTGCCATTTCTGAACAATTATCGGGTTCAATGGAAAACATATCTGATAATATTCAAGATGTTGCTGCTGCATCAAGACAAGGGGCAGAAGGGGTGGATAAAATCCTAGAAATGTCTCGAGAAGTTATGGATAAAAGTCAACAGGTTAAGGAACTTATTGATGATAGCATTCACTCCGTTGAATCTCTTGACGGTGTAATGCAACAGTTCCAAGTTTAAAATTTATAAAATGGAGGATGAAGATGAAAACCGTTCATTTAATTGTCAGTGGTAAGGTACAAGGTGTTGGTTATCGATATTTTACTGTTGAACGTGCTCGAGATATGGGGCTTACTGGATGGGTAAGAAATTTAAGTAATGGCAGTGTTGAAATTAGAGCAACAGGTCAAGACGATGAAATTGGAGAGTTTCTTAGAATTGTAAAAAGAGGCCCTTCGTACTCTAGAGTGTCCGATGTGGTTCTCTTTGAAGAACCGACCCAAGAAGAAGACAAAATGGACTTTCACATTAAATAATTCTCCATTGAATTAGGCCAAACAAAAGCCCTTCACAAAACAGTGTAGGGCTTAATTATTTGTTCAGCATTTACATTAACCGCGCTGTATGCCAGTTGCACCTGTACGGATCATTTCTTTTATGCCATAAGTTTTTAGTTGTTGTACGGCAGCATCAATTTTGTCTTGTGAACCTAAAAGGGAAACCGTTAAAGTAGCATCTGATACATCAACCACATTTCCTTTGAATATTTCTGCTAAATCCATGACTTCACGCCTTTGTTTTACACCAGCGCGAACTTTGATAATAGCCAGTTCATGCATTTTTGAATTGGTTTGATTTAACTCATTCACTTTGAGTACTGGAATAAGTTTGTGGAGTTGTTTCATCATTTGTTCTAATAACTTGTCGTCGCAAGTTACACCAATCGTCATCCGTGATATGTTAGGTGATTCAGTCGTACCAACCGATAAACTGTCAATATTGTAGCCTCTACGACTGAATAGGCCCGCAATTCTGGATAGAACACCTGAGTGATTTTCTACCAGAACAGATAAATAACGTTGTCTCATTGTGTTCACCCCCAGATTGTGTTTAAGTTGGATTCGATCATACATTCAATAACTGTTGTTTGTGGATTTTTGTTATAGTCTTCAAATGCTTCTTTGAGTTCATCTAAAGTATGGGTTTTGTAAGCGTTTAGGCCATAAGCTCTTGCAACCATATGAAAATCAGGGTTGTTGTCCAAATAAATACCAAAACAAGAGTCCGTTCCGTATGCTTTGTCTTGAAGTTCTTTTACCATACCCAGTCTACTGTTGTTTAGAAGAAGGAATAGGATAGGGTGACCTGTACCTTTTGCAATCCCAAGCTCAGCAAGAGTCATTTGAATACTTCCATCCCCTGTAACACAAACAATTTGCTTTTTATGGCCTTTGGCAACAGCGGCACCGATTGCTGCTGGAAGTCCATAGCCCATTGTTCCAAGTCCACCTGAAGTGAAGAAACGTCGTTTTCCCCTAACTGGCAAATGTCTTGCAGTCCATATCTGATGTTGTCCTACATCTGTAGTGATTATTGCATTATCACTGATGTTTTCATCAACAACTTTCATTATGTTTACTGGGTTAAACTTGTCTTCAGGAATAATACTCATGGGTTGATTGTTAATAATACTATCGAACCACTTGATCGATTTTGATTGATCAAGTTGATCTGCCATTTCGTCTAGAATTTTGCCTGCATCACCTACAACGGGAATGTGTGTGTTCAGATTTTTCCCAACTTCAGCAGGATCTACATCTATATGGATCAGGCTTTTGTCTTTGTGTTCTAAATCCAGTCCAATGACAGCTCTATTTGAAATTCTAGCCCCAATAATCATTATGGCATCGGCGTCCTGTATTGCAAGTTTTGCTGTATTGTGACCATGCCCACCAATCATACCTAAGGCATATGGATGATCTTCTGGAATAGCCCCTTTACCCATCATTGTATGTACAACTGGAATACCTGATTTATCTACAAATGCAAGTAAGTTTTCACAAGCATCAGAACGCATAATTCCACCGCCGACAACAATTAGAGGTTTACGGCTGGTTTGAAGTACATGTAAGGCTTTTTTAACTTGTTTGGGATGTCCATTTACAACAGGCTTGTAACCTGGAATGTCCATTTGTTTAAGCGTCATGGCGCTACTTGACACCATATTACTCTGTACATCTGAAGGAATATCAATAAGCACTGGGCCAGGACGTCCAGTTTCAGCAATATGAAACGCTCTTCTCATAACTTCAGGTAACTCATTGGCATTTTGCACTAAAAAATTATGTTTAGTGAAAGGTTCAGAGGCTCCAATAATGTCTGCCTCTTGGAATACATCTTTTCCAATAGCAAAGGTTGGAACTTGGCCAGAAATGACAACCATAGGAATAGAATCTGCATATGCAGTAGCGATACCGGTAAGTGCATTCGTAGCACCTGGGCCGGAAGTGACTATACAGACACCTGCTTTCCCTTTCGCTCTTGCGTAACCGCTTGCTGAGTGAACAACACATTGCTCATGGCTTGATAAGTAATGTTTGATGTTTGACTTGCGTAGTGCTTCATAGAGAGGAAGTACCGCGCCTCCCGGGTAACCAAAGATCGTTTCAACGCCGTAATCTTCAAGGCATTTTACGATATAATTTGCTGCTTGCATGTCATCATTTCCTCCTTTCATAGAATGGTCCAGCCAAGACTGGAAAATAATTAGAATATTTTAACACCCATTGTAACAGAATAAAAATACAGACGTCAATCATAAATTGTATAAATTTCTGTACAATTTTCATTCAATCTATCATTTAGAAGAAGACTTGTATTTTAATTTTAAGTACCAAAAAATTAGCAGTGTTCAAGAAAATTATGTGAAATCATATATTTTAAGTTTTTTTAAAAAATAAGGTTGACGCTCATTAAATACTCTGCTAGAATTACTTTCAACATCAAGTGAAACACACATAACGCAAACGCAATGATGGAACGCGACCGTTGCAGTTGTTGAGTTCAGAGAGCCGGTGGTTGGTGAGAACCGGACGAACACGCGACAGTCTACTCATTCCGGAGCAGACATCCTGAAATCAAAAGTAAGGGTGTATGGATGGCCTCATTATCGGCCTACACTTTCCAAACGAAGTGTACTAAGAGACCCGTAAATTTCTTATGGGTAACTTAAGGTGGTACCGCGGGAACTATAACCTCGTCCTTAATATTTATTAGGGCGAGGTTTTTTTAATGCACAAAATCCCAATATATTGATCAAACCATGTTTCATTTAAGAAAGTCCGGACGAATGGATGTGGATTGACTGGTCATGGGGAAAAGATCTGACACTCAAATCGTAGTGTGTGTAGTGTGTATAGAATCAAAGTAGAGTACAATATAAGATTCTAGCTATGATACAAGTTCAGAAACTGAGACTATGATGCCTAACGTTTAATGGAAAATAACAGAAAAATCAGAAAAAATATAAAGCTCAAAAGTATAATAGAGCTAAGAATGAGTAGAGATGAGATTTGCAATTGGTAAATTGGTGAGAAAGGTGGAAATAGGATGTCCAAACAAATTAAGATATTCGATACAACCTTAAGAGATGGTGAACAATCACC
>Ga0209379_10000410_pt1 | contig 38085 bp, 29 predicted proteins | sample tdDd001_FD_187124 | JGI IMG/M metagenome (GOLD analysis project Ga0209379, IMG submission 187124) | Marine sediment microbial communities from the Atlantic coast under amendment with organic carbon and nitrate - tdDd00.1 (SPAdes)... | ecosystem: Environmental > Aquatic > Marine > Coastal >... | reverse complement strand
GTAAAAAACATTTTTGTGAGGATGCGCGACCCCGACTATGAGGAAGCATATAGACTGGCTGGTGCAACCAATATTGGTGCCACAGTGCAAATGATGGTTAAAAAGTTCGTATGGGATATAGACAACCCCGAAATTAGACGGGTAGTATCCCTACGCGGTGGAAAAGCTGAGGTAAGCATCGTTACAATCCCTGAAAACAGTAAAATTTCAGGACAAACAGTGAGTGCCATTGCATCAAGTAGTCAATTTCCTAGAGACTGTTTAATTGCGGGTATATTTGATCAGGAAAAAGACCAACTGCTTATACCACGTGGAGACACGGTCATACACAGTGGCAACCAAGTCTTTATTGTTGCGACACGGGAAAATGTGAGCAAAGCATTTGAGGTCCTTAGAAAAACGTAGTTCCTACCCCTTATACTTAAACCAAAGCGTATGGCTCTCGTCACAAATAATAATTGCATTTGTATAACAAAAAAACAAGGTGCTGAACCACTCAGCACCTTGTTGCTTTTTATTGTTAATCAAGTTTGTTGTCCATTTTCACATGACACATAATTATGGTTTCTATTAACTGGACCGTTCACCAGCTTTGGGTTCATTAAACCATAAACCTGGTCCGTTTCCTGGAATATCAATAAAGAAGTCTGTTCCAAACCCTTCTCGACTTGAACAGTTAATTGCGCCACCTAAAACATTGTGGACCAAATTAAATACTTCTGATAATCCAAGGCCCACATCCCCTTTATCCAGTGATGAAGAATAGTATGGGTCAAAAATTCTTTCTTGAACATACTTTGACATGCCCCGTCCATTGTCACTGAAATAGACACGTAGATAGTCTATATCGTAAATAACTTCAATCGTTAAACTACCGGTTTCATCTGCATCAAAACCATGTTTAATTGAGTTGGTAGCTAAATGTGTAATTATTTGCGTTAATACCAGCGGATCAGAATAAACCATTAGGTCTTTGTCACAAATCACCCTACTTTTAAAAGACAGTGTGTTATACTCCCCTAAAATAAGCGACATAACTTGCTCTAAATGGCTTTTAAGTGGAATATCTTCTAAGTTTAAAACTGTGTTGTTGTAAGATTCATCGTCTTCATTTCTACTTAATCGTGTTAATAGTTTTCTTATAGATGATAAACCGCTGGCAAAACGACCAAGTTTTATTTCTGTCATTTTGTCATATGTGCCTTCGGCTAACATTGTGTTGAGGTTTTGAATCATCTGGACAGACAAAGCTTCCCCTTCAACAACCGTTTCAATAGCGTTACCTTCTAACTGCGATTGTAACACCAATTGATTGCTGGTTTTATTTAACTGGGCTTTTGAAGTTTCAATATGGTTCACTAAATCCTCAAATTCCTTAAAACAAAACGGACCTTCTATGTCCTCTCGTGAACCTTTTACTAAGACCTTTACAAGTTTATCAAAACAATTAGAAATTCTATTTGTAAACACCCTCATAAATAGGACAAACACAACTAGTAAAAGAAGACTTAATCCAAGAGCTATATAATTAAAATTACTAATTACACCTTTTAAATAGTAGGCTTTGCTTTCACTCACATTCTCACTTAGTTCAGTCTCAAATCCTATAATCCAGTTCCAAGACTCTACTGGAATGATATATGAAATAAGGGCTGATTCCTCACCATTTATCATTCTAGATTCCTGCAGGAAGTCCCCTTGCTGATATTGGTCTGCAACCACTAGTTTAGCTTCATCGATATAAGCAGGCGCATTTGGATTAGAACTTAATAAGACTTCACCGTCCTTATCGGTGATGAAGAAAGAGTTTTCTCGAATTTTTGACCCTTTAAAAGTCTGAACATCACTTAATACAGATTCTTTAACAGAACTCAAATACTCGTCTTCGTATATGCCTGTCCCAATGTACCAATCAGAATTCTTAAAGCGTTTTATATAAGATACCTTAAGACTACCTATGGGTTCCTCTTGGTTGGGTTTAATCCAGTGCCCCTCAACAAATCCTTGTCCATAATCTTTGGCTATGTTAACCTCATCACGAATAACAAAATTACCAAAGTCATCTCTTAAGTCAATGACGTTTGTGCCTTCTAGGTTAGGTCGGATTGGATACAACATAACCTCCCCATTAAAGCGGTCTATGAAGAAATAACCACGCCCTTGATCAAACCTAATATCACGAAGTGCCTCAATAATTTTTAACTCTATTTCGTCTTCTGTTAGTCTTTCAATATTGTCATTGTAAATCTGCTCTGCTAGGCCATTAGCGGTGTCTACACGTCGTTTAAGTTCTACACGCATATCACTTGAAGCTTTTGTTGCACTTAACTGAACATACTCCACAATCTCTTTTGCTTCTGATTCTAGTTCCAATTTCTCGTAACGTACAACCTCTTCATAGATTGCATTTTTTTCAACCTGATACGCAGACCTGGTTGCATACGAAATGACCATCATCATCATCATTATAAAAATCAGTATCGTGACGATAACTATGGTGGTTATTACTGATGAAAATTTATACTTCCCCCGCATTTTCTTCAAACCTTCCCACTCACACTTTCAACTACAACATCACTCACATACCCCAAATAGGTCCTTCAACCACAAAAATGATCAAATTTTGTCGAATTTTTTCTGTATGCTAATTATATCTTAAAATCTACATTAAATTCAATTATATTAGAATAAATCGTCAGAATCGTTCAACAATATTCATCCATAAACATAAAAAATCACCCCCATGGACTTGTAAGTAGAAAAATGACTAGATTTAATCCATTCACTTTTCCTCAACTTATCTTTGGGAGTGATTTCAGTATTCAATATTTATTGTACTTATAAGACTAATCTTTGTTTAGTTTAAAACATCCATTAGCTTTTCGTTGTTGAGTATAGCAGTTTTAAACAGAATAACCCCTGCAATAGATACCACAACAAACTCACCGAATGCAACTTGACCAATTGTTAAGAATAATGGCAGTTGATATAAAATGTTTAACATAATTCCAATAATTACACCATTCACAATAACTGGCCATAATGAGGCTACAAATAAGTTCTTTGTTCTCGCTATCAACTCAACACTAATGTAAGTTGCAAGGGTTCCAAACACAACGTCCATAACCCCAAGTTGTGAGTACATATTTGCAAGTAAACACCCAAGCACCAATCCCGGGATGTACTTTCTGTTTACAAAAGCAAGTAGCACTAAAATTTCAGATAGTCTAAATTGGATTGGACCATAGCTAATTGGAGCTAGGCCAATGGTAACCGCAGCATACACAGCAGCTACTATCGCACTGAACACTAAATTTCTTACTGATTCAGATCTCATATTTTTCTCCTTTACCTAATTCATGCATATATGATTAATTGTTTCGAATGTCATCTTTAGAAAATTAGAACAAAATAGAAATTATCATAATACGCGTGCCTTGTCAACGATACACTACACAATCTTACGGGTTCTGAGAAAAATAGGTTGGGATTGGGTATAAATTAAATAGAGAATACTTGATAAAGTTATTTTGTACTCATTACAAATATGTTATAATGATAACAAATATCAATTAGGAGGTTTTTCCGGTGGCTAAAGTTACATTCGAGAAAAAGATTGAAGTAAAAAATGGTAAAACGCTTTTAGACATAGCTAAAAAAGAGAATGTGAAAATAAAGGCACCTTGTAAAGGCAAAGGTAAATGTGGGAAGTGTTTAGTGAAAGTGATTTCCGGTAAGGCAAATCCGCCCACTAAAAATGAATTAAAAGGGCTTAGTGAAAAGAAGTTAAAAGAAGGTTATCGATACGCCTGTGAAATCACCAATATGGAAGATCTGGTCGTAGAATGGCCAAAAAAATAATCAATGGCTGGTGCAAAGTGCACCAGCCATTTTGTTATTACATTTCATTATTATACATTGTTGCTACATATTTATATACTCATCGTTTTCTAAATACACTAACAAACATCGTTACTCCATTAACTTAAAACCATAATAAAGCTACAAAGTACCCACATAATGAATGCTCACATCTACATTGAAGTTTGCACCAAACTTTTCTATATAGTCCTGTGCTGCTATCATTTCTAAAGTGGGTTCAGATTCAGCATATAAATTCAGTTTAACCTCAGTCCCTTGGACCTCTACTTCTAAGTCTTGAATAGTGCCAGACTCACTTCGGTCTAACTTCTCACTTAAACCCAGTATCAATGCAAGGTCACTCAAGCGTTTAAACTCCCGCTTTGACACAACTATCTCAAATGGATTTAAGTCTACCTTCAACTTTTCATTCCTGTGCATACCAATTAAATAAGCGCAGGCAATTATTTGAGCATTGGTTAATCCATTTAACCTTGAGTTCATAGCCAAATAAAAACCATGGGTATGGTGGTTGTAGTACTCAATGTGCATGCCTATATCATGTAAAATAGACGATGCGTATAAAAGTGTCCTGTACTCATCTGTAAATCCATGTATTATTTTTAGGCTATCAAATAGCTTAAGGGACAACTTTCTCACTTGAAGGCTATGGGCTAAATTGATATTGTACCTTTTTGAAATGTTCTCAAGGCTATGGTCTAGTACATCAGGAAAACGAATAGGTTCTTTTATGGCCTCATTATATTGCTTAAAGAACCAACCATCTCTTAAACCGTTACCACTGATTATAAGTTCTTCAGCTTCTAAGGTTTCCATGATCATTTTTATTGGCAAGATCCCACCTGCCATAATGTCAGCTCTCTTTTTATTAATGCCATTTACTTTCGAAAGCTCTGCTGACTCGGTTGAAAGTATTTTGTTAAACATCCTGTCACAGAACTTCCTCGGTATTCTATAATTATGCAAGTACAAGGCTTGTAAATTATTTTGATGTCTGTCTACTTTTGCTAGGGTACGTATAACGCCCCCAAGCCCAACTACAGGAATGCCTTTCAAGTTCTTTAACCACGGAATTGCTTTCATATGAGCTTTGATTGCATCCACCGCAAGTTCAAGCCCCTTCTTTCCAGCATTCACATAGTTTTCAGTTAAGACAACTGAGCCGATAGGTAAACTGACAGCTGCACGGTGTTCTCTGTTTTCCACCCATATTAACTCTGTTGAGCCCCCGCCAATATCAACAATCAAACAATTGTCAATATCCACGGTGTTTATTACACCAATATAGTCATAGTAGGCTTCTTCCTCACCACTTAATACAATAAAGTCAAATCCAACTTCATTTTTTACTCTTTCTAAGAACTCATCTTGATTTTCTGCCATTCTAACCGCTGCTGTTGCAAGGGCATATACATGGTCAGCTTCATAGGCTATAGAAAGTTTTTTAAGCAGTTTAAGTGCATCAATTGTCCGCCTGATAGGTTCAGGTTTGAGTGTTTTCTCATCCCCCATATCTTCAGAAAGACGCACCATTTCTTTGGCTTGATCCAGTAAAGTATATGAGCCGTCTTTATTGACGTGAACAATATTCATTCTGACTGAGTTGGACCCTAAATCGATAATAGCGTATCTTTCCATAATTCCCTCCAGTACCTGCATTGTTTATAGGTTTAAAGTTTTTTTAAACAATACATTCTGTTGACTGTATCAAAATCTGTCATTTCAATGTCAAATCCATCTACATATTCAAATTGTCCTTCTAAGAGTTCATTAATAATGTCTTCATCCATGTTCCAAAAAAGGAGTCCTGATTCTTCAAGGTAACATGATGGTGCAACTTTCTTGAACTCGTCATCTTCTTCAAACACTTCTTCTTCAAATACAGGGTTAAGCTTAATTAACACGGCCGCACCTTTTTTTAGTAGACGACACAATTCTTTAATGAGTGTTTTTGCATCCTCTGGATGAAGGTTGTCTAAAACATTAAACAGAATAGCACCGTCAAAACTTTCGTCTTCTAATTTTGATAGTGCCTCTATGTCTCCTTGACTAAAACTAAAATCGTTCTCAAGTTTACTTCCGCTTAACACGGAATTAGCGATTTCTATTCCTTTTTCAGACAGGTCCATGCCAAAGCCAGACTTCACACCCCATTTAGCTGAAACCATAAGGGCTTTTCCGTTACCACAGCCAAAATCTAAGACGTGATTGGCATTGTCCCCTAACCACTTAATGCCTTCCATAATGGCTGGGTATGGTATTTTAGTATCTGTAGTAAACTTTGGAACCCCTTCAAATACGGCATTCCAATACATCTGAATATCTCTATAATTATAATGACTCACTATTTATGTCCTTCCAGTGGAACAATACAAATGAAACGTAGTTTTGTATCTCCAACATTCTTAAATTGATGTAGTTCGTTTGATGGTACATAAGCATATGAACCTGCTTTAATAGGGTTCTCTTCTCCATTTAAGAAAAGTGTCCCTTCCCCTTCAATAATGTAATTAATATGGGGCCAGTCATGTGAATGTTTAGGTGTATGCCCACCTGGCTCTAGTTCAAATACTCTAAGTACATTGTCCTCCCAACCTTCTTTTGGAGAAACGAGCACTTTCATAACAGCATCTTTAACTTCTGGATGGTTCACTACTGAACCCATAACGTCGTTTTCATGACCTAATGGCATATTATTCATCCTTTCTAATATAAAAAGTTTTCATTAATCTAATTAATAGTTACATACCCTATTATAACACGATGTTCCCTAGGCGTTTGAGAGACAAATCAATAATATTTCGTGTCCCTAATAGTTTGCCTTCCGAAATAGATGTGTTATAATTATTTTAACGTATAATTTAACTTTAATGATAAGAGGTGTCCTGTGGACTATTTGAAAAAACGCGAACTCATATTATCTGGACCAATGATTCAGGTTATTTTACAACTTTCTGGGCCAGTAATGTTAACGAATTTCATCCAAACTTTATATAACCTCGTGGACACCTATTTTGTTGGATGGCTTGGTACAACAGAAATTGCTGCCGTTCAGTTTATCTGGCCAGTGATTTTTTTAATGATGTCTATTGGCATGGGTTTGTCCATGGCAAGTACCAGCTTAATCTCACAATATACCGGAGCTGACTCACATGACCAGGCAAAACTGGTTGCAGGTCAGATACTGAGTCTTTCTACAATCCTGTCAACGGCAATAGGTATTCTAGGCTATTTGGGCACAGGGCCTCTTCTTAATTTACTACAGGCCAGTGGGGATTTATACATCCACTCTAAAGCCTTCTTAGAAGTACTATTTTTAGGTATGCCGTCCATGTTCCTCATGTTTTCATACCAGTCCATTAAAACCGGACTTGGTGACACCTATACACCCATGAAAATTAGTGCTATGAGTGCCGTTTCCAATATGTTTCTAGATCCCCTGTTTATGTTCACCTTTGGCTTTGGCCTAAGAGGTGCCGCAATTGCAACTGTACTTGCACGTGCAGTCTTTGGTATTTATGCTACAATTACACTCTTCGATAAAACAAATGATTTTTATATTGAAGTTTCTGACCTGATTCCAGATACTGCAGTCTTAAAGCGGATAGTCAAAATGGGTCTGCCTTCAAGTGTTGGTCAGTCCATGACATCGCTTGGATTTATGATCATGAACATTTTTATAGTAGGGTATGGTCAAGCCACTTTAACATCTTTTGCAATTGGAAACAGAATTTCAGGCCTTATATTAATGCCCGCTATGGGGGTTGGAAGCGCCTTAGCCTCTATTGTTGGACAAAACATTGGCGCAGACAATTTAAAACGCGCCAAAGAAGCTGTTAAAACCAGTACATTAGTGACAACAGCTGTTTTGGTTATTGGGGGAGCCATTATTCTTATAACTGCTGAGAATATTGTGCGGATCTTCTCTGATGACCCCCTTGTTATCGAACAAGGCACATACTACCTAAGACTCATTACTGCATCTTTACCCCTCATGGGGATTTATCAAATCCTGGTTGGTACCTTCCAGGGATCTGGCCATACGGTTTATGCCATGATCATGATGTTAGGGCGGCTTTGGTTCTTTAGACTACCACTTATTATTTTACTCGGTAAGTTTGCAAACCTAGGTTCCAATACAGTTTGGTACTCAATGATTACATCAAACTTCCTCATTTGTATCTTAGGCTCAGTCATATACTTTAGTGGAAAATGGCACAAGAAAACCATTGACGATCCTATAAAAGAACAAGGGGCAATGGCAAAATAAAAATGACCTCCATACATTCAACTGGATTAACAAGTTGAATGTATGGAGGTTTTTTTAGCTTTTATCTTTTTCTTCTCTCTTTTTTATCAGTGCCAACTCAAGATGGTCTAAAAATTCTTCACTGACCAGACCCCCAGAAAAATTCACTATTTTAATGAGGGGCATTTCTCTAAACATATCTACTATTGGGTGATTAAGCGGCAGGGTATCAAAAGGTAAAAATGGTTTTATAGACTCTGTTATAACAGCTTTTCCATCTTCATCTTCTAACCATTCACTTAAATACGAATACTTGGACAGGTAGGGTTTGGTTTGAGACTTATTAATGGCTTGAACAACTTCACGACAGTGTATATCACAACAACTGTCACCGATCTCTAACAAAACCTCCCCCGGCTCAAGCTCAAACCGGTTTATTTGTACATTATAATATTCAAGGTCCTCTGATTCGATGTTAAGACTCACTTTTTTACTTTCACCCGCTTGTAAACTCACCTTCTTAAATGCCACCAGTTGCCTATAAGGATAAGGGACTTTAGCATGGCGCCTTTGTGCATAGACCTGAACCACTGTTTTTCCAGGATATTGACCAATATTTTCAACGTCTACTTCCGCACGTATACCCCCACCGGGTTCAATTTGTTTCTGACTCAAGTGAATACGACTATATTTAAATTTTGAGTAACTCAGTCCATATCCAAATGGATACAGACTGCTTAAACCCGTAGACATGGCGTACTTATACCCAACAAATATCCTATCGCTATAATACAACTTGTCGTTTTCTCCAGGAAAATGTAAGTTTGATGATGTATACGCTTCCGACCTCGGCCAGCTCACAGGTAAACGCCCCGAAGGATTGACAAGTCCAGTAAGTACATCAGCGATTGCTTGTCCTATGCCTTCACCACCCAACCACAACATCAATAAACCTTTAACTTGGTCTACCCAGTCCATCACATTTACAGGGCTGCCAGAAACAAGACCAACAATAAGCTTATCCTGAACTTGTAAGACCTTAGAAATAATATTCTCATAATATAAAGGTAAAGATAAGGACCTTTTATCGCCCCCTTCACCATCTCTATTGTCCTTGGCTGACTCAATAGCCTTATGACCAAGATCAGAAGGAACATAATGTGAGGCTAAGACAATCACAGCATCAGCTTCTTTTATAATTTTTACTGATTTGTCATCTATCTTGTCTATAAAAACCACTTGAGACTTAGGATGAAGTGCTTTTTTCATGGCTTTAACTGGATCGTCTACTAAGAGGGGTCTTACTTTGGAACTGCCCTCCCCTTGAATGATGGGTTTAGTCCAGCATGTACCTAATAGTGCAACTTTGATTGCATACTCAGTTGCGAGGGGCAGTATATTTTCATTTTTCAGTAGGACAAAAGATTCAGAAGCAACATGCCGAGCAAGTCCATGGTGTTCGGTTGCAGGTGTACTAGGGTTAACAACGTGACTTTGGTGGACAATCAGTTTAAGTAATCTTTCAACAGTACGGTCAAGTATCTCCTGCTCTAACACCCCTTGACGAACTGCTTGTACAATAGACTCGTCATGCATTGTGTAACCTGGCATTTCTAAGTCAAGCCCAGCCTGTAAGGCTTTTAACCTGTCATAAACAGCCGCCCAGTCCGAAATAACAATGCCGTCATATCCCCATTTATTCCTTAATATTTGAGTTAATAGTTCTTCAGATTGAGAACAATGTTCCCCATTAATTTTATTATATGCACTCATTATAGCTGCCGGTTTTTCATGGTCTATTAGTCGTTTAAACGTTTTTAAATAAAGCTCATGTAAGGTCCTTTGGTCAACCACCACATCAACTGTCATTCTCCGGTATTCTGAGTTGTTGCAAGCAAGGTGTTTAACCACAGCTCCAACTCCCTGAGACTGGATACCTCTGGTGAGGGCTATTCCAAAAGCACTCGATAAAATAGGGTCTTCAGAAAAGAACTCAAAATTACGTCCCCCTAGTGGGGTGCGTACAATATTAACTCCAGGGGCAAGTAGTAAATCTATGCCCATAGCCTTTGCTTCTCTTCCCATTGCTTCGCCGACATGTTCAATGAGGTTTTGATTCCAAGTGGCAGCCATTGCTGATGCAGTGGGAAAACAGGTCGCCTGACGCGTAGAAGCTTCAATACTGTCTGATCCCCCCATAGCCATGACCTTTAACTGGCTCAAAATCCCAGTTTCAGCTAATCGTACACCATGTGGCCCATCGGTCATTAAAAGGGAGGGAATCCCTAACCGAGGAATGGCCTTTGTGTGCCACAAATCAAGCCCTGAACACAAACTCGCCTTTTCTTCTAAAGTCAAAGCCTTTATCCACTCTTTTACTTGCCGCTCCATAAACCCCCTCCTCTCATGACCTTACTCTACCTTATTTATATACCCTTTTGATATATACTACTTTTGAATCCTCTAAATCTTAAGAATTAAAACATAAAAAAGACCATGAACTCCTTGTAGAAAGTTTTCATGGTCTTATAGTTAACTATGTAATTTTCAAATGTTTAAGTTTAATCGACTCAAAAGCCCAAGGCTTCATTAATGATCACAACACGCATCCTATCTGCGTCAGCCTGTCCACTCACGGTCACAAATGCATTACAAATTCGATGGGTACCTTCACATTCAACACATTTACCGGCTTCAATACAAGGGGACTCAGAACCAGCTCTTAAGGCATTACGAGGCGCTGCTTCATTGCGTGCACGGTTTAAAGCGTCATCAAGTGTTTCTTCAATTTTGTTAACACCAATAACGATAATCACATTATCTGGGCCATACAACATGGCTGCCACACGGCTTCCGCTGTGGTCAATATTCACCAAGTGTCCCGACTTAGACAAAGCATTGGTACCAGTTATATACCAATCCGTCATGAGTGCTTTCTTTTTTAGGAGCTTCTTGCCTCGGTCAGTTTGCACAGTCGTTTTATCATAAACAATATGCCCCTTATCAGAAAGGGTAGCTGACAAATCTAGATCTTTTACAGTCCTTGAATTCCCTATACCAACCGTAGCATCTGTAGGTATCCAAGTCAGAATCGCTTCTTTGGCTGCATCTGATGTTTCAAAATAATGGCCATTAATATTACGTTTCGAAAGATTCTGAATAATTAAGTTAACGGTTTCTCTCATAATTCTCATCTCCTGAATGATTTCTCCACATTAATTATGCCACAAATCCCTTAAAATTAACACTTTCAGACAATTTGTTGTCATATTGTAATGAGTAAGCAAAGTTTAATATAAAGTAAATCCACGAAAAATTATCAAATATACATAAAAAATCCCCATTTAGCAGGTATTTAAGTGCCTACAACCATGGGGACTAACTATATATTGGTATTTTTAATAGTATTGATTCATTTATACGACTTGTGATGTTTATTCATCTTTTTTGCCCTCAACAAGCCTGTTACGTCCAGCTTCTTTAGCTTGGAAAAGGCGTTCATCTGCAATACCTATTAAGTCTTGTATAGAGTCGGGTTTGTCTTTGACATCCTTTAAATCTGCAATCCCGCCGCTAAAGGTAAAGTTAATGTGGAATGAGCTAAACTTATAAAATTTCTCAGCGACAGCTTTTCTTAGTCTGTTTAAAATATCAAGGGCCTTCCACTTACTACAGTCAACGAACAGTATTACAAACTCTTCTCCACCATAACGGGCAAGTAAGTCATATGAACGAATGTGTTCATTTATCTCATCAGTAAAATTCTTTAATATAAAATCTCCCGCTTGGTGACCAAACCTGTCATTTACAGCTTTAAACCTATCAATATCAAGCATGGCAACGGTTACGTTACTTTTCGTACGGATTGCCCGGTCAATTTCTTCTTCTGCACGTTTAAAAAAGAAGTTACGATTATAAACACCTGTTAAGGGATCGTTCATGGCTTGAAAGAGCAGATTTCTTTCATATACAGAACGTTTAATTGTCGCTTCAACCCTACTTATGATTACATCTGCGTTAAGTGGTTTTGTAATATAGTCCTGTGCACCATACTCTAATCCCACCCTTATATCTTGTCCTTCATTTTTGGCAGACACAAAGATTACAGGTGTATTGGCATGACTTTTAAACTCTCTTAAGATCCCAAATAGTTCAAATCCAGAGTAGTCCGGTAACATTATGTCTAGAAGTATTAAATCAAAGGATGACGATTTAACTTCTTTTAACATTGCTTTCCCGCTGTCTGCTGTAGTAACAGTGTATTCAGCAAGTATATCTTTCATGACTTCAAGTGTCGTATGATCATCATCAACCACCAAAATGTTAAAAGCCATAGAAACACCTCCGCTCTTTGGATTTATATACCCAAAAGCAGTTGCAATTCTACTTGGAATAAATGGAATTAACGCATTTGGCTTCGTAACTCTTTTTCTGATATAACTCTATCTTTATTCATGTATGGGTTGTTAATAAGCGCCGTTAGATAAAGATAAGGGAATTGGTCTTTTAAGTGTTGCATGTACTTAATCCATTCAACACCAAGATGTTTATAAACACGTTCAATATCAAACTGAATATGCTCTAGGTCAAACTCACTCAGGCCATTGTCGTAACGCATCACTAATTCTTCTTGTAAATGCATAACAGCCATAAGAAGACCACTAAAAGAATCGTGTTCAAGTAGGGATGGATTTGCTATTAGTGTAACCAATAAATCCTTACTTTCATCCAGTGATGTTTTAAGTGCTCCAATATCCATTTTAGATGCATCCAGACAATGATCATGTGACTTTAACTTCTTAGTTAAGTTTTCAAAATCAGCTTCTGTCCAGTTCATAGTCAGTGCAAAATCACCTTTAAGAGAAGCTAGGTTTGGATCTACATCTGCACATGCTGTGAGCATGTTTAACCCCACTTCACTGAAAAATAGTCCTACTAACATGTTAAGTTTTTCAATTAAGTGGCTTTTTTCACGTTTTTCAAGAATGCGGTCAATAACAACCGTTACAAAGAATACCTCAAGTGGAATAAATGCAATATCCGCAACGAGGAAAATTAATAAGTGATGCATGTCGTGGAACATCACGTAGTGTACATAGTGAAGCACTACGGACAAACCAATTAGGATTGCACCAATTAGAATTAAATCCTTATGTTTTTTCATACTGTCTCCTATCCATTTAGTTAAATCATTTAAATTATGTAATAATTCCTTAGTCATTATAGGGGTTAATCTTAGCAGTTTCAAGGTTTTTCAAACAATAAAAACATATAAAACCCCTTGTTTGTTAAATGGATTGTAGAAATGGTATCCTACACTTCACTTAAGTAACAAGGGGTCATAAATTTATGAAATTTGATATTCTAACTCGAAGGGTGCTTTACCAATTTTTTTAGCAAAGACCTAACATAACTGCATATGTTTAGTACTTAATTGCGAATCAACATACCTATATCGGTTCTATACTGAGCACCTTCAAATCCAACTGTCTCCAACTGCTTGTAAACAGACTTACGTGCTTCTTTAATAGTTGGACCATTGCCGATCACACCCAGAACACGACCGCCATTGGTAAAGACAGTGTCATCTTGAAGCTTCGTTCCTGAGTGGAAAACTAGATTACAAGCGTCAAGACCGGATATAGGTCTCCCTTTAGGATAAGATCCTGGGTATCCTTCACTCGCCATAACAACACAAATGTAGGTGTCTTCTTCCCAAGCCAGCTTCACACTTGAAAGACGTTGGTCAATAATAGCTTCTGTTACATCTACAAGATCGTTTTTCATCTTTGGCATAACCACTTGTGTTTCAGGATCACCGAATCTAACATTAAACTCAAGTACGCGAATTTCTTTGCCATCGATCATTAGACCAATAAAAATTACGCCTTTATAATCCATATTTTCTGCTTCTAGACCTTTACGTACAGGTTCTAAAACCAGTTCTTTAACTTTATCTTCAATGGAATCTGTATAGATTAAATTTGGTGAATATGTTCCCATACCCCCAGTGTTGGGGCCTTCATTATTATCGAAAATACGTTTGTAATCTTGAACACTTTCAAGTGGCATAATGGTCTTGCCGTCTACAAAACATAATATAGAAGCTTCAAGTCCACCCAGGAACTCTTCCACAAGGATGGTTTCACCCGCTTCACCGAAGACTTTTTTAACCATCATGTCTTCCATGGCTTCAAGGGCTTCTGCTTCATCTTTGGCAATTACAACACCTTTACCCGCTGCAAGACCGTCGGCTTTGATCACCATTGGATACCCAAATACACCCACATTTTCTTTGGCATCTTCAAAGTCCGAGAAGACTTTAAAACTTGCTGTCGGAATGCCGTACTTTTCCATAAATCGTTTTGAAAAGGCCTTACTGCCTTCAAGTCTTGCCGCATCTGCATCTGGACCAAATATTTTTAGACCTTCAGCGCGAAAGGCATCAACAACACCTGCAACAAGAGGAACTTCAGGACCAACAAGGGTCATATCAACTTTTTCCTCTTTTGCAAAGGCTTTTAAAGCGTCTATATCATCTGCTGCAATGTTCACATTACAGCCTTTATTCATTGTTGCTGTTCCACCGTTTCCAGGTGCAACGAAAACCTTGTTGACACGATCACTCTGAGCAAATTTCCATGCCAAAGCATGCTCACGGCCGCCACCGCCTATAATCAGTACCTTCATGATTTCCTCCTAAAGTTTTTTAGATTAGTGCTTAAAGTGTCTCATACCCGTAAAGACCATTGTTATGCCATATTTGTTTGCCATATCAATGGATTCTTGGTCCCGCATTGACCCGCCAGGTTGAACAATAGCAGACACGCCTGCCTTTGCAGCCGCTTCAATACAATCACCAAATGGGAAAAATGCATCTGAAGCAAGTACACTGCCTTTAACCTCTAAATTAGCTTGTGAAATTGCATGTTCAACAGCCCAGATACGGCTCACTTGACCCGGACTCAAACTAATTGTTTGGTTTTCTTTTGCAAGTACTATACCGTTAGATTTAATATGTTTAACAGCTTTCCATGCAAACTTTAAGTCTTCTAACTCTTGTTTGGTTGGAATTCTTTCCGTTACGATTTCAAAATCACCCATCATAAGTTGGTCATTGATGTCTTGAACAAGAAGTCCACCACCCACTTTTTTAAGGTCAACCGCCTTTTCAGAACGTTCACCAATAGAAGGTAATTCAAGAACACGGATGTTCTTTTTGCTTGTTAAAATTTCAAGGGCTTCTTCAGTGAATGAAGGGGCAATAACAATTTCAATAAATATTTCGTTTATTTTCTCAGCGGTTTCAGCATCAATGGTTCTATTTGCTGCTACAATACCGCCGAATATTGAAGTGGGGTCACATGCATAAGCGCGTTCATAGGCTTCAAGTATTTCATGACCTGTACCAATACCACATGGGTTTGTGTGTTTAACAGCAACCACCGTTGGCGCTTCAAACTCTTTAAGGGCTTCAATAGCACCGTTGGTGTCATTAATATTATTAAAAGAAAGTTCTTTACCATGTAGTTGTTTTGCCTGTGCAAGTGTACCTTCTACCCCAGTAATTTCTTTATAGAATGTCGCAGATTGATGTGGATTTTCACCATATCTAAGATCTTGGACTTTTTCCCAAGTCATTGTCAGGGTCTTAGCTGGTGCTTGTTGTGTTTTTTTTCTAAAGTAACCGGCAATCAGAGCATCATAATGTGCAGTGTGTTCAAATACTTTCCAAGCCAGTTCCATTTTAAAGGACTCTTCAATTGCCCCTAATTTCATACTTTCAACAATACGCTCATAATCAGTAGGGTCTGTAACCACTGCAACATCACGGTAATTTTTAGCTGCTGATCTTAACATGGTTGGTCCACCAATATCAATGTTTTCAACAATGTCTTCATGACTTGAATCCGCATTTAATAGGGTTTCTTTAAATGGATACAGATTCACAACCACCATATCGATTGGATCGATTTCTAGTTCGTCCATTTGCTTCTGATGGTCATCGTTGTCACGAATGGCTAAAATGCCACCGTGTACTTTTGGATGAAGGGTTTTAACACGCCCATCAAGACATTCTGGAAAACTTGTTACTTCGCTAATGTTCTTTACATCTAATCCTGATTTTTTAAGTAGCTTTTCTGTGCCACCTGTTGATATGATTTCCACACCCATTTCAGATAACGATGTAGCAAATTCTACAATTCCTGTTTTATCAGACACACTGATCAGTGCACGTTGTATCATGGTTACCCCTCCGCTTGATTCATAAAAGTACATCACCTTAAGTGACTTTAGACATTCAAACTGTCTTCACAATATTTTTTAGCCGTATCAACAATAAGTCTATGTTCAACAGAATGTATTCTCGATTTAAGGGATTCGAGTGTATCCACTTCAAATACTGGAATACGTTCCTGTATGATTATTGGACCTGAATCTACACCTGTGTCTACAAAATGTAGTGTAACCCCAGTCTCCTTATCTCCATTTGCAAGGACTTCTTTATGGATTTTGTCCCCATAGTAACCTTTACCTGCATAGTTCGGAATAAGTGCTGGATGTATGTTTATTATACGTTTCTCATATTTTTTCACAACAGTTTCAGTCAAAATACTTAAGTAGCCTGCAAGCATAAGAAAGTCTACATCATGATTTTCCAATGTTTCCACCAGTATTTCATCTCTATTTTTTGCACTCTCAAATTCTTTACGAGAGAGTACCACAGATGGTATTTTATGCTTCTTAGCTCTTTCCAGGCCGTATGCATCCGGCCTGTCTGACACAACAAGTCCAATCTCAGCTGGAATATGTCCTGATTCTACTGCATCAATAAGCGCTTGTAGGTTTGTTCCTCCACCAGAAATGAGAACCGCAAATTTTAAGGACAAAGGACAACCTCCTTGTTACCTGAATCAATTTTGCCAATTATAACTGCTTCTTCCCCTGCTTCTTTTAGAACTTCAAGAGCTCTTTCAGCATCATCTTTTGCTACTGCTATAACAAATCCAATACCCATGTTAAAGGTATGGAACATTTCTAAAGTTTCTAACTTGCCATGTTCCTGAATAAGACTAAAAATTTCAGGTTTTTTCCAGGCCCTTTCTGTAACACTCGCTTGCAAACCTTCTGAAAGCATTCTAGGAATATTTTCGTGGAAACCGCCACCTGTAATATGACTCATGCCGTGAACATCTACAGCTTTCATCAGTTCAACCACCGGTTTAACGTAAATACGTGTGGGTTCAATTAAATACTGACCCAAAGTTTTATCCGACTGCCCAATCTTATCATTTACATCCATATTCATTTGATCAAAGAAAATACGACGAACAAGTGAATACCCGTTAGAATGCACACCGCTTGAAGGCAAACCAATTAAAACGTCACCTTCAGCAATTTTTGACCCATCAATTAACTTGTCTTTTTCAACTACGCCAACAGCAAAACCTGCCATATCGTATTCACCTTCGCCATAAAAACCAGGCATTTCAGCTGTTTCGCCACCTAGAAGGGCCATACCTGACTGACGACATCCTCCAGCTACACCACTTACTAGATGTGCTGCTTTTTCAGCTTCTAGTTTGCCCGTTGCGATGTAATCTAAGAAGAATAATGGTTCTGCACCCTGGCATAAAATATCATTTACACACATTGCAACTAGGTCGATGCCTACGGTATCATGTTTGTCCGTTAGAAAAGCTATTTTAAGCTTTGTACCAACTCCATCGGTTCCAGATACCAGGACTGGATCATTATAAGATCCAAGTCTGAACAATCCGCCGAAGCTTCCCAAATCACCGATCACTCGGTCGCTAAATGTACTACGTACATGTTTTTTCATCATTTGAACTGCTTTGTAGCCTTCTTCAACATTCACGCCCGCGTCGGCGTATGCTTGACGATTATCCATAGTCTTCTCTCCTAGCGCTTTTCAAACACAAATTTCGAATCTATTTTAGGAACTGCCATTGGGTATCTACCACTGAAACAAGCTGAACACAGCTCACCAGGTTTGCCAATAGACTCAATCAATCCAGGAATATCAATGTATCCCAGGCTGTCTGCTCCAATCATTTCACAAATTTCATTCACTGTTTTTTCTGCTCCAGCAAGTTGTTTTCTTGTTGGTGTATCAATACCAAAGTAACAAGAGTGTTTTACAGGTGGTGAACTTACACGTACGTGTACCTCTGTCGCCCCTGCATCTTTTAACATGGCAACAATTCTGCTCATTGTTGTACCACGTACGATGGAGTCATCTACAAGTACAAGTCTTTTGCCTCTAACATTGTCTTTTAAAACATTCAGTTTAAGTCGAACTGCAAGTTCTCTAGCCTTTTGGTCAGGCTGGATAAACGTTCGACCCATGTATTTGTTTTTGATCATACCAATACCGAATGGAATGCCGGATTTTTCTGCATATCCAATGGCAGCAGCTGTCCCTGAATCTGGTACAGCAACAACTAAGTCCGCTTCAACTGGGTGGTCTTCTGCTAAGATTTGGCCCGCCTTGTGACGTGCTGAGTATACATTACGACCTTCTATATCACTATCAGGACGCGCAAAGTATACATATTCGAATGAACAAAGAGCTTTGGTACAGGCTTCAGAATACATGATCGACTCAACGCCGTTTTCATCAATAACAACCATTTCACCCGGTTCGATATCGCGGATAACTTTTGCCCCTACAACATCCAGTGCACAAGATTCAGATGCAAGAACATACCCTTCTTCGTTTTCACCTAGAATAAGTGGGCGAAGTCCGTAAGGGTCACGTACGCCAATAAGTTTTTTGTCGCAAACAACAACTAACGCAAAAGAGCCTTGAATTAAACGAAGGGACTGAATAACAGCTTCTTTGTAACCCATTTTAAAGTTTCTAGCGATTAAGTTTGCAATGACTTCACTATCAATTGATGTTTGGAAAATTGTGCCTTGGTCTTCAAGCTCGTCACGAATCTCCATTGCATTAACTAAATTACCATTGTGAGCCAGTGCAATGCTGCCACCTTTATGGTGTACAACCAGGGGCTGTGCGTTACTTACATAACTTTCACCTGTTGTAGAATAACGGACGTGACCAATACCAATCCCGCCGTATAGTTTTTCAATTACGCTATCTGAAAAGACTTCTTGTACAAGTCCCATTTCTTTATAGTATTTCATACCAGCGTCGCTTTGAACTGCAATACCAGCACTTTCTTGTCCTCTATGTTGTAGTGCTACAAGGCCGAAGCATAACATTTGTGCTATCGATTCCTGCTCTGGTGCGTACATCCCAATCACGCCACATTCTTCATGTAGGTGATCATCTAGTATTTCGTGAGTTGGCATCATCTTGTTATCCTCCATTACCCCTTGTTTTTTACGCGGTTTAAAACTTCCCAGTAGCTTGCCTCAACATCTCCTAAATCTCTTCTGAATCTGTCTTTATCAAGCTTTTTGTTCGTTTCTTTATCCCATAGACGACAAGTATCTGGTGAAATCTCATCTGCAAGAATAACCTTGCCTTCAAATAGGCCAAACTCCAGTTTAAAATCAACCAGCTTAATGCCTCTTGTATCAAAGAAATCTACCATTGTATTATTCACTTCGTGTGCATATTTTTTAATTGTATTTATTTGTTCTTCTGTTGCAAGTTCTAGTGCTAATGCATGGTCGTCATTAATAAGCGGGTCCCCTAGGTCATCATCTTTTAAACAAAACTCTAAAACTGTTTTTGCCAGTGGTGAACCTTCTTCAACACCCAGTCTCTTTGAGAATGAACCAGCTGCTACGTTTCTAATGATAACTTCTAGCGGAATGATCGTAACCGCTTTAACTAACATTTCTCTATCACTTAGTAGTTTTACAAAGTGTGTTGGAACACCTTTTTCTTCTAGAGCTTCAAATAAAATGGCTGACATTTGATTGTTAATTAGGCCTTTTTCAGAAATCTGGCCCTTTTTAACTCCGTTAAATGCCGTTGCATCATCTTTGTACTCAACAATGTATTCAGATTTAACTTCAGTTTCATAGACCTTCTTAGCTTTACCTTCATATAACATTCCTAGCTTACTCATTGTGTTCCTCCTATTTATTCGAACTCAACTCTGGAAACATTTAAACTGCATTCTTCTAGATACGTCTTAAAATCCATCTACTCTTAAACTTTTTTTGAACTTTTAAGTTGTATTTATCTAACCCTATGGCGATAAGCTGTATATAAACAGAACGCCCCCTTCGCTAGGCGCAAAGAGAGCGTGTATGATCGTCTATATTATTTGGACTTAGTTTCACGATAATCTTTATGATTTCCATGAGCTTGGCCTCCAAACCGTCCCAAGGATCTGCCAGAAGTGTTCTGGAGATCGTCCTGAATGTGCAAGCACACCTAGGCAATTGCTGCATCAAGCAACTATCTGCCATGGTTACAAGACCATATTAGCAAGGGCGGAAAGACGTGTCAACCTTAAAAGCGAATTATTAAAAATTATTATTTTTTATTGTACGTCATATATGTCGAACGTTACGCGAATTGAACAACCACATAATTCGTCATTCGAAGTCGTTACAAACTATTGTTTATCCTTTGAAGTATCGTACACCCGCTTCAAACATCATCATGTCTTTCACACCTGGAACGTTTCTATAAAGTCCATTGCCGATTCTTTCAACGTGTCCCATCTTGCCAAACACGCGTCCATCAGCACTTGTAATACCTTCAATCGCATGCACTGAACCATTAATATTGTATCTACCATCCATGGTTGGTAGACCTTCTGGATTCACGTACTGTGTTGCAATTTGACCTTTGTCTTTAAGTCTTTTGAAGGTTTCGTCGTCACAAACGAATCTGCCTTCACCATGAGAAAATGCCGTTGAGAAGACTGCATCTACTTCCGTAAGTGACAACCATGGTGACAGATTTGAGGCAACACGAACGTCAGCCATTCGACTTACGTGTCTACCAATTTTATTAAGAGCCAGCGTTGGGCTTTTTTCATCTAAAGTTCTAATATCACCATGTGGCAATAGTCCAAGTTTTACAAGGGCCTGGAAGCCGTTGCAAATACCTAGCATTAGACCGTCATTTTCATTTAAATGTTTCATAATTGCCTCTGCAAGTTTAGGGTTTCTAAATACAGATGCGATAAATTTACCCGATCCAGCAGGTTCGTCACCGGCACTGAATCCACCTGGTAAAGCTATGATCTGACTGCTTAGAATTGCCTTTTCAAATGCTTCAATTGACTCAGCAATTGACTGAGCTGTTAAGTTCTTAAGTACAATACTCTCAACTTCTGCACCCGCTTTTTCAAAAGCACTTACCGTATCGTATTCACAATTCGTTCCTGGGAATACTGGGACAAATACTTTAGGTTTTGCAATTTTATTTTTAGCTATGCTAAAGCAGCCTTTGTCGTATACTGCCTTTTCAGCACTGCCCTTCTCATGTACAAACTCGGGGAATATACTGTTCAGAGGATCAGACCAAACTGCATAAAGGTCTTCCACTCTATTTTTTTCATATTTATAAAGAATGGCACCATCAAAGTTTGTCTCACCAATTTCTACAAAATCAGTCCCTGTAAGGTTCGCATCTTTAGTGACTTCCAGCACAAGTCCTCCCAGCGCCGGGGCAAATAAAATGTTTTCATCAAGATCACTATTGATTTGAACACCTATGCGGTTACCAAATGCCATTTTACTAAGGGAAGCTGCAATACCGCCGTATTCAATAGCCATAGCTGATCGAACTTGGTCTTTATCCATAGCTTGTAAAATCTTGTCGTAACCAGACTTTAGAGCATCGATGTCATACACTTCCGATGCATTTCTTTGTGGCATAAAAGCTAGTAGTTTTGAATCTGCAGATTTAAGTTCCTGTGAAATCACTTTTCGAATGTCCACTACTTTGAGGGCAAATGCAATTGCTGTTGGAGGTACGTTTATATCTTTAAAAGTGCCAGACATGGAGTCTTTACCACCAATTGCCGGAATGCCAAATCCTTCTTGAGCTTCAAGTGCGCCTAACAGTGCACTGAAAGGTTTACCCCACTTCTTAGGGTCTTCTCCTAGTCTTTCAAAGTACTCCTGCATAGAAAGTCTAAGACCATCATAACCAGCACCAAGTGCCACAGCTTTTGCAACCGACTGTACTACACTGTAGTATCCGCCGTGGAATGGTGACCACTTGCCAATTTTAGGGTCATAGCCAAATGTCATTACTGTACCTGTAGTCGTTTCTTTGCCCAGAACGGGAACCTTTGCTGCCATACCTTGGGACGGTGTTGCTTGGAACTTACCACCAAACGGCATTAAAACTGTACCTTTACCAATGGTTGAGTCAAAGTGTTCAACAAGTCCTTTTTGGCTGGCAACATTTAAGTCAGTTAAGACACTTTGTAGTTTTTCAGAGAAAGTGTTCCCTTCAAATGTGCCATTGTCTTTAAAGTAGTTAACTGAAGCTAGTGGTTTTTCAACCTCAATTTTCGTTTCATTACGTACACCGTTTGTATCTAAGAATGCTCTTTCAATGTCAAAGATTGTTTGACCTTTCCACATCATTCGTAGACGACCTGTGTCTGTTACCTTCGCAGCAACAACGGCTTCTAAGTTTTCACCTTCAGCATATTTAATGAAAGCTTCAACATCTTCTGGTTTTAAAACAACTGCCATACGTTCTTGAGACTCAGAAATGGCAAGTTCAGTACCATCTAGTCCGGAGTATTTGACTGGGACTGCATCTAAGTTAATGTCTATGGAATCTGCTAACTCGCCAATGGCTACGGAAACACCACCAGCACCAAAATCATTACTTTTCTTTATTAAACGACTTGCATCAGGATTTCTGAACAGTCTTTGAATTTTTCTTTCTTCAGGTGGGTTACCTTTTTGAACTTCAGCCCCAGCAGTATGAATACTTTCTTCTGTTTGGACTTTACTTGAACCCGTTGCGCCACCAATACCGTCACGGCCTGTACGACCACCCACCATAACGATGATGTCTCCAGCATTTGGCGTTTCTCTTACTACATTGGATTTGGGTGCAGCACCAACCACTGCTCCAACTTCCATTCTTTTAGCAACAAAGTTTGGGTCGTAGACTTCAGCAACCTGACCTGTTGCCAGACCAATTTGGTTTCCGTATCCACTAAAACCAAGTGCAGCTTCTTGTGTGATTTTTTTCTGTGGCAGTTTACCTGCGAGTGTGTCTTCAATGGCAACTCTAGGATCAGCTGCACCTGTGAGACGCATGGACTGGTATACATAAGAACGACCTGACAGTGGATCACGGATGGCTCCACCAAGACATGTTGAAGCACCACCGTAGGGTTCGATTTCTGTTGGGTGGTTATGGGTTTCATTTTTAAACATAACCAAATAAGGCACTTTTTCACCATTTACATCAACATCAGCTTCAATGCTACACGCATTGATTTCTTCAGTAATTTCCATGTCTGACAGCCTGCCATCAGCCACTTGTTGTTTCATTTCTATTGTAGCCAGATCCATTAAACACATTGGTTTTTGAGTTCTATTTAAATCTGTACGCATTGTTTTATATCTATCAAAAGCAGCTTCAACGGGTTGAGTTAGTAAATCTGCTTCAATTGAAACTTCTTTAATTTCTGTCATAAATGTTGTGTGACGACAGTGGTCTGACCAGTAAGTGTCAATCACTTTTAGCTCCGTGATTGTAGGTACACGGCCTGCTTCGTTTTTGAAGTAGGTCTGACAGTGCATAAGGTCATTTAAAGTCATAGCAAAACCTTGTTCTGCTCTAAAGTCTGCCATGCCTTCTATGTTAAGGGTATTAAAACCAATAAGGGACTGAACTTCACCAGGACTTGGTGCAGTTTCTGCTAGTTTCTCAGGTTTGTTTAAAGAAACCTCACAAGATTCGATAGGATTTATTAAGTAAGACTTGATCTTTGAAAATACGTCGCCTTGAATATTACCATCAATTATATATAAAGTAGAAGCTTGTACAATAGGTCTTTCTTTCATTGTTAGAAGTTCAATACACTGTTCTGCTGAATCTGCCCTTTGGTCGAACTGTCCAGTTAACAGACGTACTCTAAAAGCTTTTTCTGAAGCTTTCAATGTTGGCAGAGTTTCATAAACATTGTCTACATTAGGTTCAGATAGCACTTCACTTTTAACTGCTTCAAGTTGATCTGAAGCTAATCCTTCCATATCATAAACATGAAGTACACGTAGGCCTGAAATTCCTTTTACATGTAAGCTGTTTTCTAAGTCTTTCCATACACCAGCTGCTTCAACGTCAAAACCTGGTTTCTTTTCAACAAGAACTCTAATCACTTCGTTCATACTAGCCTCCAAGATTGTTTCATAAACACATCAACATCACTCTTCATTGCCAGTGTAACACGGGTAGTGTTATAATTATAATTAATAATACTAATCCCATCGATAAGGAGTGCTTATATATGGAAGTCAATTTTGAATTATACAAGGTTTTCTATCATGCCGCCCAAAAACTCAGTTATACAAAAGCGGCTGAAGCCTTGTTTATAAGCCAATCGGCAGTGAGTCAAAATATTAAATTATTGGAAGAACAATTAGACGTACAGCTCTTTGTTCGTTCTGGGAAAGGGGTTAAACTCACCATTGAAGGGGAAGCTTTATATGCCCATGTGGAAAAAGCATATAATCTTTTAAAATCTGGAGAACAGTATATGGATAGCATTCGTTCCCTAAGTAGTGGTCTTGTACGTATCGGAGCCAGTGACACCATTAATAAATACTTTTTGCTAGACCCCCTAAAAACCTTCCATGAAAAACACCCAAATATTCGTATTAAAATAAACAACCGTCCTTCACCTGTATCGCTACGGCTGGTTGAAAGTGGTGAAATTGACTTAGGAGTCATTAACCTAGACCCTGAGAAAAGTTACTCTGACCTTAAGATCGTTCCCCTAGGGAGTTTTAGAAATGTCTTCATTGCACCCATAGCATGGAAAAATGATTTAGAGGGATTAAGGTCTGCCAACTCACTTTCTGACCATGCTCTCATTTCACTTGAAGAAAAATCGACCACCCGCCGTATCTTTGACCGGTATCTGCTCGACAATGGTTTAGAACTCTCTCCTGAATTTGAGTTTGGTTCTATGGATTTAATTGTGGAGATGACACGAATAGGTATGGGGATTGGTTTTGTTGCACAGGCTGCCGCACAGTCTGCCATAGATGCTGGTGAGGTTTTTATTTTAGATATAAAAGAACCGATCCCCACAGTGGAGATCGGCCTAATTTCTAATCCTAAAATACCTATGAACTTAGCTGCAAAAGCTTTTTCTGAAACCTTACTTGAACGTATATCAGAAAGTTATATTATGCAGTCATAGTTAACGCGTACACTTATTTACCATCACGAATTTCATCACGCATGGTCACAAGCTCTGGGAACTGGTAGAAGAAGTTCACCTTTTGATCTTTAATACCGTTTCCAGATGCTTTATCTTCAAGTACAAATACTCTAAAACTTTCAGCTATATCTTCTTCAACATTTGTAGCTGCATAGTCTGACACAAACCAAGCTTCATGGTCCGTATATAATTTTTCTACGTCGTATTGTCTGTAACCGTCTTCGTTAGACAGTAAATATTTCTCCGTCTTGCCCTTCCAAAATTCTGCATAGAACTTATTCATATAACTTTTTTCAGTCAGAATACCTTCTTGTGTTTCGTATGTTCCATTTGAAACACCCGTTAACTGTGTATGATTTAAAGTAATAATATGTCCAAACTCATGAACGATGGTTTCATCTAAGTCCACTTTATTAAAGACTCCGCTTTCACTTACCATGTCTTTATAGTCTAAGTTCAGAACAAACTTCTTACCCGTCTCATTGGTTGGATATACATAAGCCAGTGTTCCATCTTTACCGTCAGATCCTACTTCGAAGGTATCAACATAGTCAGTCGCAGAGTCTGGCATAAGTTTTAATACATAGTCCCATAGTAGTCTAAAATGCTTTTTATCTTCCGCTGTTGATTCAGCTAGTTCTAGGGGTGAACCCATTTCGTCTTTAGGTGCTTTAACTTCAGTGAGCATTTCGTTTTTAACTTGATACTGAGCATAAAGTTCATTTTCTGCTTCCATTGTTACTTCTGGATAAGCATTAAGTAGGTCAATAATCTGATCATACTTGTCCTGTGCGGCTTCAAAGTCTCCACTTATTTCATCATTCACATACAAATCAAGTAACTTGCCATACTGTTCTAAATCTGCTTCTGACAGGGTATCTTCAAGTTCTACTGGGTCTGCAAATACGGAACCTACCTCAGCTAAATCAATATCTCCAAGGGCGTCTGTTAAAAGAACCGACAATTGTTTTTCTAACATAGCAACCATTGGTGATGTTTCATCTAAGGAGTCTAAATCAGCTGCAAAGTCCATGAGCTGACTGAGTTTTTCAGAGTCATCAATTAAGTCACTAAAGGTATTGATATACCCCATCCAACCTTCAGATGATAATGCACTGTCTTCTTCATAAGTCTCGTCATAATCCATATCCTCGTTGTTTGAGAGGTCAAAGTAAATACCAAGTTTATCGTCTACTTTTGGGATCAGTTCTTCCCAAAGTTCTTGGGCTTTTTCTAATTGTCCACTGGATTCTAGCGCTGCAACCTCTTCAAAATCAGCTTGAAGACTTTGCCACTCAGCATTTGAAGTTTCAAGAGCACGCTGGTCCTGTACTTGAATAATAGGTGTTCTAACATTCTCATTCGTTTGACTCACATTTGGGTGGGCTGCTATATAAGTGCCACTTGATAAGGTGATTACAAGGCCAAGTGCGAGTGCGGTCCATTTTTTATTCATCATGTATTCCTCCAATTTATTTATATTGTTTGCTTTTCGCTTGTTAGATACATATTAAGGTCTTTTGCTTAAACGATACTTATACCAACCTTAACGCAACCTTAAGGTTATGTGGTCATTTTGTGTGGGTAGGTATAAAAGTAATACAGCTTAGGAGGGAACATATGATAAACATTCCTGCAGTGATACTCTCTAAGATTAATGATTTACCCGACACTCTTTTTCAATTGGTCCATAAACAATTTAAACGAAGTGTGTTTATTCATTCTGTTCCCGAAATTCTTTATGAAATCGAATCAGGGCATATCACTGAAGATGCTATATATTTTGTAGATGTGGATATGATCCCTGTCCTACTCATGCATATGGAAAAACCTTATTTCCTTGTTGCTCTAGCTGAAGATGGTGAGCAAATTATACATAATGATGTAATTCGAGACTACCTCTATATTAGATACCCGAATTCTACCGGTCAGCTTCAACGTATTCTAAAAAACTTAGACATGATCATTGAACGCAGGTCATTTAGTAAAGAAATTGAACGTCTACACCAGGTCGGCAGTCGTATAAGTTCTGAAAAAGAAGTAAACAAACTCATAGATGTAATTCTTGAAGTCAGCATGAACTTAATTGGAGCTGAAGCTGGAAGTTTTTATACGGTCGTAGATTCAAGAACCAACCAATGGTCCGCCTATAAAAACAAGAACCCCTATAAAATGCTCCAATTTGAAATTGCTAAGAATCGTAGAATACCATTAAGTATAGAATCAATGATCTTACCCGTACTTCCTACAACTATAGTAGGGAGCTCAATTATAATGGAAAAAGCTATACGGATTGATGACGTACATGCAATCCCTGAGACCCAACCCTACACCTATGACGCACAAGTGGAAAAACGCACTGGGTATGTGTGTAAATCTATGTTAACCCTGCCAATGAAGGACAAGGTTGGACGTGTTCTTGGGGCCATTCAACTCATAAACAAGTATAGCAACGATACTTTAGTTCCTTTTAATAAAAGGGACGAACATATGATGGAGTTTTTATCTAACTACGCTGCCATTGCCCTTGAAAATAGCCATGTATATAAAGAAATGAATGAACTTTTAGCTGACTATGAGAAAATTGTTCAAGCCATTGATCTGCAAAATAGTAGCCATGGAGATGAACTCCATAAACTTAAAGATTCAATTGAGATGAATCCTAGTGCCTTAATAATTACAGATGCTGAGGGGACCATTCTTTATGCAAACAAACAATTCGAAGACCTTACAGGTTATGCCCCCCATGAGCTAACCGGCAAACGACCTTCAATCTTAAAGTCTGGTAAAATGCAACCTGGATTCTATAAAAAATTATGGGATACCATTTTGACAGGGCAAACATGGCACGGTGAGATTTACAACAAAAAGAAAAATGGTGACCTCTACTGGGAAAAATCTTCGATTTCTTCAATAACATCACCTGAAGGTCAAATAAAATATTTCGTCAACACGAGAGAAGATATTAGTGCTCTAAAAGCGTCTAATAGTCAACTTATGAAGGCACTCACAGATTTGAAAATTGCCCAATCTGCTCTAATACAAAATGAAAAAAACGCAGCTATAGGGCAACTGGCAGCAGGTATGGCTCACGAGATTAACAACCCACTTGGTTTTATAACCAGCAATGTTGACACACTAGGAGATTATTCTAAATTACTTATTGAATCAGTAAATACCCTTAAAACCCTAGCTAGTATCGGTCCCGATTCCACCTTTAATCAAAGCTCTGTTGATATGATTAAAGATGATTTAGATGACCTGTTAAGCGAAACCTATGATGGCCTTAATCGTGTTAAAAAACTTGTGGAAGCTATGCGGGCTTATGCCAATATTGACACCTTGTCTAAAGCAGACGTATTTAATATATCTCAACCTCTAGAAAACACAGTAACCGTATTTAAAAGTCTAATTAAAGACCAATGTGCGTTTACAGTATCCCCTTATGACGACCTTTCAATTACAGGAGACGCCAATAAACTCCAACAGGTTCTGATGAATATCCTTATAAACGCTTTGGATGCAGTAAAAAGAAATGGAAAAGAAAATGAGGATGGAAATAGGGATGGGGAAATTACAATAAACTTACGCACTAACAAAATGAATGTATATATTGATGTCATCGATACTGGTTCAGGCATTTCGCCAGATATACAATCTAAAATTTTCGACCCGTTTTTTACAACCAAATCCATTGGAGATGGACCCGGTCTTGGTCTTAGTCAGGCTCTTTCAATTATCAAAACTGAGTTTAATGGAGATATTCAGTTTGAAACCAACAAAACAGGGACCACCTTTATTGTGTGGATTCCTATTAAGTAAGGTTTTAATAAATGCCAAGTTGTACTTGTACAAAAAAACCACCAAGTTATAAACTTGGTGGTTTAATATTTATTTAGCCGCAGCTTCCGCCACATGAGCTACAATCAGATTCACCTTGGTTAACTGGTGCAACCATGTATCCGTTGCCCATAAATTCAACCTTGATGTCACCCATTTGTTCATGTAGGTCTTTGTCCATAACGAATGTAATATCGTTAGCTTCGTCAACTAAATCAGTATCTTTTTTCTCATCCAGAGAAAGTCCAAGAGTTGGACCGGCTCAGCCCATGCCTGCCAGGAAGATTCTTACGTTACCTGGTTGCTCTGGCTGAGACTCAACGATTTTTTTAATTTCGTTAACTGTATCAACAGTAGTAACTATTTTCATGTGAGCCCCTCCTTACGGGTTATATTCCTACTATATCACTAGGATATAAAATAAATCAATACCAAATTGATATCTTATTGAATTCCTATATAAGTATACTACCATATGTCCAGAAAGACAATGAACTTTTTGTAAACATTCCACCCCCGTCGCTAGGGGGCTAATTTGCATAAACTTTTTATACATGATATCTTAAATCCAAAGACAGGAAAATATTGAAATGAACACAATCTGAGGTGAACCCTTTGGAAAAGAAAATATTGAGAAAGTTCTTTAATGGCTTTATACAAATTCATATATTACATCATGCGCTCAAAGAACCGATCTATGGGGTTTGGATGATGGATGAACTTAGAGAACATGGTTATGACATAAGTCCAGGTACCTTGTATCCACTTTTACACAGCATGCAAAAAAATGGTTTGCTTGAAATGGCAGAAAAGAATGTTGAGGGTAAAATTCGAAAATATTATACTACAACATCCTTGGGTGAAGTTGTGTTAAAAGAAGCACGGGCTAAGGCTTATGAAATGTTTAAGGAAATAAAAGATTAAATTGAACTTGTACAATAAAAGCCTCTGAATCCTAGGATTCAGAGGCTTTATTACTTAATCTTGACGTATAAAATCTATTTGCTTTTTAGTTCTCAATTCCAGTGCTCATATTTGCGAAACACACCTATACTTTTACCTTAAGTGTACTTCGAAAGTTCTTATGTACTTATTGGGGGAAATAAGTCCGATTAAACTTCAATTATTGAGCAGATTCACGAACAACTGCACTGAGTGCATCACGATACTCAAAATCAGCGCCAATAATGTGTTTAAATATCCACTTTGAAATAAAGTTAAGAATATCCATAATAAACTCTGTTTGGTTTACATCTAAATCACTTAAGTCTACTTCATCTAATTTAGCAATAAATCTTTCATGCTCATCTTTATGGGCTTCAAGACCTTCAAAACCAGCCTGCTCCATCAGTCTTTCTTCTGTTGCAAAATGATATACTGTGTAGTCTTTCATACGTTCAACTGCATCAATCACATCGTCATATAGATCCTCATTAGAATTATGTTTTACCATTTCCATAAGTTCAGCACCAATACCAATAAGGTGTTTATGCTGTACATCTATTTCTTCAATGCCTACTGAATAATCATCATTCCATTCGAACATGATTAAACCTCCTGTTATTCTCTATATAATAATTCACACCTAGAATAAATAATATTCCAATAGAAGTTATTTTTCAATATGCAAAATCAATGTTCACAAAAAATTTCAGAACAGTTAAGGTCTTGTTTGGGGTATATATGTAGTAGAAAAGATGAGGAGGCTACATATGGTCAGTAAAAGAAGCATTGGTCTGCTTCTGTTATTATGTTTTATCATTGGAATAAGTCTGTTATATCAATCAAACACAGCCCCAGATTTTGAGGCTGATTTTAATATGTTTACTTCTGAGGAACACCTATGGCTAAGTGAGAATCCAGTTATTTATTATGCACCTGATCATGACTTTTATCCATTTGAGTTCTATGAAGATGAAAGATATCAAGGATTTTCATTGGATTATATAAAGTGGATTAATGACAATTATGATCTGGGCATTGAAATTGTTTCTTATAATACTTGGGACTCTATTATGGGCGCAGTAAAAAATAAAGAAATCGATTTGGTTTCATCAACTGCCCACTCTCCTTATCGTGACTCCTTTATGTTGTTTACTATCCCATATACCTCCATGGACTTTGTCGCGTTTATTCATGAAGACACAAATGACAATTTCTATAATTACGATTTACCTGAGATGAAAACAGCGGTAATAAAAAATTACATAACCCAAGATATTCTACAAGAGCGTTACCCCAACATAGAACTCATTTTAGTAGATAGCAGCGATGAAGGATTTACACTGCTCAATGACAAAAAAATCGATGTTTTTATCGCCTCGGCAGGTCAGTCTATTCGGTCCATTGAAGACCTCAACTTAACCAAGATTCGAGCAAATGAAAAAGTTAGAATTCTTAGTTCTGCCCCTTTACATCTGGGAACACATACAGACCACCCCCAGCTGGTCACCATTTTAACTAAAATACTTAAAACAATGCCACAATCTGAAAAAGACAAAATTTTTGACACATGGATACATATAGAGTTTTCAGATACATTTACTGCAACACAGTATAAACGAACGTTTATCGTAATAGTTGCAATAAGTGTTTTTATTGTGTTTGTATTTGTTTGGAATCAACTCCTAAAATACAAAGTTGACCAGAAATCAGATGCAGTTAGGCAAGAACTTAAAGAACGTTATAAACTTGAAACGCAACTTAAAAACATAATTAACGCGATACCGTCTCCCATTTATGTTCGAAACGAAGCGGGGATCTTTTTACATGTCAATCAAGCTTTTTGTGACGTGTTTGGTGTGCAATCCCCTTCTGAGATTGAAAACAGTCCTAACAGCTTGCTGAATGTATTAACGGACGAGTCCATTAATCGCTTTAACCAATTGAGTCAGGCTGTGTTAACTGACCATAACCCCCAACGAAACCACAAAAATAAAGTTACATTACTAAATAGTCAGTCTTATACAGTAGACTCGTTAAAAATTCCATTTAAACTACTTGAATCGAATCAGCTAGGTGTTTTGAGTATTGATGTTGACATTACAAAACGTGAAAGAATTCGCCAAGAACTCGAAGATGCTAATCAAAATTTAGAAGCCACTGTAAATGAGCGTTCTAAAGCTATTCAAGACTTAAATGACGAGCTCACACAAGCTTTAAATAAAATTAGTGCCAACAAAAGTCATCTGCAAGAAACGAATGCAGAACTTAATGTGTTATTACAAAGACTAACAACTACCCAGCAGGAATTAATTGAAAAAGAGACCATGGGAACCCAAGGACTTAGGTTAAGTCAAATAGCACAAGAAATATCCGAGCCCATCATAAACATAAAAAGTAAAAATCAAAAAGTTTTAGACCTTACAACAGACCTTTTGAAGACATTCAAAGATGACAAACTCCAGACAAAAGGATTAACTGAAAAACTATTAACCATTGAGAAAAACACCAAAGATATTCGATCTCGTTTAAAAGACTCTTCTAGTATAGTTGAGACCTTTAAACTTATTTCTATTGTTGACCATGGGCTTCAACCGACAAGAGTTAACTTAAAACTCATGCTTGAAACCTGTTATAATCAAACCTTACTTAAAAAGCCAGAAAATAATGTTGATTGTTCACCAGATATCCTTCTTCAAGCGTCTCCAAATGCCTTTCACCAAATCATCATACATATCATCAAATTTATTTCGAGTATAGGAAACACTGATGAAGGGTCAAACCTAACCATTTACGTTGAAAAAAACACGGATAACATAAATGTTGTTTTTGAACACCAAGTCCCTACACATATTCCTGCTCAAGATCCTAATCGAGAATATAAAATAACTGACCTGGGACTACAAATTATTGAAAGTATTTTAAACCACTATTTCAGTGGAACCTTGGTCAACTTGTGGACTTCAAATTCCTTTAAAATCATAATGACAATTCCAAGTATCTTTATTGCTAATTCAGAACCTGACGACAAGGAAAACAAGGAGGTAGGTAATCATGCGTAAATACATATCCTTCTTCCTTCTTGCAGCGCTCATTGTTTTATTGACTTTCATTTCTATCCAACTTTGGTCGCCTGTTGAAGATGTGAGTGAAGTCACGTTTTCTGTAACCGAACAAGAATGGTTAAAAGCTCACCCAGTTATAACAGTTGCCATTGACCCAGAATTTGCACCTTACGAGTTTACTGAAGGTGAACAAATACAAGGTATTGCCATAGAGTATTTAAACTATATTGAATTACAATATGGTTTAAAATTTGAAATCACACATGCTGACAACTGGACTGACTCCCTAAATGCTTTAAAATCACAAGAAGTTGATATGTTAAGCGCTGTTGCCCGTTCACCACAAAGAGATGTGTACACCCTCTTTACTGAATCTTATACAACCATCCAAAATGTCGTATTAATCCGACAAGATACACCTGCAGACTTTACAGATAAAGACTTAACATCTATGTATGTTGCCGTTATTAAGGACTATTTTGCACAAGACTTGCTCGAACTACACTATCCTGGAATACAGCTCTATAAAGCCTTAGATATTTCAGATGGTCTACGAGCACTTTCACTGGGAGAAGTTGACGCTTTTGTAGTAGACAGTGCTCAAGCTTCTTATTATATTCCAAGGACAGGGGCCAACAATCTAAAAATGAACAATACCATTAGCCTTGGATTTGACCTCCCTCTTCATTTTGGCATCCGCAAAAATGCACCTGAGCTCAGAAATATTTTAAGTAAAATTATTCAGGGTATCCCACAAGAAGTCCATGACCAAATACAAAACCAGTGGTCTACAGATGCTTTTGATCCAGGTATTGATACTAAACTTTTAGTGTCCATTATGTTTTTAGGTGGCATTATTCTCCTTTCATCGGTACTCATGGTCTTTTGGAATACAAGCTTAAATAAGTTAGTTGCATCAAAAACGGCTGATGTTCGCGAAGAAATAGAAAATAGAGCTATAGTTGAAGACCAGTTACACGAACTTATACACGCCATTCCATATCCTGTTTCTTTGAAAAACTATAAAGGTGTTTATATTTACGCCAATAGGGCATTTAGTGATCTTATTGGACTCCCAGTGGACAAAATTAAAGGCCAACAAGACACAACCCTGTATAACTTAAGTCAGTCCATAAACAAAACACTTATGTCTGACGGGGACTTAGACGTCCTGTACTCAAGCGAAACTTTTCATATTGATGCGCTCGATGTGCTTGTATCCAATGAAAAAAGAGTATTCGAAGTCACTAAACGCCCCTTAAAAACAGACGATGTAAGTCCACATGGAATTCTAAGTTTCTTCGTTGACATCACAGATGAACATACAAGTCAAAACCAGTTAAAAGATTTAAATGAACACCTAGAAGAAATCATTAATGACCGCGTAAATGAGTTTAATAATAGAAATAAAGACCTTACCTTCTCTCTCGCTGAGCTTCAAAGTAGTGAACAATCCTTGATACACCTCAACAAAGAACTCCAAGTATCCCTTGACGTGCTCGAAACCACTCAAAGTAAGCTGGTAGAAGTAGAAAAATTTGCTGCAATGGGACGTGCTTCAAGTGCCATTGCCCATGAAATGAATACCCCCCTTGGGATTGGTGTTTCCGCCGCTTCATTTAGCCATAATCAAATTAAGTCCATACTAAACGGACTACAAGAACAAAATATTTCAAAAAAAGAAATAGTTGAAAGGCTCAACCAAATTAATGAATCTTCAGAGCTAATAGGGTCGAATGCGGATAAACTTATTCTAATTTCAAAAAGACTGAACATGCTCACCAGTGAAGATTGGCCTTCTAATTCTATCTCTACAAATATGGAATCCTTTATACGAGAAAATAGCCAGTTGATCATGAATAACATTAAGAGAAAAGCACCTGCACTCAGTTATCCAGTAGATGTAGTTTTGGATTGCCCCGAAGCAATTTACACCAATATATCTACCAAAGCCTTATTCACAATATTTGAAAGTTTGATTTGGAATTCGCATCTTCATGGTTTCGTAAGCTACAAGTCCCCCAAAAAGATCAACATTGATTGTTATGAAAGTGACCGCGCACTTCACATAAAATACAGGGACAATGGTATTGGGGTTAATGACGATGAACTCACACATATATTAGAACCCCTTTACACAAGTAAACGTGGGAGTGGTTCTCTTGGTCTTGGTTTAAGTATCATTTATAATATAGTGGTCTTAAATTACAAAGGGAAAATCAATGTGAGTAATTCAGAAAAAGGTGGCCTAACTGTGTATATTCAGATTCCAAACTAGGCCAAAAAAATACAGGTTGTTGATAAGTTCAACTTTTAAGGAACTTATCAACAACCTCTTCTATTTTTTGTACAATATTGTGAATACTTTTAATTCACTGAGTCTTAAGTTAAAGAACCCCCGACTCGGCTAATTCTTTAATTTCATCGTCTGTGTAGTCAAACAATTCTTTTAGTAATGCTTCGGTATGTTCTCCTAGTAATGGGGCTGCTGTTCGAATGCCTCCTGGTGTTTTACTAAGTTTAATAGCTACACCAGGCATTTTTAGTTTACCCGCTTTAGGATGGTCTACCTCAACAATCATGTCACGTGCGAGTACTTGTTCATTTTCCAGAACCTTATCCACATAGTTTATTGGACCATTTGGAACACCCGCTTCATCAAATAGAACAGACCACTCATCTGTTGTTTTTTCCTTAAGTTTGTCTGCTAATAAAGGACGTAAGGTGTCATAGTTGTTGTTTCGCTCCGGATTTGTAGAGAATCTCGGATCGTCAACAAGTGCGTCTAAACCTGTGACTGCACAAAAACGCTTCCAGATTCCATCATTACCCACTGCAACAACTATTTTAGAATCTTTTGAATCAAAAGGTTCAAAGGGCACGATAGATGTGTGTCGATTCCCCATTGGCTTTGGAATCTCTTTCGTGACAACATATCTAGCTATGGCATTTTCAAGCATTGCAACCTGACAGTCTAACATAGCAACGTCCACTTTCTGGCCCTTGCCAGACTCATTCCTATGGGTTAAGGCTGCGAGTATACCAATCGTTGTAAACAATCCTGCAGCTATATCTCCAATGGAAGGTCCCACACGTGTTGGCTCACCATCTTTAGCCCCGGTTATAGACATGATGCCACCCATGGCTTGAACAACACCATCATAAGCTGGTTTTTTACTATATGGACCTGAATGTCCAAATCCCGAAGATGCAGCATAAATCAATTTTGGATTAATCTCTTTTAAAACATCATAACCCAGCCCTAACTTTTCCATGGTTCCTGGACGGAAGTTCTCAACAAGGACATCCACTTTTTTGACCAGTTCCTTTAGAAGTTTTTTTCCGTCTTCATGTTTTAAGTTTAGAGTCATAGACCGCTTATTACGGTTCAAACTCATAAAGTATGCGCTTTCACCATTCTGGTAGGGGCCAAAATGTCTTGAATCGTCCCCTGTACCAGGCATTTCAACTTTAATTACGTCGGCACCTAAGTCGGCCATTAACATTGTGCAATATGGCCCAGCAAGTACCCGTGTCATATCTAAAACCTTTAATCCTTTAAGGGGTCCCATACGTATCCTCCTAAGGTATATTCTATAAGGGAAGGCTCACCTGTGACTCGGCTGAAACTGTTGATGTTCAACACCCTTGCCTCACCACATGCGAGCCTTCTAACTGATCTTATTCTTCTTCTTTAAATGCTACAATACGGCAGAATGCAGATTCGCCACCTTGGAATTTCCAAGGGAAACAACCAATAATTAAACGTTGGTTTAATACTTCATCAATCTGTCCACCTAGGTTTTCAGCATGGATGATTTCGTCTGGCTGTGGGAATACATGAATATGCATTGCTTGGTATGTTTGAGGCCATTCGTAAATGTCATTTAAGGCTTTGCCATACTTCTTTTGCATATATTCATCACAAAGTTTAGCTTCACCTGGCTCCCAATCACGGATTTTTGTATTCATAGGGTGGTCAGCAGAACCACAATCTACACCAATCCAACTGATTTCCATGTCTTTGCACCACTGTGGGAAGTCCATTGATGGACCAGGATGGCGTAACATGTAACGTCTTTCGTCTGCTTGTGGCTGGTCCCAACCATATTTATGGTAACCCGTGTTAATAATCAGAATGTCACCTTTTTTAACTTCTACACGGTCCATAATATCTTGAGGTGTATAAATACCATAGTCTTCAGCCATATCTGATAAATCGACAACGACGCCAGGACCACAAAGTTTTTCAAGTTCTAAAGAAGCAATGTCTCTACCCGATGTGTCAAAGTGTAAAGGACCATCAAGGTGTGTACCAATATGGTTAGATGTAGTAATCAGTTGACCATTCGCTCCGTTTGGAGATAAACGCTTAAAGAATTTCACTTGTAGCGGTTCATATGTAGGCCAAGGGGGTGTTAGGTGACTCGTATTTTGTGAAAGGTCATACATTTTAACGTTATTCCAGAAATTCATATTCATCCTCCTATACAATATGGAAGCTCAGCTTCCGACTATACAAAACTGTTAGACTATACTCACTTGTTAACTTTATTCTTTTAAAACACCCTTCTGCTCCATGGCATTTACATAGGCTTCTAGTGCGTCTTCAAAACACTTCATTGGTGGTCTTACCAGTCCTGCTCCAACCTGACCTACACCTGGGTCTTTGTGGGCAATCCCTGTGTTTATAATAGGTAGTATTTGCGTTTCAATAACTTTTCTT
>Ga0209379_10000409_pt1 | contig 38182 bp, 25 predicted proteins | sample tdDd001_FD_187124 | JGI IMG/M metagenome (GOLD analysis project Ga0209379, IMG submission 187124) | Marine sediment microbial communities from the Atlantic coast under amendment with organic carbon and nitrate - tdDd00.1 (SPAdes)... | ecosystem: Environmental > Aquatic > Marine > Coastal >... | reverse complement strand
AATATGATTACCTGAGTTTCCTATTGCAGTGCCAAGTTTTTTAGCCGCTTCATAATATTTATCTGACAAGTGATCGCTCGAAGAGCAGAAGACACATATATTTTTATCCATAATCGTATTTATTCTTTAAATAAAAAGCCCTTGTGAACGAATCACAAGGGCCATTATATAGAAATTCAAATAGAATTCTTTATTCTAAGACACTTAAATTAAGCATCAATATTGGCATAAGTGGCGTTCTCTTCGATAAACTCACGACGAGGTGGAACCTCATCACCCATTAACATAGAGAATACACGATCTGTTTCTGCAGCATTTTCAATGGTAACCTGACGTAATGTTCTTACCTCTGGATTCATTGTTGTTTCCCACAACTGCTCAGCACTCATCTCACCAAGACCCTTATATCTCTGAATGTGCATAGAACTTTCTTTTCCACTACCCCATTCTTCAATAAGTCTTAGTCGTTGATCCTCATTCCAGCAATACTGCGCATTCTTACCTTTCTTAACTAAATACAAAGGTGGAGTTGCAATATATAAATATCCGTTCTCAATTAATGATTTCATGTAACGGAAAAAGAAAGTCATAATCAATGTTGCAATGTGGCTACCGTCCACGTCGGCATCACACATAATCACAATTTTATGATATCTCAATTTCTCCACATTAGCAGCTTTACTATCTTCATCAGTACCGATAGTTACTCCAAGTGCAGTGAAAATATTCTTAATTTCTTCACTTTCGAAGACCTTATGCTGCATCGCTTTCTCAACATTTAAGATCTTACCCTTAAGTGGCAGAATAGCCTGGAATTTTCTATCACGTCCTTGCTTGGCAGTTCCACCCGCCGAATCTCCCTCGACTAAAAATACTTCACAGTTAGCAGGATCCTTATCAGAACAGTCAGATAGTTTTCCTGGAAGACCAGAACCACCTAAAACTGTTTTACGTTGAACAAGTTCACGTGCCTTACGAGCTGCATGACGAGCCGTAGCAGCCATAATAACCTTCTGAACGATGGTTTTAGCATCCTTTGGATGTTCCTCAAGATAGTTGGTCAATAAAGCACTTACAGCCTTATCAACAGCAATACTTACTTCAGAGTTACCCAATTTTGTCTTTGTCTGACCTTCGAACTGAGGTTCTGCAACTTTTACAGATACCACTGCTGTAAGCCCTTCACGGAAGTCATCTCCAGAAATATCAAACTTAAGCTTAGATAACATACCTGACTTATCAGCAAAAGATTTTAAGGTTCTTGTTAAACCTCGACGGAAACCCGTTAGGTGTGTTCCTCCTTCAATCGTATTGATATTATTCACATAGGAATGAATATTCTCCGAGAAAGAAGTATTGTATTGTAGAGCAATTTCTACAGGTACTTCATTATTTTCAATGGATACATGAACTGTATCTTCAATAAGACGCTCACGAGTCATATCAAGATACTGAACAAATTCCTTCAGTCCTTCTTCAGAATGAAAAGTTTCCGATTTAAAAGAACCATCTTCCTGAACATCTCTCTTATCTGTAAGAACAAGTTTAATTCCTTTATTCAAGAAGGCCAATTCGCGCAAACGAGCAGCTAAAATATCGTACTTATATTCTGTTGTCAAGAAAATTGAAGCGTCTGGCACAAATGTAATATTCGTTCCAGTAGCATTCGTTTCTCCAATAACTTTTACATCAGCAAGAGGTTTCCCTTGTGAGTATTCTTGCAAATAGATTTTTCCATCACGATGAACTTCTGCCTGTAAAAGTGTTGATAGTGCATTCACACAAGATACACCAACACCATGCAGACCACCAGAAACTTTGTAAGAATCTTTATCGAACTTACCACCGGCGTGCAAAACTGTCATAACAACCTCTAAGGCTGACTTATTCTCCTTCTCATGCAATTCAGTAGGAATACCTCTACCATCATCTTTAACCGTAATAGAGTTGTCTTCATTAATGAAAACTTCAATATTGTTACAATGTCCGGCTAGAGCCTCATCAATAGAGTTATCTACAACCTCGTAAACCAAGTGGTGTAGACCTTTCACATTCACATCACCAATATACATCGAAGGACGCTTACGAACCGCCTCCAAGCCTTCTAACACCTGAATACTATTCGCTGAATAGTTGGCATTTTCTTTATTCACATTTTCTAAATCACTCATTTATCAGATCTTTAGTATTATTTTGAAAGAAGTCTGAAAAAGAACACTCTTTTTCAAAAAAAAAGAATCTCAATTACAGATTCTAAACATTCGAAGTTTAATCTCAAATATCATTCGGTCATAATGAAGTTGATTACTCAAATAAAAAATGAGTAAATTTTCTATTAATCAACACATTACAACAAATCAAACTAAATTCCATTGAGATAAACAAAGATAATAAAAATGATGAATTTTGCTCACCTTATCGTAATAAAAAAGCAAGTAAAAACAGAGTTTTTTACAAATGATTTATTTGGCATAAAAAAAGGATTCAAGTTTTAATCTCAAGAGAGAAAATTAACTCAAATCCTAATTCCTATTTATTCAAATATCGAATGTTCAATCCTTATCCAAAAGAAATATTAAACGCGATATTTTAAAAGATCAATTTTAATCCAATCATACCGTTAATGCCCTGACTTGGGTAGGCATGCCATAGGTAAGTTTCTGCATTAAATATATTATTCACATTCGCATAAATGGATAAAATATCATTCCACTTATATTCAGCACCCAAGCCAAAATCAGCTAAAGCATCAAGCTGAGCACCATTCCCATTTGTCATAACCTCTCTCTCTCCAACAAATATCATACGAGCATTAAACAACCACTGATCAGAAAATTGGTAGCTTGCTCTGGTTTCCATTTCGAAACTTGGCATGTGCCAAGGCTCTTCTAAGCCACCCAATGAGTAATGTGTATATTTTGCCAGTGCATAAAGCTTAAGCTCCTTATTTAGCTGTAAATCGACTTCTCCGGTAAAACTCAACTTTGACAAATCATCATAAACAACAGCATATTTGTTTGAATAATGTGTTTGTCCAGGTAATTCTCCTTGTGGTGAAACGGCTGCATTCGCCATTGAGAAAAAGTATTGGTTATCAATATTTGCATATTCCACTGACAATAAAGCACTGGATTTTGAAGACATCCTACTTTTGAAACCACCGTAAACTCTATAATTTAAACTGGTATTTTCAACATCCAAGCCTGAATGCACAAATGGGTTCTCCTCAGAGATTGATCGAATTGTATTCAAATCTAAATGACCATCCAAACCAGCAAACACATCCAGAATTTTATCAGCCAAAACCAAATTGAATTTAACATCCGGATAAAGTTTAAAATCAGAATCATCCCCTAAGACCGTTTGAGCTATTACTCCAAGCTTCATATTGAATCCACCCAGACTAATATTATAAGATGGGTTTATCGTCCATAATGAAGATCGCACATCATGTTCCTTCAAGCCGGAATTCCAAAAGACCAGATTATTGGTTTGAATGAAATTCAATGAACTTTCTATAAACCATAAGCCATCTCCGGCTTTTAATTCAGCACTCCCATTCACACCCAAATCAACTTCGCTCACATTATACTTATCATTGAAATATTCAAATTGTACACCAAGCTTATAGTTCAAATCATTGGCATTCTTATTTAAGGTTTCATAAGTTGTATTTAGCCCCAAATGATTAAATCTTTGGTTATTGTAATCGAAGATATTCTCCTTTCCTGTTAATACATTAGATAAAGGAGAACCATAATAGTTAAAAGCTTTATGCTTGAAGAAAATACGTGAGTTTAGCTTAGCATCATCTAAATAATGATTCCCATATACCTCTGCCAGAAATTCCTTCCAATCAGGCTTCACCTTTTCCCCATTCTCCAATTCCAGTTTTCCATTGCTAGAATAATGCTGCAGATGAACACCAAAATCTGTCTTTTTTGACTGTAGATTATTATAACGGTAGTCTGCAAATAAACTCGCATAATTCCCTGCAGCCAGATCAAAAGAGTGTCCCTGAATCTTTTTCCAAGGCGTTCTTTTCATTTTAGCCGCTTGAATCGATACTGGTTTAAAACTCACATCCAATGACTTACTTCTGATTGAATAATCGAATCGCTGATTAGAAGTAACCGTATCAATGACATTAGGCATTTTCCCAATTCGTTTGGCCTTTTTAATTTTAGGTTTAAAGTTAGTTCTAACCTGAACTTCTTTATCTAAATCTCTTTGTTCCTGAGCATGTCCTAACAAACACATTACAGCCAGTACACCTGTTAATAAAATTGATTTTATTCTCATATATTATCTTTTTCTTTTTCTGATATTATTTAAATAAAGATTTAATCGTCAAGCTCGCCAACCATCTCATTTAACATTGATTTCGCATCACTTACTGATAAGGAATCTTTCTTAGTCTTTTGCAAATGCTTATGCTCCTTACTAATTGATTTTTTATTTACAGCCTTCTTCGCTGTTTTCACAGGAACTTGTTTCAAACTCGATTCCTTTACTTTCTCACCTTCTATTATGGTCTCCAACTTTAACTTTGCAGCTTCAATGATACCATCATCCTTAAGCGAATAATTATCAATCACACTTTGTAAGGTATAACGTGCCTGGAACAGATCTTTCTTTTCTATAAAAACATCCGAAAGCAAAATAAAACTTTTACCTAACCAGAAATGGTGCGGAGAGTTCATTTCAATAAACTCATTGATTCTTTTTTCAGCCTCAACATTTTTTTTATTTCTATAAAGTAGTTTCGCCAATAGAAATCTTGATTCTGCTCCTTCCGGACTTTGTACTTCTTTTGCCAAACTTTGCAAATCTTTTTTAGCCAAATCATCATGATTTAATGCCAAATAAGTCTTAGCTCGCTTATATAAAATTTCTCGCTTTTCTTGAGTATTCACTTTTGACGAAAGCATTAATTCTCTGGAAAGAGCTATCAAATCATCATGTTTCTTTAACTCGTAGTAAGATCTAAACAAGCCCCAATCTGCAATTCTTTTATTTTCAACCAGCTTCGTTTTTTGCTTTAGTAATTGATAGGTGTTCTTAGCTTTCAAAAAATCTTTTTGTTTCAAATAGAGTTGTGATGCACCCAATAAAGCTTTTTCTGTAAACAGATTATCCCCATTTTCAAGAACCATTTCAAAAGCCAATAGCGCTTCATTATAATCTTCACGGTTAAAGGCGGCTTCCCCTCTATAGTACGCCGCATTGGTTCTAAACATCCCATCAGGAAACTCTTTCAGGTAATCTGAAAAAGCATCAACTGATTTTTCATTCTCCCCATCCATATATAAACGTTCTGCTGACAAATATGTCAAAGAATCCTTTTCTGATAAATCAACAGCATGCTTCATCCCCAAGGATTCTGCAAAAGTAAAATAAGCCTGAACATTGTTCATATCAATATAAACATTCTTCATTCCCACTAAAGCACTTTTAGCTTCACTACTTTCTGCATACGCCAAAATAACTTGCTTGTAATTCTTTATGGCTTCAGGATAGTTTTTTCTATTGTAATTCAATTGTCCCAATTGCAATAATGACTTAGCCATAAATACGCTATTAGGGTAATCAGAAATCAATTTGTTATATATGGCTAAAGCAGCATTTTCATCTCCTTTTTTGGTTTTAGCCTTAGCCAACTCAAATAAAGCATCATCTCTATATTCCGATCCAGGAAATTCTTCAGAAAAGTTTTTCAAAAGAGCTATTTTCTTATTTAATTGTCCGGACAGGCCTCGGGAAAGAGCATTCTGATACACCGCATAATCTGTAGACCAATTTCTGGCTTCTGCAGCTTTAGAGTAATATTCTGAAGCTTTTTCGTAATTCCTATCCAGGAAATAGCAATCACCTATTCTGTTCTGCACATCAGTCAAATAATCTGATGATTTTCCTTTCATCAATTGCTCATACTTACGAAACCATTTAATTGCTTTGGTGTAGACATCCAGTTCAAACTCGCAATACCCAAGATTATAGTAGGCAGTACTAAAGTGTTTTGAACGACCAACTCCCGGCGTTCTAATAAATTCCTGATAATATTTAATCGCGCTTATAAATTCATTCGTACTATAATAAGCTTCTGCTTTCCAGTATAAACAATCGGCAGCAATTTCACTATTGTACATTTTATAATCTAAGGATTTATTCAAGTATCGAACTGATTTTTCGTAGCGTGCTTTTTTAAATAATTCTAATGCATAAAAATAGGCCACTCGCTGGTAAGCTTCCTCTATGCGCGATGGTTTCTTTTTAATTCTATCCATTGACAACAGGGCTGACTTATAGTTCTTAGTCGTCATATATACACTAACTAAAAAGTCGTAAGCCTCATCATTCTCATCAGAATCAGGATACAGGTTTAAATAATCATCAAAAGCGCTTATGGTTTCATTTACCTTAGAATAGGATAATTCGTAACTTATTTTCGCAAAATTAAAGAGTGCACTTTTCTTTATATCTTCATCAGCACTCATTTTAGACGCCTTTTCAAAAGCAAGTTTGGCTGCATCTTTATCACCAATTTTCAAATAACAATCGGCCAAATTGTAGGTCGAAATTTGCTGCATAGCATCTTCCTTTCCCCTCACCTTTCGAAACCACTGACTTGCTAAGTCATAATCTTCTTCCTGATAATAAGAGAATGCCAATGCAAAAATCTCTTCTCTTAGCAGATTCTTTTTATCTTGAATCAAATAAGGAATGGCAGCCGCGTAATTCTTCTGGTTATAATAAGCCAAACCGACCATCTTTGCGATCTCAGGAACTCTATCAACATCAGCCTTTTTGATAAAATCAGGCGCATATGCGATCAACTTATCATATTTTTCCTGCAAATAATATATTTGGGTAATATAGTAAGGGATCAAAGGTGAGTACCTGGCATCGTCTCCCAGCTTATCAAAGGCATTTAATGCTGTTTGATAATTCCCTTTCTGATAAGCAATATGCGCATAATAATAATTGGCTGGCATTTGATACTTTCCCTTCTTTTCGATTAGATCGAAAAAATACTTCCCTGCCTGCTCAGCATTTTCAGTTTTGAAACTGGAATAAGCCTTTAGAAACAAAAATTCATCTTCCTGATCTTTACCAATCTGATAAGCATCTGTTCTCTCTAACCACCCCAGAGATTTCTTGTATCTCTTTTGCTTATATTTTTGTCTTCCCAGCTGGAAATAGGCTTGATGTACCCATGAGCTTCCTGGGTATTTATCTAAAAAAACCAGCATTTTCTTCTCTGCTTCCGGACGTGAAAGTTCCATAGCGCAATAGGCCAAATAAAATTCAGCTTCAATTTTTCTATCGGAGAAATCATTTTCATTCTCAAGCACTTGTTGAAAACAAAAACGGGCTCCTCCAAAATCCTGACGTTTTAGAAGATCATGTCCCTTTCTCCAATTGTCAGAATAGGTCTGACCGGCAACATTTTTTTGTGCAATGGAGTTTTTAAATGGAATACTTAATATGAATATTAAAAGAATGGAAAGTAGAAATTTAAGGCGCATATTGTCAATTATCATATATGATTGAAATTAGCTTTGAAAAATGTGCTCAAAGATACAAAAACAGATAGCAGCTCTCATAGAAAAAGCCTTGTTTTAATAAAAATCTTATCCTTGCTTTAAGAACGGCAAAAAAAATCAGAAATTGCTCAATTATGAATAATTGTTTTCAGAAAGAGATAATTTTGAAAAAGGGAAGAAAGACCATACCAAATAATTTTCTAGATTTGTAGAACAGAGGCTTCACAAAGCCATTAAAGTCTAAACACACCTCAACTAGAGCAAGAAATATGTCTGAAACTGCTATCATAAAACTGAATAATGCTACTATTCGTCAATCTGATAACATCATTTTAAAAGATGTCGATTTAAAAATTGAAAAGGGAGAGTTCGTCTATCTTATTGGTCGTGTTGGGAGTGGGAAAAGCAGCCTACTTAAGACCTTATATGCTGACCTGCCTTTAAAAGAAGGATCAGGTAAAGTTGTCGGCTACTACCTTTCAATCATAAAGAACAAGCAAGTGCCATTCTTAAGAAGAAAGATTGGTATTGTTTTTCAGGATTTCCAACTGCTTACCGATAGAAATATTGAAGACAATCTTCACTTTGTATTGAAAGCAACAGGTTGGAAAAGTACAACAGATATAAAAGCTCGAATCTCAGAAGTTCTTGAAAAAGTAAACATGAATAATAAAGGCTATAAAATGCCACATGAGCTATCTGGAGGAGAACAACAACGAATTGTTATTGCAAGAGCCCTCTTAAACTCTCCTGATATTATCTTAGCAGATGAACCAACTGGAAATTTAGATCCTGAAACATCCGATGATTTAGTTAGACTACTGCATGACATCAGCAAGAGTGGTAAAACCATTATTATGGCGACTCATCAGCACGATTTATTTACTAAATTTCCTGCACGCGTTATCGAATGTAAAGATGGCGAACTCAATGAGATTTCAAAAAACACAGCTGATACCGTAATCGACTTCACCGAAACGGAAACATTTGAATAAACAAGAACCATACAACAAAAAGATTCAAGAGATTCGATCAAAGCAATCTCTTATATTTCCTATTGCCTTTATTTGTATTGCCTGGCTTCTAAAAACCTTTGAGTGGGGACTTGATATTAACTTCTACCAACTAGGCATATTTCCTTTACAAGTAAAGGGGCTGCCAGGAATCATCACCTCACCATTTGTACATGGTGATTTTGAACACCTAATGGCTAATACAGTTCCAATATTTGCCTTGAGTTGGGGAATCTTCTATTTTTATAGACAGCTAGCTTTTCGAATTGTTCTTTATTGTTTATTTACCACCAATATTTTGTTGTGGTTAGGTGGTCGTGAAGCCTGGCATATAGGTGCAAGTGGTTTAGTCTATGCATTTGCGTCATTTCTATTCTTTAGTGGTCTCTTCAGAAATTATTACAAACTAATCGCCATTTCATTTGCGGTCGCTTTTCTTTACGGGGGATTATTTTGGGGTATTTTCCCTGTTCTTAAAGATGTTTCATGGGAAGGCCATTTATTTGGTGCATGTTCCGGGCTTATTTATGCCTTTGCTTTCAGAAAAGAGGGACCTCAAAAACCCGAGATCATCTGGGAGGAAGATGAACATGATGAAATTCCCGAAGAGATATGGAACCATAACAAGCAAGACAAAGATGCAGATGAAGCATCGCAATAAACGGCATCTATAAAAAAAAGAGGTGCTTATTGGGCGCCTCTTTTTTTTATTTTCCAGAGTGAATTCACCCTCTATTTCTTATAATACTTCATTGCCTCAGGTAAAAAAGCTTGCAAGTTTTTAACGCGAGTATCATCGGCTGGGTGAGTTGACAAGAACTCTGGTGGCTTTTGTCCACCACTTTCACCCATACGTTTCCAGAAATCAACAGCAACGGCAGGATCATAACCAGCCATAGCCATAAAGATCAAGCCCATTTTATCTGCTTCATTCTCGTGTGATCTTGAAAAAGGCAACATCACCCCTACATTAGAAACAGCACCAAAAGCAGTCATCCAAATCTGCTGGGTTTCAGCAGGTTTTTCATTCAATGCCATACTTAAGCCAGTTCCCAAGGCCTGAATTCCCATTTGCTGACTCATTCTCTCATTACCGTGTCGGGCAATAGCATGTGCAATTTCGTGCCCCATCACAACAGCCAAACCTGCTTCAGTTTGCGTATAAGGCAGAATTCCTGTATAAAAAACAACCTTACCTCCTGGCATGCACCAGGCATTAGGCGTATCATCCTCTACCAGGTTAAACTCCCAGGCAAAACCAGCTATCCGATCAGCCATTCCATTATCTTTCATAAAGATTTCAACCTTCTCCGCAATTCGATTTCCTACTCGCTTCACCATTGCCGATTGCTCTTTATTCGTTGACAACTTGTTCTCCTTAAGGAAGCTATCATATTGAGTTAAACTTGTTGCAATCATCTGACTTTCGGGAAACAAACTCATCTGTTTCCTCCCTGTAATAGGTACTGTAGCACAAGCTGTTAATAATGCGACCAGGCACAAAAAGAAAATTTTCTTCATCATTATAGTTATCTTAAAGTTATTTGAGATCGATACGTTTTATGACTTCTTCCATACTTGATGTTGGTAAGAAACAAGCCTTATCCTTACAAAGATATAGACTTGTCGTTTCATAATTAAATCTATTTTTCAACAAGGGCAGTTCACTTTCTTTCTCACTTCCCAATATCAGAACGTTAGGGTAAAATCTTTTATTAAACTCTTTTTGAACTTGCCTTGCATCAACACCTGATATAACCAATTCGTATGGTGACTCAATCTGCCTCAGCATTAAATTCGCCCATTTGCCATGATATGACAAGTATTTCAATGTATGCTCCTTCATATTGGCAAGCATCTGGCCGGATAGTGTTACATACTGCTCCTTTCCTAATATATTACCCAGGAGATAAAGCGATTCAGCTATTGAAGCATTTGAAGAAGGAATGACATTATCCATTACTTCCATTTTTCGAGCGACAAGCGCTGCATCTTCCTTTGATGTATAAAAAAACATACCTGATTTATCATCGTAGAAATTCTGAATCACATAAGCCATCATCGCATCAGCCCGTTTAAGCCACACTTCATCAAAACTCACTTGATACAAGGCAACAAAAGCCTCAATTGTAAAGCTGTAATCATCGAGAAACGCATTTATTCTGGATTCACCATTTTTGTAGGTTCGAAACAACTGAACCTCTGACTGTGTCATCCTCTCCAGAATAAAATTGGCTATTTGATTTGCTTTTTTTAAATATGATTCATCACCAATAGCCTTATAGGCGTCAAGGTAGGCTTTTATTAAAAGAGCATTCCATGAACTTAGGAATTTATCATCCAAACCCGGCCTTATCCTTTCATTCCTGGCGAGCAGAAGCGTCTGTTTCGATTTCTTTATTAAATCGTCGAACGCTTTTTCCGACAGTTTATATTTATCCAATAGTTCACCTTTATCTTTTTTAATATGCAGGATATTTCCCTCTTCCCAATTGGCCATTTCTGAGACCTCATAGTATTCTGAAAAGACTGAAGAAGCATCTCCTAAAAGCTGATCGATCTCTTCCTTTTCCCAAACGTAAAATTTACCTTCCACATCTTCACTATCGGCATCCAGAGCAGAGTAAAAACCACCTTCTGGAATCGAAAGTTCTCGTTCTAAAAAGGCAATTGTTTCCTCAACAACACTTTTATAAAGGAGACTCTTGCTTAGTCGATACGCATTAGAATACAAGCTCACAAGTTGCGCATTATCGTACAGCATTTTTTCAAAATGTGGCACCTTCCAGTATTGATCAACTGAATAGCGGGCAAATCCGCCTCCCACCTGATCGTAAACCCCACCCTTAGCCATCTGATCTAAACTTAACACAACATGATTAAGCACCTCCACATCTTTAGAGTAATAATAATAGTTCATCAAAAAATCCAGAGAGATAGGTATGGGAAATTTAGGAGCTCGATTCTCACCTCCATATTTTTTATCAAAACTCGATTTCCAGCCATCTACTGATGCTTTTAAAGCTGATATGTTGTAAGAGCTACTCTCCACCTTTTCCACAATCAAGCCACTTGATCTTACACCTTCGGAAACCTGCTCGGCAGACCGTAAAACCTTATCCTTTTCAGTGATATAGGCATTACTGATTGCCTTCAAAACCTTCATCCAATCAGCAGATGGGAAATAAGTCCCACCATAAAAAGGTCTACCATCCGGTAAGGCAAAACAATTCAAAGGCCAACCGCCACGCCCGGTAATCAATTGCACAGCATCCATATAAACCTGATCAATATCAGGGCGCTCTTCCCTATCAACTTTCACACAAACAAAAAGCTCATTCATTAATTTAGCAATCTCTTCGTTTTCAAAACTTTCATGTTCCATTACATGGCACCAATGGCAAGCTGAATAACCAATACTAATCAAAAGGAGTTTATCTTCAGCCTTAGCTTTCTGAAGGGCTTCATCTCCCCATGGATACCAGTTTACAGGATTATGAGCATGTTGAAGTAAATAAGGACTGGTTTCATTAATAAGGGCGTTGGTATGTTTTTCTTTCATTATTTTATAATGTGTTTGAGCCCAAACAAAATTGGCTAGCAGTACTCCAATAAATAGAAGACCTGATAACCAAAGGGCATATTTAATTCTATTTTGCATAGAGTTAAATATACTCTTTATTTTTATTTGTTTTAAATAAACTAAAGAGGAAGATAAAAGAAAATACCAAATCCATTAGTAAAAAAGATATTACCATAAAGAGAATGCTCTATAAACACGACATTTAAGGATTTGCTACGAATGTAAGTCAGTGAAAAAACGATACTACCCACAAAAGTAAAAACCAGTGCAACCCAATTTCTAAAAATAATATGAGCCATGGCGAAGCAAAGTGCATTCACAAAAATCATGACCAGAATACTGTCAAATAACTTCCTATATCGTTGATAGAAAAAGAATCGATAAATAAACTCTTGAGTAAAGGCCGACCATATTGGATAGGTGAGAACAATGAAAACCCAAAACCAAAAATTATTCAAGGGAAGGTGAAAAAAAACATCTTCTCGAAAGATGTAAACCCAAATTGAAGACACAACCAGGAGAAATAAACTCTTTAAGGCAACCTCCTTTAATGGGTAAGCGGATTTAATTTTAAAAATACGTTTAGAGATGCTTTTCCTGTTATACATAACAACCAAGCAGTATATAAAAACAAAGACCAATGGCACTGCCTTATGAATTGGAATCAATTCAAAGAAGTACAATAGTGGTATAACAAAGAACAATACCACAAACTCAGACCAGAGGTACAGTTTAGACATATATTCCGAAATTTAATTGAAAAGTAAATCGAACAGATCTACATAAAGAAGATACGAAAAAATCATGCTTATTACAAAAAAAGATTTCATTTTTTCTTATCAATAAACAAGAAGTACTCTCCTATTTAACACCATTATAAATTAGACAGCTTGTTTTATTAATACTTCTATAGTTCTAATAAAAACTTGATATTTGCATATAAGAAAACATAACAAAACTCAATTGGTATGAGCATTAAAGGAACTGAAACAGAAAAGAATCTTCTGAAAGCATTTGCAGGAGAATCACAAGCAAGAGGCCGTTATACCTATTTTGCAAAGCAAGCAAAAAAAGAAGGCTACGAACAAATTGCAGCCCTATTCTTAGAAACGGCTGAACAGGAAATGCAACACGCTAAGCGTTTCTTTAAATTCCTTGAAGGTGGTGAGGTTGAAATTACAGCAACTTACCCAGCTGGAATAATTGCAACTACGGCCGAGAATCTAAAAGCTGCAGCTATGGGCGAAAATGAGGAGTACACTGATCTGTATCCTGAATTTGCTCGAATTGCAACAGAAGAAGGTTTCAAAGAAGTTGCTTCTGCATTTAAAACAATTGCTAGAGTTGAACAAATGCACGAAGAAAGATACTTGAAGTTATTGAAAAATATCGAAGAAGGTAAAGTATTTGAAAAGGAAGAAAAAACAGAATGGTACTGCAGAAACTGTGGCTATGTACACGAAGGTACAAAAGCACCTAACAGCTGTCCTGCTTGCCAACATCCTCAAGCTTACTTTGAAGAGAAAAGCGAAAACTACTAGATAAATGAAAAGCTGCAAAATCAAATTTGCAGCTTTTTTTTTATTCTTATTCATCCAATAAATCCGGACGTAAACGTTTTGTTCTGATATAAGCCTGCTCCTCTTGCCAAATCTCTATTTTCTTATGATCTCCAGACAGTAAAATCTCAGGCACTTTCCATCCCCTATACTCAGCTGGGCGGGTATATAAAGGTGGTGCTAACAAGTTATCCTGGAAAGAATCTGTTAATGCAGAGGTTTCATCCCCCATTGCTCCTGGCAATAAACGAACAACACTATCTGTAATAATAGCGGCAGCCAACTCGCCTCCTGTTAAAACAAAATCACCTACAGAAATTTCTTTGGTTATAAAGTGATCACGGATTCTCTGATCAATACCTTTATAATGTCCACAAAGAATCATGATATTCTTATTTAAAGACAGTGTATTAGCGACCTTTTGATTATAATTTTCACCGTCAGGACTGGTGAAAATGATTTCATCGTACTTTCGCTTATCTGTTAAACTTTCAATCGCCTTAACTATTGGCTCCAATCGCATAACCATTCCAGCTCCTCCACTAAAAGCATAGTCATCAACCTTATTATGCTTGTCTTCGGAAAAATCACGAATATTATGAATGTGAATTTCTACCACACCTTTATCTTTTGCTCTTTGAATAATTGAATGCCCCAATGGACTTTCTAATAATTCTGGCACAACAGTTAATATATCAATTCTCATCTTTTCTAAATTTTGCTCAAAAGTAGACATCAAGCTCTAGTAAAGCAAAAAAAAATGTTAATAGAAATTGAATACAATCTAATTTTATAAAAAAAGTTAAATAGAATTCAGAAATATATCGACCAGATATCACTAAAAAGCTTGTTCCATGCTTGTTCCCCCAATTTAGCCAAATAATTATTTCACTATATTCTTTGATGTTTCATACTTTAATAACTAAATTCGTGATAGTAGTTCAATACTCTAATCTCTATATTGTCAATTTAATAGGTACTTTTAGCCTACTTTTCAATAAAAAGCACATGAAAGAACAAGATCTTACACCCTCACATGAGAATGAAACTGAGCCCAAAGTTGAATCAAAAGCTGAAGTCACTCATGATCAATCAGAAACTCCAAAACAAGAAGAGAAATCTGATTCTAATTTAGATTCTGATAATTTGAAGTCGAATACTGAAAAAGAGCTTCAGGATAAACCGGACTATGCTTCGATGGAGAAGCATGAGTTAATACAAAGGCTTAAACTGATACTTGAAGCGGAGCTAGATAACGACTCCAAAGAAAGAGCTGAGAGTATTAAAGTTCACTTCTACAAAAAACATAACGCAAGTATTGAGGAGTTAAAACGAGCCTTCATTAAAGAAGGTGGACAAGAAAAAGATTTCCAGCCTGAGAAAGATGATCAGGAACTTGAAATTAAGGAGCTTCTGCAACAATACAGAGATAAGAAAGCTGAAGTTCAGAAAAGTTATGAACAACAAAAAGAAAACAACTTAAAACAAAAGTTATTAATCATTGATGAAATCAAACAATTAATAACGGGGAAAGAGTCATTTGAAAAAACATTCCACGAATTTAGAGATCTTCAAAAAAAGTGGAAAGATTATGGTATGGTACCTTCTCAATCGGTTAAACACTTATGGGAAAACTACCACCATGCTGTTGAACAATTCTACGACTACAGTAAGATAAACCGCGAATTGCGAGATTTAGATTTGCGTAAAAATTACGAAGCAAAACTAAATCTATGCGAAAATGCTGATAAGCTGCTTGAATTAGATTCGCCTGTTAAAGCCTTTAATGACCTACAGAAACTGCACGAGATGTGGCGCGAAGTGGGGCCTGTGGATCGTAACCTAAGAGAAGAGCTTTGGCAACGATTTAAAGCGGTATCAAACACCATCAATAAAAATCAACAAAATTATTATAATGGTGTTCGTGAAGAACAGGTTTATAACCTTCAGAAAAAATCGGCACTTTGTGTAAAGGTCGAAGAGATTGCTGGCAAGATTCTGGATTCTCATCAGGACTGGAATGCAGCCTCTAAAGAAGTGCTTGATATACAGAAAGAATGGCGTACCATTGGCTTTGCACCTAAAAAAGACAATAATTCTATCTATCAAAGATTTAGAGAAGCCTGTGATTTATTTTTTAATCACAAACGCGATTTCTATGTTGAGCACAAAGAGAAATTAAACGAAAACCTGAAGGTTAAGATTGAGCTTTGCGAAAAGGCTGAATCATTACAAGATAGTACCGACTGGAAACAAACCACCAATGAATTAATACGAATTCAGAAAAAGTGGAAAAACATTGGTAATGTTCCCCGCAAAGTTTCGAATGAGGTTTGGAATCGATTTAGAAAAGCCTGTGATATATTCTTTGATCGTAAATCGGAGCATTTTGGTTCTTTAGATCAGAAACAATCGGACAACTTGAAACTGAAACAAGAGGTTATTGAGAAAGTCAAAGCGTTCGAGATTGGCGAAAATAATGAAGAAAACTTAAATGCTGTAAAACTATTCCAAAAAGAATGGTCAGCAATTGGTCATGTTCCATTTAAGAATAAAGAAAACATTCAGAATGATTTCGGTAAAGCGATCAATGCTTTATATGATAAAATGAACCTGGATTCAAGCAATCTGGAAATTCAAAAGTTCAAGCTGAAGATTGATTCTATTCTTGAAGGTAAAAAACCTGAGGATAAGTTGATATACGAACGTAACAAACTATACAACAAGATCAAACAATTGGAAACGGACATTACCCTTTGGGAAAACAATATGGGTTTCTTCTCTTTATCTGATAAGTCGAGTTCAATTTTAAAGGAAATGGAAGAGAAAATAAACCAGGGTAAAAAGAATTTGAGCTTGCTGACTCAAAAAATAAAACTCATTGACGATTTAGCTAAATAACAATCGTTTAGAAGATCAAATAAATATTGAATTATCATATCAAAACGACTCAATACCTCTTTGAATTTTCATAGAGGTATTTTTTTTATGCCATCAAGTGTTTTTAGTTCGGGAAATAGTTTTCCAAAACGCTATATTTTGCCTATTTTTGCAGTTTTAATCAACCATTAAATCATCTTAAAGTGTCTGCAACTAAATACATCTTTGTTACCGGAGGGGTAGCCTCATCATTAGGAAAAGGAATTATAGCCTCATCTTTAGCTAAACTACTACAAGGCAGAGGGTATTCTGTTACAAACCAAAAATTGGATCCCTATTTAAATGTTGATCCGGGAACTCTTAACCCATATGAGCATGGTGAGTGTTTTGTAACTGACGATGGCGCTGAAACAGATCTTGATTTAGGTCACTACGAGCGTTTTACAAATATACCTACTTCTCAAGCGAACAACGTAACGACTGGTAGAATCTACAAAAACGTTATCAATAAAGAACGTAAAGGTGATTATTTGGGTAAAACCGTTCAAATTATCCCTCACATTACGGATGAAATTAAACGTAACGTTAAACTATTAGGAACTAAGAATAAATTCGATTTCGTTATTACTGAAATTGGAGGAACTGTTGGTGATATCGAATCACTACCTTATATTGAAGCTGTTCGTCAGTTGAAATGGGAATTGGGGAATGATGCTTTAGTTATTCACTTAACCCTTGTTCCTTTCCTTGCTGCATCAGGCGAGTTAAAAACAAAACCAACCCAACACTCTGTAAAATCACTATTGGAAACTGGTGTTCAACCAGATGTATTGGTATTGAGAACAGAGCATGAGCTTTCTTCTGATATTAGAAGAAAAGTGGCTTTATTCTGTAATGTTGATCCAAGAGCTGTTATTCAGTCAATCGACGTGGAAACAATCTACGATGTACCATTGAAGATGCGTGAGGAAAAACTGGATGCTATCGTTCTAGAAAAGCTTAACGTATCGTCTGAAGGTGAACCAGAATTGAAAGAATGGACAAAATTCCTGGAAAGACATAAAAATCCTAAATCGGAAGTGACTATCGGATTAGTAGGAAAATATGTTGAGCTTAAGGATGCCTACAAATCAATAGCCGAAGCTTTTATTCATGCAGGTGCAACCAACGAATGTAAGGTTAACCTAAAATGGATACACTCTGAAAAATTAACTGATGCAAATTATGAGGATGAACTTAAAGACCTGAAAGGTATTTTAGTTGCTCCTGGATTCGGTCACAGAGGCATGGAAGGTAAAATTCGCGCAGTGAAATATGCACGTGAAAATAATGTACCTTTCTTGGGTATTTGTTTGGGGATGCAGGTTTCAGTTATCGAATATGCTCGAAATGTACTAAAACTTGAGGATGCTGACTCTTTGGAGATGAACCCTCAAACTCATAACCCGGTTATCAACCTAATGGAGGAACAAAAGAATGTGACTGAAAAAGGTGGAACCATGCGTTTGGGTGCTTACGAGTGTGAATTAAAAGAAGGTTCTAACTGTGCTAAAGCATACAGCAGCCAGGAAATTACAGAACGTCACCGTCATCGTTACGAATTCAATAACGAATACCTTAAGCAATTTGAAGCTGCTGGTTTAGTAGCAACAGGTTTTAACCCGGAAACGGGCTTGGTTGAAGTGGTTGAAATTAAAGATCACAGATGGTTTGTTGGTGTTCAGTTCCATCCAGAATATAAGAGTACCGTTCTCAACCCTCACCCACTTTTTGTTGAGTTTGTGAAGGTTGCTAAAAGCGACAAATAATATAGAATTATCAATAAGATCGATTGCTTTATTATAGAGCAGTTTTCTATGGGAACTGCTCTCACACAATCTTTCTAAACAGAAAAGAATAAATGGATAAAAATTCAATTTGGGGATTAGTCATTATTGGAGCAATTTTGATTGGGTATACTTACCTGACCAAACCATCGGCTGAAGAATTAAAGGCTATTAAAACCCGCGACTCCATTGCCAGAGTTGAAGAAGCACGTGATCTACAATTAGAGAACGAGAGACTTACTGCACAAAAAGCCATTGAGGTAGAAAAGCAAAAAGATCCTGTACATCTACAAGAAACCTTTGGTGTATTTTCTTCAGCGGCAGCTCAAAAAGAAGAATTTATCACTCTTGAGAACAAGCTTGTTAAGATTAAGGTGAGCAATAAAGGTGGACGTATCTACTCGGTTCAGCTTAAAGATTACCAAACTCACGATTCATTACCATTAATTCTATGGGAAGGTGATAAGACTCGTTTTGGTATGAGTTTCTATGCTCAAAACAAGCCAATCAACACTCAAGATTTATTCTTTAGCTCTGATGCTGGCTTTGATAATATCGATGCTAGCTCTCAAGAAAAGACATTAAGCATGAAGCTTAAGGCTAATGAGGATCAGTATCTTGAATATGTTTACACCTTAGCTCCTGACAGCTATATGCTTGATTTCGAGATCAAGGCAATTGGTTTAAACAATATCATTGCTCGTAGCCAAAGCAACTTAACATTCAACTGGCAAGCTGATATTTATGGCAAAGAAAAAGGTCATAAGAATGAGAATATGTACTCAGCTCTTTATTACAAGCATAGTGAAGATGACGTAGATAATTTAAGTGAAGGTGGTGATGACGAAGAAGATGTAGCAACGAAGGTGAAATGGATTGCCTTTAAGCAACAATTCTTTACATCTGCTCTTATTGCTGAAGATAACTTTAAAGGCATTAAGCTGAAGTCTGTAAATATGGATGAGCATTCTCCAATTTTGAAGAACTACTCTGCTGAGATTTCACTTCCTTACAGTGGCGATGTGAAAGAGAGCTATGCAATGCAGTTCTATTTTGGGCCAAATCATTACAAGACGCTAAGAAAATACGGTAAGGATATTCAACTTGAAAAAGTCATCAATTTAGGATGGGGTATCTTTGGCTGGGTTAATAAATACGTCGTGATTGAAGTTTTCAACTTCCTTGAAAAGTATATGAGCAATTATGGTCTTATTATTTTGATTCTGACTATTATTATCAAATTGGTTTTATCTCCTCTGACTTATAAGTCGTACTTATCAACGGCAAAAATGAGAGTCTTGAAGCCTCAAATTGATGAAATTAACGAGAGAATACCGAAAGACAAATCAATGGAGCGCCAGCAAGCGACCATGGCCTTATATAAGAAAGCCGGAGTGAATCCGATGGGTGGTTGTTTACCAATGCTGGTACAATTCCCTATCCTGATTGCTTTATTCCGATTCTTCCCAGCTTCAATCGAACTTCGTCAGAAAAGCTTCCTTTGGGCAACTGACTTATCGTCTTATGATTCTATTGCAACCTTACCTTTTGAAATTCCATGGTATGGCGATCATATCTCTTTATTCTGTATTTTGATGGCAGCGACCAACTTGGTTTACACGAAGATGAATGGTCAGATGCAAACATCGAATCAGATGCCAGGTATGCAAGCTATGATGTATATGATGCCAGTGATGTTCCTTGTATGGTTCAACCAATACGCATCAGGTTTATCATACTACTACTTTGTAGCAACTTTATTTACAATCGTTCAAACTTGGGCTATTCGTAAATGGATGGTTGATGACAACAAGGTATTGGCTATGCTGGAAGCTTCGAAGAAAAAGCCAGTTAAGAAATCAAAATTCCAACAACGTTTGGAAGATGCGGCTAAACAAGCAAATAAGAAAAAGAAATAAGACAAGTTACATTGTCACACAATAAAAAAAGAGTCTCAAACAAGACTCTTTTTTTTTGCCCATTAGTCAAATACCTCTGCAGAAATATTACAATGGGAAACAAGTTCGTTGGACAGACTTAGGTCACATTTAAACCTTAGTTTTCTTGTACTTTTTGCTTGAAAAAAAAGTACCAAAAATTCAATCCCGATGCTTCGGGAGCCATTGCCTAGGCCTATCCCAAGCACTTCAACAAAGAATACGAATCAATTTCCATTATTGCACCTATTATATCTAATTGCACAAAAACATTTCAATATGTCAATTCTGGAAATTATGACATTATGGGGAATTATTGTTTACGAGGAAGTGTTAGAGTTTACTTTCGCTCTGTTTTAAAGATAAAGAAGAGAGTAAAACCGCCCAGAACAAAGATCGTACTACCAGCAAAAATTAAAGCTTCTCCAATGCTGAAATGGTCGCTATACCAGCCTAAGAAAGGTGCAATAATGGCAAATAGGATACGAATAATAAAATTACGCAGAGAGAGCACGGTGGCTCGCATATCCGATGAAGTAATCCTATTGATATAATCCTTTAGAATAGGCGTAGCAATTCCCCTGATGATATAAAAATAGAAAAGGCAAATAATACCCAATTGTGTGGTCATAACTCCCGAAAGAATAAAGCCGGATGAAAGTCCAATAACAATCAAGAGTGAGGTTCCAATCTTACCCAACCGACTTTCGATTCGATGCGCAAACAGCGCCGTAAAACCAACCGTTAAATTCAGAAGCGTCCAAATCACACCAATTCGACTCACATCCATATCGAACTGCTTTAAATAGGGCTGAACAAACCAAGCCAGAGAAAGCGTGGCACAACCAAAAATAGAGGAATACAGGATATTTAGCCTCAACTGAAGGTTTTCCCACAAGGCGTAGCGAACAACCTTTAAAATGTGCATAAAGCCGCCCTTAGAGCTATCCTTACTCCTTTCTACCTCCATCAGCATCATAGAAGCTGGTATGGCCATAAAAGCGATAAAAATTTGGAATATAAAAGGGGTTCTCAAACTGATTAAAGCCAGACTACCTCCGGCAATACCCGCAAGGGCCTCAGCAAAATTACCTACAGACATCATGCGACTCTCCTGCTTCAAATAAGTACCCTCCTTTTTATCCTGCAACAAACTATCGTAAAGTAAGGCCGAATCGGCTCCTGAAATAAAAGATGAACCAACACCCAAAACCAGTTCGGCAATTAAAAAACCATAAAAATCGGAACTGAAGCCATAAACTACAAAGCCCAAACAGCCCAAGATACTGCCTAAAATCAGAGTCTTCTTCCTCCCCCAGATGTCGGCAAAATAACCCGATGGAATTTCCATAATAACCACCGCAACCGAATAAAAAGCTTTTAGGGTTAAAACATTCTGCATGCTCAAACCATTTTCCTGGTAAAAAAGGACAATAATGGGCATGGTCAGCATGAACCATTTTGCCAATTTGATGATATAGAGTTTGGGAATATTTGAGGAATAACTCCTGGCCATAGGTCTTTTTTATTTATTCTTTTGCGTCCGAAAAAGCTCGGAGCATGCGAATTTAGTAAAGCCAATTACGAAAACAGACATGTATTTGAAAAAAAATAAATAAAATTTTAAAAATAGATATTCTGACAGTTAGAGAATTAGCTTGTACTTGCCGTAAAACCTGAGAAAAAAGGACAAAATAATTTGTGTGAGACAAAAATTAATCCCTATATTTGCATCGCAATTAAGGAAAAATGGTCCAGTAGCTCAGTTGGATTAGAGCAATAGCCTTCTAAGCTATAGGTCCCAGGTTCGAGCCCTGGCTGGATCACTTGATTTTTTTGCAAACACATATTTAGAGGATGGTCCAGTAGCTCAGTTGGATTAGAGCAATAGCCTTCTAAGCTATAGGTCCCAGGTTCGAGCCCTGGCTGGATCACAAAAGACGATACGAAAGTATCGTCTTTTTTTGTGCCCTAAAATTCTACTTCCACTTTTAGGATCCCCCTGAAAACTCAGATTTATTCAAATTTTAGTTGAAAAGCCTAGTTTTCAAGCTAAAAAACGCTTTAACAACGAAATCTTAACCTTCTTTAACTTGTGTTGACTCCCCTTAACGAAAGAAAGCCCTATGTTTGTAATGTAGAAACAAAACTAATTTTTTCATAATTAGTACTGAGCCAACTCCAAAAAGCTCAGTAAGTTTTTCATAGGTTAGATTTAGGTTAGTAAGAAAACTCAGGTGGGGACCTGAGTTTTTTCTTTTTATACCATCTCCTCATCCCCACTATTATTTTGAATCATTTACAATAATTGGGTCTAAATGCACTAAACATGTTTTTAGCTTGTGTAGTAATTTTGGGAATATTTTTAGAATTTTTCGCTAGAGCCGCTGGGCTCTTACTTTTTCCTTAGATAAAAAAGTAAGCAAAAAATCAAGTCAGCCTGATCCTTGTCTTCGCTTTGTTGGAAAAATTGAGACACGCCTAACGGCAGGCTGACAAAGCCCGCCCTAAGAATTTCTTAAAATAAAAATTGGATTATGAGCTGATTTTTATTTCTGGCCTCGGCACCGCATCCCGAAAGCTTTCGGGAGGGCCCCATAGGTGAAGAAGGCGTTAAAAACAGAATGCTGTCTGAGTGAGGCACGAACGAGTTCAGTCTGTTTAGCCTTCGAATCGTGATGGGTCACTGAGTGCCGGTCCCGAAGCATCGGGATGATTTTTGTTACTTTCATTAAGGAAAAGTAAATAAAGGAAAAATAATTTGCCTTAAGAATCTTATTCAACTGTGAATTCTACTTTTCTGACTCAAATTCTCAAAGAATTGCAAAAATAAAATTCAAATTCTTTTCTAAATCATTTTAAATAATTCGGACACAAAAGTCTTTTATTGGATTTTTTTTCCCATTTTTAATAGGAAATTATTATGTACTAAGACTTTAAAGCAGATGGAAGATTTTAAATCCGCAGATCGTATACAGGATTTGCAGTTCTTTGGAGAATTTGGTGGCGTTAATCCATCCATAAGCGACTCGTCAACTTTTACTTTCTTAAAGGCCAAAACCATGGGCGATGTGTTCGAGGGAAAAATTGAGGGTTGTTATTTATACTCCCGCCACTGGAACCCAAGTAATCTTTATCTATCAAAAGCGCTAGCACAGCTCGAAGGCACTGAATCTGCCCTGGTGACCGCCTCAGGCATGGCAGCCATCAGTTCCACACTTATGCAAATATGCAGTGCTGGCGATGAAATCGTGTCTAGCCGAACTATTTATGGTGGCAGCTATGCGCTCATGAAAAATTTTCTGCCAAAGTTCGGTGTCAAAACCAAATTTGTTAACACAACCGATGCACAACAAGTCGCAAAGGCCATTAGCAAACAAACCAAGTTGATTTATTGCGAAACCATGAGTAATCCCATGTTGGAGATTACCGATATTAGAGCACTTTCCGAGCTTGCAAAAGCAAACAACTGCCTTTTGGTTGTTGACAACACCTTTTCGCCACTCATCTTCTCTCCTGCTGAAATGGGCGCTGATATTGTAATTCATAGCTTAACCAAATTCATAAATGGGATGAGCGATTGCGTTGCCGGTGCCATTTGCGGTAGTCAGGAGTTCATCGATTCATTATACGATGTTAATTCGGGTGCCGCCATGCTGCTGGGGCCTGTTTTGGATAGTCATCGATCGGCCAGTATTCTAAAAAATATGAAGACCTTGCACATTAGAATGCAACAACATGCCCATAATGCCTTAAGTCTGGCTCAACACCTAAAGGCTGATGGCTACAGAGTCATTTATCCGGGACTGGAAAATCATCCCCAGTATGCCCTAATGAAAGAAATTTCTCACAGTAAATACGGAGCAGGTGGCCTTTTTGTGATCGACCTAAAAGAAAAAGAAAGGGCAAATCGCTTTATGGAACTCATGCAGGAAGCTAATATCGGTTATCTGGCCGTTAGTTTAGGCTCATACAAGACCCTTTTTAGTGCGCCTGGAGGCAGTACTTCATCCGAAATACCAGAGGAAGAAAGAATAGAGATGGGCCTTACAGATGGGCTGGTGCGTATCTCCATTGGTCTGGATGACGATATAGAGAGGACTTACACAAGAATGAGTCTATGTTTAGAACAAGTTTATTCAAAATCAAATAGTCAATAAATAAATTTCATTAATCACGAATCAACTCACTAACATTTAACAAATCATGCCACTAGAAGTATTTGACATCCTTTGGAAGGATTACACAAAGCAGAATCCTTCAGCACAAGCTATACACGACTTGTTTACGAAAGAAAATGAGCAAGTTATTAATGATCACATTGCATTTAGAACCTTCGACGATCCCAGAATGAATATTGAGGTTTTATCAAAAAAATTCATCAAACTGGGCTATGTGCCCAAGGGGGAATATAAATTTGAAGATAAACATCTGAATGCCATTCATCTTGAACACCCGAGCATTGAGCAGGCACCCCGTGTTTTTATTTCTGAGTTAATCCTGTCTGAATTTTCAGAGGAATTTCAGAATACGGTAAAAAGAAGAATCAACTCGGTAGGTGATGCCTATTATGCCGACCCCGATTTAATTCACAAAGGCAGTGTTTGGGGCAAACCATTATTTACTGATTACCAATTTCTTCGTAAAGAATCGGAATATGCTGCCTGGTTATACATTCATGGTTTCAGAGCCAACCATTTTACGGTTAGCATCAATGCCCTTGAGAAATTCAATACCATCGAGAAGGTCAATCAGTTTATTAAGGACAGCGGCTACCCTATGAATACAACGGGTGGAGAAATTAAAGGCGTTCCGGAGAAATTCCTTCAGCAGTCGTCAACCCTTGCCGAAATGATTCAGATGGAATTTGAAGAAGGGACCTATGAAGTGCCTGCCTGTTTCTACGAATTTGCAATTCGCTATCCGGAGGCAGATGGCCAGGTGTTTTCAGGCTTTATTGCAGCCAATGCCAATAAAATATTTGAAAGTACCAACTTTAGAGAAAAATAGAGAGATTCCATATCTTCAGAGAAAGCAGAGCAAACAAATAGCTCTGCTTTTTTTATAGGAAATTGACTTTTATTAGGCCTTATCAAAATTCACTCGCTTATATTTGTAGGAAACATTCTCAAAATACAACAAGGTGAAAAGATTACAGACATTAGCAATTTTAGCATGCTTACTACTGCCTGCTTGCAGTAAAACCAGCAAACCACTTCCTATTGAAGCTGGTGTATCGAAACAATTAGCTGATTATAGGGCAGATAACCTGACAGATTTGGCCTATCAATTACAATTTGATATTCCTGAAAAACGTGAAAATGCCATTCCTGGAAAAAACACCATCACCTTTAATCTAAAATCGCTTGAACAAGATTTACAGATTGATTTCCGTGAAGATTCGAGCCTGATCAAGTCTGTGATAAGTAATGGAAAAACATCGGCCTTCTTATTTGAAGAAGAGCATGTGATTATCCCGAAATCGGAATTACAGATAGGTGTAAACAAGATTGAAATTGAGTTTATCGCCGGAAACACGTCTTTAAATCGTAATGATGAATTTCTCTATACCCTCTTTGTTCCCGATCGTGCTAGAACAGCCTTCCCTTGTTTCGATCAGCCTAATTTGAAAGCTAAATTCCAATTGAATTTAAGTGTGCCGTCTCATTGGAAAGCCATGGCAAACGGTCAACTGAATTCAAAGGAAGAAAAAGGAGATAGAAGCCTCTATAGCTTCGCTCAAACCAAGGCGTTGCCGACCTATTTATTCTCATTTGTTGCGGGAGAATTCGAAACCATTACTCGAGAACGTAATGGGCATCAGCACACCATGTATCACCGTGAAACGAATCCTGAGAAATTAGCCAATAATACCGATGAAATATTCCGTTTGCTTTTCGAATCCTTAGACTGGCTTGAAGACTATACGGATGTCCCCTACCCTTTTGCTAAATATGATATTGTTGTGATCCCATCCTTCCAATACGGCGGTATGGAGCATACCGGAGCCACCTTGTATAATGCATCGAAAATGTTTTTGGATAAAGATCCAACACAGAATCGTTTACTCGGTCGAGCGAACCTAATTGCTCACGAAACGGCACATATGTGGTTTGGCGACTTGGTGACCATGAAATGGTTTGATCAGGTTTGGTTAAAAGAGGTTTTTGCCAATTTCCTTGCCGATAAAATAACAAACCCCAGCTTTCCGGATATGAACCACAAACTCAAATTTGAGATGGCTCATTACCCTAGCTCATACAGCATAGATCGAACGAGTGGCGCCAATCCAATCAATCAAGTCCTACCAAACCTGAAAGATGCAGGAACCGTTTATGGAAGTATTATCTATCACAAATCGCCAATTGTAATGGATATGTTAGAAAAAATAACCGGAGAAGAAGCACTACAAAAAGGACTTCAGACCTATTTAAAATCCTTTGCTTATGGCAATGCCAGCTGGGAAGATCTAATTGGGATTCTAGATGAAAACACGCCTAGTAATTTAAAGGAATGGAGTAAAGTTTGGGTGGATAAAGCAGGAAGAGCACATATTACAACTGAGATTATTACGGAAAATGCTGAGATCTCAAATTTGAAACTGAGACAAACAGATGCCAATGGAAATCCCGGAGACTGGAATCAGGATTTAAACCTTATTCTTGGCTATACCGATACAATTGTAAGTCTGCCCGTCAAGTTTAATCAGGATCAAATGCTTATTGCTGATGCAAAGGGCTTGAAAACGCCTGAGTATATCATCCCCAATGGCAGTGGGAATGCTTATGGTTTCTTTAAAATGGATGCTGCAAGCAAACAGTACTTACTTTCGAACATCCACAACATAGATGATGATTTACTTAGAGGTATTGCCTGGATTAATTTATATGAAAATTTGCGCGAAGGCATCATCGGTGGCAAAGAATTCATTCTAGCCGCTGAGCAGCAATTATCGAAAGAAAAAAACACCTTGATTTTATCACGTATGCTTTCCTATATGCGTTCAGTTTACTGGTTGCATATCAGTTCTGAAGACAGACAAGCACTGGGAAAACATCTGGAAGAAAGTCTTTGGATCAGGTTAAGCACAGAGAAAGACATGGGTAATAAATCCAGTCTCTATTCAACTCTTAGCAATATAGCCGAAACACCTCAACTTTTAGATCAACTCTATAAGGTTTGGAATGAGGAAATCACCTTTGGAGGATTCGAGCTTTCCGAGAATAAGAAGACAGCCCTGGCATGTCAACTGGCTATAAAAATGCCCGAAAAGGCTGAGGAATTGATTAAGACACAAATTGAAAGAATCAAGAATTCCGACCGCAAGAAGAAAATGCAATTTATAGCGCCTGCCCTTTCTGCTGATTTACAAGTGCGCAAGGCCTTCTTCGAAAGCCTAAAGAAAGAAGAGAACAGACAAATTGAACGATGGACACTTGATGCCTTGCGTTATTTGAATCATCCTCTTAGAGAAAAAGAAGCACTAGCTTACTTGCCTCAAGCCTTAGATTTATTGAAGGAAATTCAGGTGACTGGCGATATTTTCTTCCCCTACAATTGGTTAAGTGTTAGCTATAGCGGTCACCAATCCAAAGAAGCGGGAGATATCACTCGCCAATTCCTGGAAGATCGACCTGATTATCCAGAGAACTTGAAGCTGAAGATTCTTCAAACATCAGATTTGGTGCTGAGGAAATAAAAATTAATAACAAGAAAATTTAAATGGCTCTTCTACATTGTGGAAGAGCCATTTTTAAACTCTCCCCTTGCCTAAAAGTAATATTTTAGCGAAGTTTGAACTCGTTCACAAAGAACCCGACCTAACATAAACGAAACAAAATGAAAACACCGATTATTGCTCTCATGCTAAGCCTATTGTTGGCTTTTACCTCTCAAGCTAAAAACAAAACTGTTAAAACGGATTCTGTTGAAATAGTCAAAGAATTTAAAAGTGCCTTTAAATATCAAAACTATTACTTAAGTGCCCAGCCAAGTTTAGAGGCTTTACGCTGGTATAAATCGCAAGGTGCCAAGTCAATTATTAATTTGCGCACCGAAAAAGAAAACAAGGCTTTTACTGACTATGCTTTTAACGAAGAAAATATGGCTAAAGAATTGGGTTTAAACTACCACTGCTTACCAATAGGTGGCTCTAAAGATTATACACCGGAAAATTTAGAGGCATTTGCAAAATTAATTGAGGGAGACAAAAAGCTTTTAATACATTGTCGTAGTGCAGGCAGAGTAACGACACTTTTTATGGCTTACCTGGTTAAATACAAAGGCTATTCGGTTAACGAGGCAGCTCACGTAGGTCGTAGCCTTAAATTCTCTTTACCGTTAGAGAAAATGCTTGACAGAGAGATCAGTTTAGAAATGATGAACTAGTATCCGATAAATTGCTTCATAAGATCTCTTTGTAATGAGCTTCCTTATATGACTAAAAAAGCCATTCTTTAAAGGGAATGGCTTTTTTAGTAGCATCTGCTTTGCATAAACTGAAAGTAATATACTTATCGATTCTTTTCACAAACCCATATTTTTCTAGCGAAATTCACCTTTCCTCTTTTACTAACGCTGCAATAATCTGATATGCTGAATCCTGTGTTGATGATTAAGTTTTCAATATCGGAGGTAGATACAATAACAAGTCGATCTGTGATTTCTGCTGTCGATTCAATAATGTGTGAAATATCAGCATCCGTTGCGCTAGTGAACAAATTATATGGTAGATCGATAATAGCAGCCTCATACTTTTCGCTAATATCTTTTATATCGGAGTGATATACATTTGCAGTATAATTGAAGTGAGAAAGATTTTTTCGTGCATTCGTACATGTCTTCTCGTTAATGTCGCAACCCTCAATATTATTTCCTGCAAAACAGGCTTCTAACATTATTGTGCCAACCCCACAACATGCATCCAGTAGCTTTTTCTCTTTATTTGCCTTTGCTGCAATATTAACCAGAGCTTTGGCAATATTTACACCTATTGAGTTACTGAATGAGCAGGGTTTCTGTTTGTGTTTATGCCAAGAAATATCATTTTTAACTAATACACCAAAACACCAAACACCCTCGTAATAGCATAAAGCATAAGTTGTTGTTGGGAAATAATAATCTGTATTACCTTCGATACTATAGCCTATATCTCTTAACTTTCTTAACCTGTCAGAATACTCAGTTGAATCTCCATCAAAAACTAAATATTCTACTTTGAAACCTTCATTGCGTATATTTTCTTTTTTAATTTCATTAATTAAGCTTGAATAATCTTCCGAAAATGAAACAATATCAAGTCTACTTTTAATGAAAGCACTACATGAAGGCTCTACTTTTATATCGGAAAAAAGCAGTTTATTCTTCTCTTCCTTATTAAAAATATATTTCGATTCGAGCGTGCATAGTTCCCTTTCAGTAATGTCACAATTAAAGGAATATATATATTTGTTCATCTGCATATTTTTTGACCTTAAATACAAAGATGATTATATAAAATTAAAGCCCATCTTTTCTACTTAATATTATCTATAGAATATTCTTTTTAGAAAATTGGCAAGTAGGTCAATACGACTAAGACTGTAGTCATTCAACTAGTTAAGGTTGTCATGTGCTATTAGCATCAATTTGACACTTTCTTCGTAGCGGCTTGTAATTCATTCTCAACTTCCATTTTAAGAATTCTTTGGTCTACAATGAATGTAGCAATGGGCAATAAAGATGCAGCCAAACAAATAAGTGTTTTCATGAGACTCCATTTCTTTTTCATGCCATAATAAATCACCCAAATGCAATATAAGATGAACAATACACCGTGAGTACTGCCTACAATCCTATTGGGTAGCCCCATCTCAAACCCATACTTAAGAATAATGGTTGGGATCAATAAAAGGAAAGAGATTCCTTCTAGAATAGCCAGGATACGTAGCTGACCAAGAACTGTCTTTAATTTCATTCTATTTGGGTTTGTATTAACTAGATTATTCTGTCTATTTATTGGGGCAAATACACTACAAGCTATGTCTAAATCGCTTGATTGCACTATACAACAGCATATAGGGTGATTAAGTGAGCTCAATATCTTTCTGTCCCCGAAACTACAAAAACAATAAGAAATAAAAAAGCCATTCTCTAAGGAGAATGGCTTTTTGAGGGGTACCCACTTTTCGTAAGTCGAAAAGCAAATTACTTCACATATACTCTATACTCCCAAGCTTTCATATCTACTGCAAGCTTAGCAGCTAAATCGTGTTTGTTTCCATCTTTATAACAAGCGTAGTTGCCTGCATTTGCATCCATTTCTAGTGTCGCTTTAACTGGCTCTTTACTTAGATTCAAAATCACAACAACTTTGTTTCCTTCTGCCTCACGTGAGAATGCAAAAATCTTTTCGTTCTGATCTGAATTGATACGAACCAATTTTCCACCTTTTACACCATTCTGAAGCGCTTTATTGTTCTTTTTCAAGCTAATTAGTTCCTTATAGAAAGATGCCATTTCCAGATTAGACCAATCAATTTCGTCCTTTTCGAAGAATTTCAATCGCTTATTCAAACCGGCTTCCTGACCGCTATAGATTAAAGGCATACCTGGCATGGTGAATGTTAATACCGCAAATGCTTTACCACCTTCTCCCATTCTCTCTTCTACAGTACCATTCCATGAATTCTCATCGTGGTTAGTAGTGAAGTTCATAAGATAAGAGTCAGCAGGGAAAACAGTATCAATTTTTGTAAAGAAAGCTTCCATATCGTTAGCTGTTTTCTTTTCTTTCACAACATCATTCATAATATGATGGAAATCCCATCCATATCCCATATCAAAGGCATTCTCCAATAATTCATGACCACCATCTTCGGCTAACATGAAAACTGGCTTTACAGCGTCTAATTCTTTACGAGCAGCTTCCCAGAAATCGGTAGGAACCATTCCTGCCACATCGCAACGGAATCCATCAACATCTGCCTCGGTCAACCAGAACTTTAAAGATTCAGTCATATACTTACGCATATCCTGATTTTCGTAGTTCAAATCAGCTGTATCGCTCCAGTCTGTTCCTTCAGGAATAACAATTTCACCTTTCTCGTTTTGTGTGTACCAATCTTTATGGTCGTTCATGATAACATTATCCCAACCTGTGTGATTTGCCACCCAATCAAGAATCACTTTCATTCCCAAATCGTGCGCTTTATTCACAAGGCTTTTCAAATCATCCATGCTTCCAAATTCAGGATTCACAGCTTGATAATCTGCCACAGCGTAATAAGATCCCATGCTTCCTTTTCGGTTCTTCTCTGAGATTGGAAATACCGGCATTAACCAAAGAATATCCACTCCCATTTCCTTTAAACGAGGCATATGCTTTGCAAATGCATTTAGTGTTCCTTCTGGCGTGTACTGACGAATGTTTACCTCATAAATATTGGCATTTCTACTCCACTCAAGAGGCTTCTCAGCCTTTACTTCTTCCGAAACTGCCTTGGCCTTAGGTGAATTTTGGCATGATATCAATAAACTTGCCATCAAAAGCAGGCTTAATGTTGAATTGATTATTCTGTTCATATTTTTAGATTTATTATTTCTACTTTAAAATTGATTTTGTGGAGAGAAATAACCACCTCCCCCTCGTTCCTCGGGTACTCCTCCTTAAAAAAAGGAGGAGAAATTTAATCAGATCAAAGAGATAGATGGCTAAACGTTTGTCATATTTGACCTTTAGACTTACCTTAGTATTAAGACGCGATAAATCGCAGTCTCTACCCTTTAACCTTTATCCTTATTTACCTTTGAACCTTTAAATTCTTTCAAGCAATACGATATTGTATTGGGTATCCAAAATAACTTTAGAATTAGCCACCTTAACGGTTTTTCCCGAATACGCATCTTTTAACTGAGTTCCTTCTTCAAAACCTGTAACAGGAATTTCTTTCTGTCCTTTCTCCAAATCAAGAGCAACGACTACATAGTCAAGGTAGTTTTCCTGAGCAAAGCTTCTTGCAAAAACATATGGCTTCTCAGAGATCATTTTATGTACACCCGCTCCTACTGCAGGATGGTTTCTACGAAACTGTCCCAGTTTTTGCCAGTGTTTTAGCAATGCTTGGGTTTTCGCATCTTTTGAAATAGCATCCCAGTTCATGAACGAACGCAAAGTCGCATCACCTTGCGTACCTTCAATTTCTAATGATCGTGCCGACTCATCACCATAATAAACCTGTGAAGTTCCCGGAGAAAGCAATAGCTTGGTCGCCGTCTCATAAGTTTTGCTTCTTGATGAATCAAAAGGACTACCATCGTCGTGCGAGGTCAGATAGTTTAATACACCTGCCGTTTTTAATTCTTCATTCAAAATAGTAGAATAGCGAGAAAATAAATCCTCATAACTGTCCTTGGCATTGTACTTAAATTCGAAGTTGATCATGCTGTTAAAGCCATAATCGAAGTAGTTCACTTGCTTGTCGCCAAAATCGAAAGCTTTTGCTGCGCTAACATTGAAATTGTACACTTCGCCAACCAAATAGAACTCATTATCATCAAGTACTTTATCAGGATGATTTTGTTTCCAGGTTCTAAAGGCATAATCGCATTCCTTTTTCAAATCAGCCCAAACCGATTCTTCAGTATGCTTAACGGTATCACCTCTATAGCCATCAATTCCATATTCTGTGATGTAATCACACATCCATTTAATCATATGATATTTAGGTGTTCTAGGATAACCTGTTCTTTGGAAAAAGGCATCCAACTCAGCCATTTCTTCATCGTAACGACCTTCAGCTTTCCATTTCTTTTCCAATTCAGCCGGAATACTAACCTCTTCCATGCTTTCAGTCTTCACATCAGGCAGGTTATTAGTCAATGTACATTCTATGGTGTTTTTATAGCTGGTATAATCACAAGTTGGACAAGTTCTCACCCATGACTCTTCCCAAGCCGGATCTTTTTCTGTTGCTGGCCCGGTATGATTGATCACACCATCCAATAAAATACGGATACCATGTGCGTGAGCTGTCTCAACAAGCTCAGCCAAATCAGCTTTTGTTCCAAAGTTAGGATCGAGTGCCGTCCAGTCTTTAGCCCAATAACCATGAAAGCCATAAGTTGCACCTGTTCCTTCATCTACAGCACCATGAATTTGCTCGGTTATGGGTGTCATCCAAATGGCGTTGATACCCAAATTATTAAAATAGCCTTCTTTTATCTTTTGAGTCACCCCTTTGATATCACCACCTTCGAAACCACGTAATTTTGCAGCTTCCTTTGTTCTATCGAAATTAACGTCATTAGACTTATCACCATTGTTAAAACGGTCAGTCAATAAGAAATACACATTGGCACCCTCCCAAATAAAAGGCGTTTCACTTTTCTTAGCTTGTTTGTCGGCATTAACACAGCCTCCTAAAGCCAATAGAAGTGTCAATAGACTAATTAGTTTTGTTTGAAGATTCATTTTATTAAGTTTCAATTATTTAAAAACCTGTCAGGTTTAAACTACAATTTTACATTCACACTGATCGCATGACCAGACTTGAGTTTCACTTTCACTGATAATAAGTTATTCTCTGCATTCCAGATGAAATCTGTTTTTTTACCTGCCAATTTCACCTTCTTAGGTTGCTTGGCTATATTGTGAATGATGAGCTCAAATTCACGATTCACTGCGGCAAAATGTTCTCCTTTTTCCGATTCTAATCTGATTTTCAGATTCTTCTTACTTGTATGAGAAGTGAAGTTAATCAATTCGTAATTGCCTTTTTCGTAGGACTCAGGTGTTGAACCATCATCATCGAATAAGTTACCATTCCCCTCATCAATTGTATTGGTATGATAGTAATGTAAATCGATTTGCTGGCTGGAATAGTCAATAGTTGACTGAACCAAGTTCGCCATTGGTACAAATGAACCTGCTCGCACATAGACCGGAATATGATCTTCCGCAAGCTCAACTTTCTTAGCTGAGCCTCCCTCAATTAGTTCATCGGTATAGAAGTCGAACCAAGTATTCTTTGCCGGAAAATAGACTTCACTTTCAGTCACCTTAGCATCTGTAATTGGCGAAACCAAAAAGGCATCACCCCACATATAGGTATCTGAAAGATCAAAAAGTTTGGCATTATCCTGCTCCTCGAAAAACAGAGGACGCATTAAAGGCATTCCAGAAACTGAATTATCATGAGCCAATGAATAGTTATATGGTAACATTCTATAACGTAGTTCAATCGATTTTTTAGCTAAGGCTTTGGTTTTTGCTTCGCGAAAGACAGGCTCAGAAGGAACCGCCTCTTGAGCATGTGGTCGGAAGATAGGTTGGAATACACCATACTGCAACCAGCGGGTATATAATTCATCATCCAAATTGTCTCCAGCGAAACCTCCCAAATCGGAATGCATATAAGCAATACCCTGCAATCCCATTTGCAAAGAGATTTCAGTCTGAGGTTTCAAACCATCCCATGAGCGGCTCACATCACCAGTCCATGGAATCATACCATAACGCTGAGATCCCACAGCACCAGCTCTCATTAAAATGAATGGACGCTGATTAGGGAAATCTTTTTGGTAGCCTTCGAAAACCAGTTTAGCCCACTGATGCCCATAAATATTATGCACCTCATCAGCAGAACCATTCACATGTTGCAAATCTGATGGATGAACTTCTGGCTCTCCCAGGTCGCCCCACCAGCCGCCAACACCATTATTTATTTGTTCCTTGTAAATATTCCAAAACCAATCAATCGCTTCAGGTTTGAAGACATCAATCAATCCCGTATTTCCGAAATAGAAATCGTATTTAAATGGGTTTCCCAAAGAATCGGTACCCAATACCTTATTTTCAACAGCCTCGTCCCATCGTTTCGATGTGGTCAAAACAAAGGGCTCTGTAATCAGAATGGTTTTAACGCCTTGCTTATTGAAATCGGCCATCATCTGCTTAGGATTAGGAAAAGAATCTCTCAAGAATTCCAGATTTCCCATATTTCCCTTCATTTCTTTCCCAAACCAGAATAAATCTAAAATAATCGCATCCAAAGGAATGCTATCCTTTTTGAATAGATCCACAGTAGCTCGTGTTTCCTTTTCAGAATGGTAACCGAAACGAGATGAGAAGTTCCCTAGAGCCCAACGAGGAAGTAAAGCTTGTTTCCCTGTCAAATCAGTAAACGCCTTCATAAATTGAGGCCAAGTATCACCTGCGATTACCTGATAGGTTTTTCTTCCTGAAATGGTTTCATAAGCAAGCGTATTATTCTTTTCGCTGTCCAAATCCAGAAAACCAATTGGTGCGTTATCAAAATGAACGGCATAACGCTTTGATGAAATCACCAAAGGCATGGTGTAATTCATCAATTCGGAACGATTCCCGTAACCATAATGTGCTCTGTTGTAAAGTTGAAGTCTGTTACCTCGACGGTTCATACCCAAAACACGAGCACCACCTCCCATTAAGGATTCCGTGCTATTAAGATTAAATTCGATGCTTTCATTTTCCTTGTTAGCGATATATCCCCTCTTTTCAGAAATCAGTTGCTTTCCTTTGTAGGTGTAGCTAATCTGAAAAGGTGATTTGCTTAAGGAAACAACCATCCCTGAACTAGCATATATCAATCCAGTCTTGCTATCAGTCAATTTAGCCTTTACGTCTTTCGGCTTTAAAACAAGAGCATGCGACTCGGCATTAAAACTTTCTCCCGTTGGGATAAAGCTGGTTTCAACAATATTTTCATCGTAAAACTTGATCTGATACTGACCATCATTGGTCTCTACAATCAGATGTTCACCATTTACTACATGGCTTTTATAGATTCTTTGTACGTTCTGTGCAGTCACAATTCCCGAAAGGAATATGAACATGAACAGAACCTGAATCTTAATTAAGAAATTCTTTCTCATTTTTATTTTATAGTATCAAACAGCACATACTTAAACGCTGACAGGTCTATCCTGAACGATCGGAACTGGCAGGTTATAAATTATCACATTAATTCAATTCTAAAATCATCACTGATTTGGCAGGCACTTCAATGGTACTGATGTCATTCAGTTTTTCATCTGTCATCACATTCTTAGCCGATGTGAAACCTGACATCACTTCGTCAAATCTTTTGCGATTGACTGTTTTGGCCTTATCCTCATCGTTATTCATAATAACCATAATGGTTTTCTCATCATTCGAACGAAAGTAAACGTAAGTTTCATCCTGTGGTACAAAATGCATCAATTTACCTGTATGGATCACAGAATTAGCTTTACGATAGTTCAATAGTTTTTTCAAAAAATCAAAGGCTTCATTCTCACGATCAGTTCTTCCTTCTTTTGTAAAGGCATTTCTCTCGTCACCTTCCCAACCACCAGGAAAGTCGATACGCATCACACCGTCACCATCCGATTTACGACCTTCCATCAGGATTTCACCACCATAGTATAATTGTGGAATTCCTCGAGTGGTCAATAAAAAGCTCATTAGCATTTTATACTTACGAATGTCACCATTCAATACCGTCATCATTCTGTCAGTATCATGATTCTCCATAAAAGTGAAAAGGTTTTCAGGATGTGGATATAAATAATCGAATGATAAAGAATTATATAAACGAATTAGGCCTGTATTCCAGTTTTGCTTCTCATCAAAAGCCTTAGTCATTGCTTCCAGCAATGAGAAATCCATCACACATGGTAGGTTTGAATTGTATCCATCGTGGTTTAAAGCATCCTCTTGCCAGTAAGAAATTTCAGCAGCCGTACTTAACCAGGTTTCACCAACCACATTGAAATTAGGATATTCATTCATAATGGCAGCAGCATAAACAGCCATGGCATCCTTGTCATTGTATGGGTATGTGTCAACACGAACACCACCTAAATCGGCAAACTCAATCCACCAAATGGTATTCTGAGCCATATAGTTTAACAATAAATCGTTCTTCTGATTTAAGTCAGGCATGCTGGTATCAAACCAACCATCGAAATTAAGCTTGTAGTCAATTTTTGATACATAAGGGTCGTTGGTAGTACTCTTACGGTGATTTGAATTGGTAAATGTTGGGAAAGTATGTACCCAATCTTTTGATGGTAAATCTTTCATCCACCAATGTGCTGATGCACTATGGTTGGTTACAATATCAATAATTAATTTAATGCCACGCTTCTTTGCTTCAGCCGACAAACGAGCATAATCTTCATTCGTGCCATATCGGGCATCGATCTTATAAAAATCGGAAATAGCATAAGTATGATAAGATACCTTATCCATATTATCTTCCATCAAAGGTGTATTCCAGATAGCAGTAATTCCTAGTTCTTGCAGATAATCCAAATGATTGATGATACCTTGGATATCACCACCATGACGGCCATCAGGATTTTTTCTGTCTAATTTGTCATTCATTCCATCAACTGAATCGTTATCAGGATTTCCGTTGGAGAAACGGTCAGGCATGGTAAGGTATACCACGTCGGAAGTATCAAAACCTTTACGGTCAGCAGAACCTACTCGTCTTTGTTTCAATTCGTATTGATAGCTGGCTTTTGTTTTTCCTTTAATTGTGAAAAGAATATCAAAAGTACCGGCTTTAGCTGATTTGTCGATCAAAAGGTTAAGAAATAGGTAATTGGGATTATCAGTTTTAATGACTCTTTGAACTGTCACCCCGGGATAATCGATTACAACTCGACAATCAGAAATATTTTCGCCATGAACCATGACTTGTAGTTTGGGATTGGTCATGTTTGCCCACCAAAACATAGGTTCTACATGATCTAATTTGATTTTTCCTGCAAAGGAAGACGTGCTGCATACCAAGATAAGACTTAGTGCGATAAATAAGGTTTTTAATCCT
>Ga0209379_10000408_pt1 | contig 38236 bp, 32 predicted proteins | sample tdDd001_FD_187124 | JGI IMG/M metagenome (GOLD analysis project Ga0209379, IMG submission 187124) | Marine sediment microbial communities from the Atlantic coast under amendment with organic carbon and nitrate - tdDd00.1 (SPAdes)... | ecosystem: Environmental > Aquatic > Marine > Coastal >... | reverse complement strand
CATATGAGCCCATGCTATATTTACTTTCTTATCGGAATCAATAGCATCGAATAAACTCTTACTATAGAAGCATAAGTCTTCATGAAATGGAACATGACTTTGTAATTTAAAACCAGCCATCATGGCACTCAAATCTTTATAGAACAAAGAGTTTTTAAGAATTGCCTTACTATTTTCAAGAGCATATAAATCTTTAAGAGCTAATGCGTGAAGATTTGTAAAAGCATGTGTCGATTTAACTTTAGGTTCTCTAACATTATTGACAAACATATCTCCATTAACCAAATACTTTGATTTTGGCACAAGCATGTTTGCGAATGCATTCTTATTCAAAGTTTTGAGCATTGTGTTTTCAGCAGATACCAGACATAAAGATTCATAGCTGATAGGATGCTTAACAAAACCGATCGTTTCATTCTTTTTATGCAAGGCAAACAGTACTTTTCTGTTAGGTCCGACTGTCCCCGTAAAAACAGAGAATGAATCAAAATCCATTTTCCTTTTCCAGCTGTCTTGCAATGACAATCTCCTTGAATAAAAGTAAAAACGCCCCGATACAATTAAAAATTGGAGTCTCAATAGAAATAATAGTTTACAAAGTAAAACCAATGCGCTTCCTTTAAAACCAGAGGTATTATAAAGGTCTAAGAAACCTGGGAATGTAGAATTTGAAGCAAATATCCATCTGACACTGCCATCAGGATTATTAATGTAAGAATAAGCATGCTTATGCCCTTTTGCTTCGTCAACTTTAAAAGGTTTCTCCGAGAAGTAGTAATCGTAACCTTCTGGTAGTTCTCCTTGAGTCCAACATTCTTTTCCATGAAAATAATCTGACAAAAATGATTTTTGAATTATTTCCCGATCGTTTATTGATAGTTTGTATTTCATAGCTGTATGATTTATATTAATTAAATCACATCTTATGCCAAGGAACCATCTCTAAGGGAAATGCCTATAAATAAAGGCTTACAAAAAACAATGAACTTACACCAAGTCCCTTTTTAAACAATTAGTTTCATTTTGAAACTAAGCTATTAACTTATAGTAAGAAAAAAATGACCATCAGAGCGATGATCATTTCCATTATTAAACAAACACTTCATTGGAGAAGTGCTTTGCGATTTTCTTCCAATCAAATTCTTCTGCAATCATACGTTGAGAATTAAATGACATAATAGAAATACTACCTGATTTTTTACGCAACTCCAATTTTACCATAGCATTGGCAATGCATTCTGGTGAGTTATCTTTCAATCCAAATCCAGCACGATAATCATCAATATAGCTCATCAAATTTGTAGCTTTACTAACAACACAAGGCACACCTAAAGCCGATGCCTCCAAAACTGCACCTGGCATGCCTTCATTTCTGGATGGATGAAAAAATCCGGTTAAATCTCGAAGACATGATTTCTTTTCGTCGCCGTATTTTGCTCCCATAAAAATGACACTATCCGATAAGTTTAATTCATCAACCAATTTCTTCATCTTCTCTACTTCACCACCAGCTCCTATCATTTTCAATTTTCCAGTGCCATTATACTCATCCTTATACAATTGAAACCCTTTAAATAAAAGATCTAAACCTTTAGTATAAATCGTAAACCTTCCCATAAAACCAAAATTGATATCTGGAGAATCTGCCATGTTTTCCACCGTAGTTTCTTGCTCTATTACCTGACCATTGGGAATTAGAACCTGATTAGCATCTAGCTCCAAAGCATCCATTGAGTCAGCTTCACTTTGTCCTATTAAATGAACATACTCAGCTTTCTTTAGCAAGCTTTTTTCAAACAAATTCAAGTAGATTTTTTTAATAAAATAGCTTTTACGTAATGCCAGCAAATTATAAGATCCGTGAGGCGTAAAAACATAAACTCTTTTATTACGGCTCAATATCTGGCTCAAAGCGTACATTTCAGGAACAAAGCCACCATGAAGATGAAAAATACTCGCTTGGTCTTCGCCTTCAATTGCTTTTACCAATTTAGCATCAATTCCAAATGGGTTTATCTGCTTTTTAAATAAACTTAAATGAAACTCTCTGGCATAGTCCGATGAACTTTTGGGATCTTTAGTAATTCCCCAAACCTGAACCTTCTCTCCTATCTCACGTTGGGCATTGGCAAGTTGATAAACGACCTTGTTTACACCATTCATGCGGTTAGGATTCGCTTTTCCCAATATAATATGTATTATTGCTTTCATAACTTTAGTTTTTATCATCGATTCATATTTTATGCTTTAAACAAAATCTGTTTCCCTGATAGAAATACAGAATAAGCTAAGTATAGAATCATAATCAATTGACTCATAATCAACCCAAACAAAAGACCATTCATTTGAAAAGTTTCAATCAAAGGGTAGGCTAATAAAAAGCCAAACAAAGCTGATAAGGCTGTTGCGAAAAAGAGTGATTGCGTTCTTTCAAAAGTTCGTAAGGCAAAACGAAATGGCATTGAAACACAAACCAACAGATTAATAATAGCAAACCAGATTAGAACATAGGCGTATTCCTGATAGTCACTCCCATATAAATTAGTGATCAACCATGTTGAGAAGATTAGTACCGTTAAGCCTACACCCGAACAAATCAACAGGCTTTTTAGGGTCATTTGTTTCAGGTATCGATACAATGCCAATTTCCCTTTATGTTGATACAGATTCGCTGAAACAATTGGCACATGGTTTTCAATTGCCAAAAAAACAACATTCATCACGCCATGTAAATTCTGTCCCATTTTGATAGCACCTATTGCAACAGGTCCAAGAATTGTGCCAGCAGCAATAATGAAAAAATTACCTGATGAATAAGTTAATATTGCACGAGCTAATAACCATTTCGAAAAGTTCCAATGCTTAATTAGGGTTTCTCTTAAAATGTCTGGCTTAAATTCTAATTTCCTCATCTTAAAAAAGCCAAACATCACCGAAATAAACAGCGTGAAACAAACCACTCTCATGCAGGTTTCTAAAGTAAATTCATCGAACACATGGATCAGTGATATCAGAATGATTTGAAGAATATAGGCCATACTATCTAGTAGTATTAAGCTTTTAAAAAGTTTCTGAAACAGGAATAATCGTCTGATAAAATCCTGAAACATAACGAATAAAGCTATCAAGGCTATCAATCCACTTAATTCCTGGATTTCTGAACTTACACTTATGGGTATAAAATTGAGTGCCAGAAAGCATAAAAAAGAAAAAAACAGGGCAAAAACAGCTTGAATAATCAGAAGGCTATTCAGGTATGAATTTTTCTTTTCGGGCGAATAAGTTGGACCGAGAGAATACAAGGGCATAACAAAAAACGCCTGCTGCAAACCCAAACAGAATAAATAGATTAGGAATATGAAACCATATACCCCAAACTGTTCAATTCCCAGGAATCGAGCAATTAGAATTCCAATTACAAAGTTAGATCCACTCACTATCCCCTGATCAAACAAGACAAGTAACTTCTCTTCCTTTCCTCCAAGTATCTTTTGTAAAAAAAGCATTATAAATAGATTTTAAAATAGTGTTTGATCTTCGCTAACAAATTCCCTTTTTCATATTCGTAAGAATACCTGCTCCCTGTATAGTAACCCGAAAAATTAGTTGCCGGATGCACACCATTTAAAAGAATCTGAATATTTTTCCACGCATATTCTTCGGCTAACATTTCAGCTTGTTGAGCATATTTAATACCCGTAAATCTAGCTCTATACAAATAGATAACATGATCGACCAAAGCGTATAGTAATAATGATTCATTCCCTAGAACAGTTGCTGCTGAATCAAAAATCAGAATATCGTATTTGGCTTTTAATTGCTTGATTAATGTATTTAGACTTGCCCTATCCAAGTTTGAAACCTCAGATGAATTAGGTAAAATATCAATCCCACTTTCACCTTTTATAATTGAAGTATCACTGATAAGCTTACCAGATTTTAAATCCTTCAACCAAGTGTTGCTTTCTTTCGCCATAAATTCAGGATTGAACGCATTAAAGTCCAATAGACATACCGATTTCCCTTTGGCTTGAAAAGCTTGTGCCAAATGCTGAGCGACATAAGATTTGCCTTCACCTGGCAAAGATGAACCGATTAAAAATGTGCTTCCCTTTTCCAGATAATCTCTCACCTCAAATTCGGATGCTAGTCCTAAAAATTTATTGGAATCAACATGAATCCCCCTTTTCGGATGAATTTTTGGAATAACACCAATAATAGGCAGGCTAGTCAGTTTTTCCAGTTGAGATCTGGAATTTATCTTACCACTTAAAAATTCTCTGAGATAGATAAAAGCAAGTGAAAGAAGTATACCCAGCAAGCCTGAAACAAATAAAATCAATTTTTTATTGGGAGATATTGCCGTAAAATTAGGGGTCCCATATTCAAGTATCTGATGAAAAGAGATCGTTGCAGCTTTTACTATTGATGCTTCCAAACGTTTCTGAGTTAAGAAATTATACATCTCCTGATTCAATCTGAATTCGCGCTCCAAAATCACCATCTGTTTTTCATTCGTAGGCAATTGATCAAACTGTTTATCTATCTTATTCAAGAAAGTTTCCAATTCTTTTCGGCGAATCATCATATCCTGCCTGGTCTTCTTTATGCTTTCTTTGAGATAAACAATCAGGTCTTCAATTTTTGCTTCTATAACTTTTACCTTTTCATTCTCAGAAGTGTATTTCATTAATAGTTCACGTCTTTCTCCCTGAAAAGTTTTCATTTTTTTAATCAACTCAGTAAAAAGCAAATCACCAAAAGCAACCTGAGGTGCCAGTTCAAGAAAATTAGGATTTCCTTGATTGATATATTGATTTAAAGAATCGAGAGCCGTTTCTTGCATCACGATATTATTGTACTGTACACGAACCTGAGAAGCCTCACGTAAACCTGTTTCTGTTTGTTGGCGAAGGTTCACAATCTTATTTTTCGATCGATAAACTTCGAGTGCTCGCTCCGATTTTCTCAATTTTTCAGATACAAAATCCAATCGATCTTCAATGAAAGAACCTGTTTTATCAGCAGCATTCGTTCGAATATCAATATAATTTTCGATATAAGTTTTAGCTACCATATTTACAACTTCAGAAGCTTTTTCAGGAACTTGAGACTTAAAGCCAATACGAATTACAGCCACATCTTTATCAACAGATTTTACAAACATATTCGACTTGATAAGCTCTATCTGTTTTATCTTAGAATGATGTATAAAAACATACTCACCACTCAATTTGCTTTGTTTCTTTCCGTTAAACTGCGGACGTAAATTCAATTTCAAATTAAAAACACCTTCATCAATTTCCTTTGAAAACCGACCATCAACCCAAGTTAATAAGCCTTGTAAAGAATACCCTAGTCTAAATGAAGTAGAATCCTTAATTTCCAGAAGAAACTCCTTGTCGAGATACTGTGATGAGATGTGCTTGAATTCAACTTCAAATGGTAAATCTGTATACAATTCAGTTCTCTTAACACGGCCCTCGCGATAATAAGTCACTTTATAATTCAATTGGTCTGCCACACGCGAAATCAACTGTCCCGATTTTAAAACTTCCACTTCTGCAGCAATTTTTTGAGGTGCAAAAAACACATCAAAATCCTTATATAGGTTCGTTCCCGAAAGTCCCGTAGATTTATCATCTAACCTCAATAGAGAAAAGCTCTGATACATGGGTACGGAGTAAATGATCACCTTAGTTGCCAATAAGATGGCAATAAGAGTTAAACCAATTATAATTGGAAGCCCCTTTATCGAAGGAATCAAAAGTCGTTTTATATTATCAATTTCGTTCATAATTATTTTACTACAGAAATGAATACTGCTAAACTTGAAAGAACACCGAAAAATGGAAGCATCCTGTTCGATTTTTTATCAAAAGCTTTCCCATTCTTATTAGGTACATAAATGACATCACCTGGTCGAATCAGAATATTACTTTGCTGATAAGTTTCCATTTGGGTCAAATCAAGAATATACTCCTTGGGTAGTCCATTTTTTTTCCGAACTAATTTCACCTGACTTCGATCTGCGTAATAATCAAAGCCTTCAGCCTTAGCTATAAGATCCAGTAAAGGCACTTGATCTTCATCCAAAATCAGTGAAGAAGCTTGTTTGACAGCTCCCAAAAGAGCAACCCGCTTATTCAAAACCTTCACTACAATAATGGGTTCCTTAATGAATTTAGCGTAAGCCAATGTCAATGAGTCGGTCAATTGGCGTGTTGTTAGATTAGCAACCTCGACTTGTCCCAATTGAGGAAGCGCAACCTTACCAGCTTTATCAACCAAAACCCATTTGCCATACACTTCATTTGAGTTATAAATTCCAAATACCGATCCAACACTCAAATCATCATGCCCCCAAATACTAACAGCAAGTTTGTCTTCAGGTTGAATTGTATACTCGTAATTCCTGCTCTCAGCAGAAAATAAATCTTCATTATTCGTTTCTAAGGTCGAACTCTGCATAAGGTTTTGAATCTTACATGAGCCCAATAGAAATGTCAAGCTGAAAATTAAAACGATTAAAAGAGGTTTGAATGATTTCATGATAGCTTGAGTTTAAGATTAGAACAAGAGATTTAAAAACGAGAAATTCTCTTTTAATTGTGAAAGAAGGTTCTTCTTCTTTGAATCCAAATTCATAATTCGATTCATGGAAGAGACGATTCTCGTTTTCGCTTCATCATTCTTAATGATATAATCAAGAGCACCGTATTTTAAGGAACTAACGGCAATTTCGATTTTCTCTTGAGAACTTAGAAAAACAACATGGATATCTGGATTTGTTGCTTTAATCTTTCTCAATACATCCAAGCCATTTGTATCTTCTAAATAGTAATCCAGAAAAATAACATTCGGTGCTTGATAAATATTATCCATGATTTCTCTTTCAGTTTCGAAGGCACTTACACCCTTAAAACCTGCTTGATTTAATACAGTCTTAATGAACTCACTATAAATAGGATCGTCATCGACTATGAAAAGCTTATAATTTTTATTAAATTTCATAATTATAATTTTTTATGGTTCAATTTCAGTATATCCAAGACAGTACCAAAACCATAAACCACTGACTAACAGTCGAAAAGAAGTGTCAGGCATTTGATTTCAGTTTCATTTTGAAACTTTCAGTTCAAATTAAGAGCACAACCTAATGATTGAAATATTGTTTATAATCTAAATGATTAACTGCTTATGAAACAATTACACATATCTATAATAGAGGATAATGAATGGTATGCTGATCTTTTAGAATACCATCTGCAGTTGAATCCAGACTACACGGTTAGTAAATATGCTAGTGGTGATGATTTCTTAAAAAATCTTTTCCCAAAACCTGATGTAATCACTTTAGATTATTCTTTACCTGACATCAAGTGCGAAACCCTCATTAATAAGATAAGAGAGCATGATCCTGATATTCCAATTGTTATCATCTCTGGACAAGAAGATATTAATACGGCCATCAACCTTCTTAAAAAAGGTGCCTACGACTATATCGTAAAAGACGAAGATGCCAAAGATAGACTTTGGAATACCATCAAGAATCTGCGAGAAAATCTACAACTCAGATCTGAGAATGAGCAATTGCGTGAAGAGGTTGGAAAGAAATTTGACTTTAGTCAAGTCATTGTAGGCAACAGCGAGCCCATAAAGAAACTTTTCGTTCTGATGGGGAAAACTATAGACTCATCTATTTCAGTTTCGATAAGTGGTGAAACAGGAACAGGAAAAGAACTCGTCGCTAAAGCCATTCATTTTAATTCTGCTCGAAAAAAACAGCCTTTTGTTGCTATTAATGTTGGTGCCATTCCATCAGAACTAATAGAAAGTGAACTATTTGGACATGAGAAAGGTGCATTTACTGGTGCTATTCAACAACGCATTGGTAAATTTGAAGAAGCCCATAAAGGGACTCTATTTCTAGATGAAATTGGTGAAATGGATGCCAATACTCAAACCAAACTTTTACGTGTTCTGCAAGAAAGAGAACTCATAAGGGTTGGAGGTAATAAAAAAATAAAAATAGATGTTCGCGTTGTTACCGCAACACATAAAAATCTAGCTGAAGAAGTCAAAAAAGGCAACTTCCGACAAGATCTTTATTACAGATTAATGGGGATTCCGGTTAAACTACCTCCTCTAAGAGAACGAAATAAAGATATACTTATTCTTTCGCAACACTTTGCCAACGAATTCACAAAGGAAAACAAACGAAAAAAGGTGAGTTTTAGTTCGGATGCGAAGCAAAAACTAATGGCTTATGCCTATCCTGGCAATGTTCGTGAGCTGAAAGCTGTTATAGAACTAGCCATCATTATGGCTGATGACAATGAGATAAAAGATACGGATATTCACTTTGAAAGCTTTGACTCGGCAGCCAATTTTCTATCCGAAGAAACCAGTCTTGAAAACTATACGATTAAGATTGTCAAACATTTCCTCGACAAATACGATCAAAACGGTGTAACGGTAGCTCAAAAATTAGGTGTTGCCAAATCGACCATCTACCGTATGATTAAAAAACACAATCTAACTGAATAAGCTTAGCCAATAAAAAATGGAGTTTCAAAATAAAACTCCATTTTTTATTTTGCAACTTTATGAGGAAACCAGAGTTTTAGAACGCCAGTATTTACAGGAGGTTTCAGATATATTTTCAACGGCACAATACTTGAATGCTTATAAATACAATCTAAAAAATGTGTTTATGTATCTTCAGGAAAGTCATATCTCAGAAATCAAAAGCTTTATCAAGAATCAAATTCTTGATGAATCGACTACATTTTTAATCCTACTGGCAGAAAAAACAGCTCCTGATTTAAGTGAACTGGTAAAAGAATTAAACTCATTGAACGTTTCGTTTATTGGAGGCATATTCCCTAGCCTGATTTCTGGTAAAACTCATCAAGAGACGGGTGTTATTATCCAAAGTTTATCACATGCTCATAAACCCATTGTAATTGGAAACTTAGAAAAACCCACAACTCACCTCCGGTCAATTTCTATTCCGGAAACGAAGGATAAACTCACACAACTCATTCTAGTGGATGGCATCGCTAAAAATGTATCCCATTTTCTTTTCGAACTGTATAACACCTTTGGTAATTCAGTCAATTACCTAGGCTGTGGTGCTGGTTCTATTTCATTGGAATCGAAACCTTCTCTCATTACAAACGAAGGTATTTTTAAGGATGCAGCTATTATTTGTTTACTTGATATGAAAAGTGAACTTGGTGTTCGTCATGGATGGAAAAATATCGAAGGGCCATTTGTTGCCACAAAAACAGAAGGCAATACCATACATGAGCTTAATTGGGAACCAGCCTTCGACTTTTATAAAAAACTAATTCATAATCATTCAGGCGAAGAGATAGAAAAAGATCTATTCCTCAATATATCAAAATCCTATCCTTTTGGAATCTATAAGGAAGAATCTGAATTTATTGTAAGAGATCCTATTATTGCTGATGGGTCAAGTATTACTTGCATAGCTGATGTACCTGAAAACACCATTCTCTATCTTCTAACTTCGGATAAAAAGAACTTATTAAATGCAGCTGGTTCAACATTTAAGTTAACTGCACCTATAATTCAAAAAGCACAAACCGGACTTGTTTTCGATTGTATATCGCGAGCTTTATTCTTAGGTCAGGATTTCAAAAAAGAGTTAACAGCGGTTTATCATTCTTTTCAAAAATATGCTCCCGACATACAACCTGAAGGCGCTCTTAGTTTAGGTGAAATAGCTCTTAATGGCCAAGGTAATCTTGAATTTTTCAATAAAACACTAGTCACAGGCATCCTTTATTAATCACATAATCATATTTATACGATGTATATCAATAGGAAAAGATATAAACAATAAAAATTATTTATTAAATTTAAAAGAACTGATAATATGAAAAAAATGTAGCACCTACTATATACACCTATATAATTATGAGAGAGGATCAAGATACAAAGAAAGATATCATTCAAGACATCACTTTACTTTACGAGCTATCACTGGCTATAGGAAAATCACTAGATCTAAGAACAAACATTCTAAATTTCATCCGTGTTTTACAATCCCGCAAGAATCTAAACTACGTCTCTTTTTGGATAAAGGATCGCTATCTTAATTTCGATCGATCACTTCCCAATAGTACCCTTATTGCCTCTATTCCCAGTTACCTTGATGGTGAAAAAACAATTTCCAACAAACATAAAATCTATCAGCTTTTAGAAACATCGAGTTATATTAAGATTGACTCTAAAGATGTCAATTTCAAAGAAATTAATACCGAGAAAGATATTAAAGAAGGCTGTTACACACTATTTAAATTAAGAAATATTGGCTTCCTAAAACTGTATCGGTCTCAAAATAAAAATACGGAGAATGATAGAAAGTTAGAGCAAATCATAAAAAAACTCACAACTTCCATTGAAGGAAGTTTATTTCATGCTAAATCTGTTCATGAATCTAAAATCAGACAGAAAGCAGAGCTCCAGTTAAGAGAAAAGGAATACCTCTATAGAACACTTGTCGAGGGTATGGATGAAGGTGTTATTATTGTCAATCGAGATTTAGAAATTAGCTATGCAAATCCCCAATTTCTGAATAAAACAGGCTATTCTCTTGATGAAATTGTTGGAAAAAATCCTATATCCCATCTTTTTCTGAAAGATGAACAAGCCAATATCCTGAAACAACGAGAAATACTGTTAAGCGGAAAAAAAAACACTTTCGAAACCAAGCTAATAAAAAAAGATGGCAATGTATTCTGGACACACGTTAGTGCTACGCCCCTCTTCGATGCTAATAATAATTATCTGGGATCAATAAATATACTTCTTGATATTACCGAGCGAAAAATGATGGAGGAAAACCTCAAAGAAAATGAGGAAAGAACGCGTATGATTATAGAATCAGCTCTTGATGCCGTAATTATTATAGATATTGAAGGTATTGTTACCCATTGGAATGAACAAGCAAAAAAGATTTTTGGTTGGACAGCTGAAGAAGCTATTGACGAATCATTAAGCAATCTTATAATTCCAGAAAACTATAGGGCAGCGCACGAAAAAGGAATTAAACACTATCTCAAAACAGGGCATGGTCCTGTTCTAAATCAAAGAATAGAAATTACGGGTCAGCATAAATCGGGACACAATTTTCCCGTTGAACTAACTATTCAATCTCTCAAACACAACAATAAAGTATTTTTTTCTGCCTTCGTGAGAGATATTACAGAACCGAAGAAAGCCAAGATTGATCTTGAAACAACTTCAAAGAGATTAGAAACACTCATTGTCAATCTACAATCAGGAATTTTACTTGAAGATGAAAACCGTAATATTATCATCACCAATCAAGAATTTTGCGATACTTTCAGTATTCCAGCTCCTCCTGAAGCTCTTATTGGGATGAACTGTTCTGAATCTGCAAAACAATCAGCTCAGCTTCTCGCCCATCCCAATCAATTTTTAGAATCAATTACTGATGTCTTGAAAGATAAAAAAGCAAGAATAGATGAGAGAGTTGAATTTGCAGATGGACGAGTGTTTGAACGAGACTATATTCCAATTTTCTCAAATGATCAATATTTTGGTCATCTCTGGCAATATAAAAACATCACAGATAAGATAAAATATCAGGATGAGTTGAAAATTGCCAAGCAAACAGCGGAAGAAGCCAATATATCTAAATCCCGTTTTTTAGCCAATACCAGCCACGAAATACGAACACCTTTAAATGCCATTTATGGTTTCAGTAAACTACTGGATGAAACTGAAAAATCTGAAGAACAAAAAAAATACATCTCAGGCATAAGAACTTCATCATCTAATCTATTGAATGTTGTGAATGATGTCTTGGATTTTTCTAAAATTGAATCAGGAGAAAACAAACTTGATTACTCTGCTTGTAATCTCTCGGATATGCTTAATCAGCTGTTTCAAACATTCGAATTTAGAGCTGAAGAAAAAGAAATTCAACTAAGCTCGAATATTGATTCTCGTATCCATCCATATATTTATGCTGACACATCTAAACTAAACCAGGTTTTCCTCAACCTAATTTCAAATGCCATTAAGTTCACTCAAGAAGGTTTGGTTAAATTTGAATGTATACTCGAAAATAGCACCAAAGATGAAGAAACCATTCGTTTCTTAGTTAGTGATACAGGCATAGGTATTGGTAAAAATAGTTTGGAGAATATCTTTGAGAATTTCAAACAGGAAGATGATTCAACAACCAGAAAATATGGTGGTACAGGCCTTGGTCTAGCTATCAGTAAACAGCTGGTTGAATTAATGGGTGGCGAAATAAGTGTCGAAAGTACAAAAGGTGTTGGTAGCCATTTCTCTTTTAAGCTTAAGTTCAAAAAAGCAACACAAGAGGATATTATAGTACAAACTCCCCAGCCTAAAATAGATGAGAATCTCCTAAAGGGGAAACGAATCCTATTGGTTGAAGACAACGAATTCAACCAAATTATTGCCATTTCGATGTTAGAAAAATGGCATGTTGATATAGATACAGCAGAAAATGGTAAAATAGCTCTTGAAAAACTAAAAGTACAAGCTTACGACTTGATTTTAATGGATAAGCAAATGCCAATTATGGATGGTATTCAAGCCAGCAAGGTCATTAGACAAGAGATGAACTTAAAAGTACCAATTATTGCACTAACCGCCAATGTATTAAAAGGCGTAATCGCTGCCTGTAAAGATGCTGGCATGAACGATTATATTTCAAAACCATTTGAACCTGAAATACTCTTTCATAAAATTGTTAGTATTCTCAATTTAAATGGTAATTCCCAGAATGGTAATTCTGATACTCAATCTGATTTATCAATACAAGTTCCGGATAAAATACTTGATATATCGAAGCTTGAAAAGATAATGAACAATGAAAGTGAAATGGTTAAGAAGATGCTTATTAAATTTAATGACCTAACACCAGCTTATATTGCTGATTTAGATGATGCCTTTAATAATCAGAATTGGAATGAGCTGTCAAAAATTGCTCACAAAATAAAACCCTCAATTAACCTTGTTGGTATCGAATCGATAAATACCGATTTTCAAAATCTCGAGGCCTTTGCTCTCGATGAGAAAGATTTAGATTCTATACCAGACATCATGAATCGGATTAAAATTTATATGCCCAAAATGTTTCAGGAAATTGAAGAAAAATTGAATTCATAATTTCATTTACAACTACACCAGTTTAAGCCTCTAGTTTCATTATGAAACCAGAGGCTTATTTTATTTCTACCACAATGGGGATGAGTAAAAGATAAATCTGCTCTAAACAAAGGCCTTTTGAGAGATTTTGGTTATTGAGATTAAACGTGGCATGTTTTTTCTATGCTATTGCTATAGAATTCATCAAAGCAATACAATGAGAAGACACAATCAAGATATAAAGTCCCTGGCTAAAAAGAATCTATCTGTCATCAAAATCCTTCTTTTTATGATGATAGCCAGTTATTTTTCTATTTCAGAAAGTGCTGCTATTACACAAGTGTATAAAATTGGTTTTCGATTTATAGCCTTAATCTGGTGTTTTCTGCTATATCAATTCAATCTAAAAAAAGGCATGATTGCCTCATATCTCTATAAGGAAAGGTTAGCCCTTTGGTTATACCTGGGCTACCTTCTATTGTCTTTTGCCTCTTTTATGTGGATAACCGAAGGGCCTGAACGTTCCGCCAAGGTTTCCTATTCCGTATTACAATGGAATATGACAATTCAGAGTCTCATCTTCGTTTATTACTACTATAAACTCATACTTCAACACAATTTTTTTTATCAGGAATATGCCATAAACCTAAGCAAAATATCTGCTCAGGTAATAGGAATAATCTGCTTGATTATTCTCATAGGCTCTCTTATAGCTCCTGATGTGTTTTATCGTTCTATGCGAGGGGGAAGTGAAACACGGCTTGGAGGCTATTTAATGAATCCTAACGAACTAGGAATGTTAGCCTCGATGGGTGCAAGTTTAGCTTTACTGGAGTTGTTAAAAAGTAAAAAGAAATCTCAATTATTTTTCTGGTTTTCAATTTCATTACTCACCTTATTCCTAACCACATCCCGCTCATCAGTTATTGGTTTTTTAATTATAACTATGCTTATTCTAAAAAATCGAGCGAGCATAAGAATTAAGATTATTGCCTTCGTTTTAGCAGGAATTGCTATTCCTTTTATTCTACAGTACGTCATTTTTAAGGCTGGTAATATCGATGAGGTCTTTAGCATGACAGGTCGAATTCCATTCTGGACTGCCTTGTTGCAAGAAGGAATCGTTAAAGAACCCTTTCTTGGTTTTGGTTTCCAAAGGATTTTTTACACCAACCGATTTATAAGCCTTACTGCTTATTCCGGGCATATGACTCATAACACCTTTTTGCAAGTTCTGATGAATTTAGGTTTCATCGGATTCTTACTTGTTATTTTACAAATGACACTCCTATTTAGAGGTGTCATACAATCAAAAAACAAAGAACTTAAAGCCTTTTTTCTTGCCATGATCATTCCTCTTCTCATCAATTCAGTTACAGAATTTGGGATTTTCGGACAAACCAATTACGCCATCTTTTTTTATCAATTCCTAATATTCGCAGTGGTTCAACACTATAACCCCAAGCTCAGTCAACAAGAAAAAATAAAAGTCAATCTCTTTTTTAAGCAATACAAAACCAAATGAAAAATACCAACTACTTATACGGCCTCAATACATTGAGATTTTTGGCGTCATTTTTTATTATTGCCATGCACACTCAAAATAACCAAACCCTTATGAATTTGCCTCGTCTACCGGATATGGCATTTTTATATAAGGGTGCGGTTTCCTTCTTTTTTACGCTTAGCGGTTTCCTAATTACTTATATACGTATTGGTGAATATGAGAAAAAAGGTGATATAAACATGCGTAAATTCTTCAGCAATCGCTTTTACAGATTAGCACCGGTTTACTATTTGGTAATTGCCTTTGGTCTGCTCTTTTATTGGGTATTCATCCCGTTTCTTGGTATTGAATCTCACACCGATTATAAACTTAGTCTAGCATTGCTACTCTACCTGGCTTTTTTACCCAATCTTATGAATTCTATGTATCACGTTGGTGGTGCTTTACACGTCTCCTGGTCGATTGGTGCACAAGAACAATTCTATTGGATTTTGATACCCTTCATGAAATATCGCTTTAAATACTTGGTCCCTTTTCTTGTTGTAATCACATTCCTATCTGTTTTTGTTAGTATTGGGAATGCCTTCAACCTATTCGGTTTAAGCCATGAAATGCAGGCCTTTGTGCATACAATGCGACTCCACTTTATGTCCATTGGGGCACTTTTAGGCTATTATCTTTATTACAAAAAGGAAAAACTTTTAAGCTTATGGATATTCTCTAGCAAATGGATACAAGCCGTCTTATTCTTATCATTAGTAGGATGGTATGGATTCAATACTGATAATCAATTTATTAAAGCCACCATTACTCTACCCCTTTCCTTACTTTACGGATGGTTAATTATTAATGTGGCAGCCAATCCTCGCAATATCATTAAGCTGGATAATCCATTTTTCGCTTGGATTGGACAAAGAACCTATGGTATTTACATGATGCACATGTTTGTAATCTACCTGGTATCCTTTTTCTTTAGTAAAACGGGTTTCCTCATAGAGAACTTTGGTCTCTACATCTCTTGTTTTTATCTCATGGTATTTGGAATGAGTATCGGATTAGCTCATCTCTCATTTACTTATTTTGAACAACCCATTATTAAATGGACGAAAAAAATAGGCATGAAAAAGAAAATCTTAATACTTAAAAAAGTAGAGGCGTAAAAACTCTTAGAGAAGTTAAATATTTCCCCCTTTTTCACTAACATCTTTTTACTATCTTTGCGAAGTTGGCTGGTTTTATATTTCTTCTTATCGGGGTGTGAGTTATTTTATAATCTCGATCCAATGGCATTCCTGGCTGGAAGAGAATATAAGGCAGTGAATAGATACCTGAAAATTAAAACGGATAATAGCTTTAGCTCTTATTCGTTTTTTTGTTTTAAGAACAGTTCTTCTTATTAAAAATTTTCAAAAGGTCTGCAATTATTCCGATAGTCTATACGAGCAAAAACAACTACTCCTTTTAATCTTTTGGTGAATACAGCGTTTTAAATCTAACACACATCACAAAATATCACAATCAAGCAATCGATATAACAGAATTTCTTACATTTGCCGTGAACATTAAATACTTCAAACAATCATGCAATCATTAAGAGAACTTTATAAGATAGGTTACGGTCCTTCAAGTAGCCACACCATTGCCCCAGGACGTGCGGCTAAGATATTCAGCAAGAAACATCCTGACGTACAAAAATTTCGTGTGACCCTATACGGAAGCCTTGCAGCAACCGGCGTTGGTCACGGTACGGATACTGTAATTGAAACCGTAATTAAGCCTAGAGAGGTTGAAATCATTTGGAAACCTGAAATTGAACTACCTGTTCACCCTAACGGTTTACTTTTTGAGGCAATGGACAATGATAAAGTCATTGATTCCTGGGAAGTATACTCAGTAGGTGGTGGTGATTTACGTGACGAAACTGGTCTATTGAACGATGCCAGTAAGGTGTATGAACTCACTAACATGAATGATATACTAGCCTGGTGCTTGGAAGAAGGGCGTTCATTCTGGGAATATGTTGAGTTCTGTGAAGGGAAAGAAATATGGGACTTCTTAGAGAATGTTTGGAAAGTCATGAAAAAGAGCATTAAACGAGGTATAGAAGAAGAAGGTGTTTTACCTGGCACACTTCGCATTGCCCGTAAAGCCAGCTCCTACTATATCCGATCGAAAACGACAACAGGTTCTACGGGAAATATTGGACTTTTGTTTGCAGCTGCATTGGCTGTTGCCGAAGAGAATGCTGCCTGTGGTAAGGTTGTAACCGCTCCTACCTGTGGCGCATCAGGTGTCGTACCTGCTGTTCTCTATTTCCTCAAGGAAGATCAAGGCTTTAGCGACAAACGTATCATACGAGGTTTAGCAACTGCTGGCCTGATTGGAAATATCGTAAAAACCAATGGCTCAATATCCGGTGCTGAAGTAGGTTGTCAAGGTGAGTTAGGAACCGCATGTGCTATGGCAGCTGGTGCTGCAGCTCAAATTATGGGTGGTACGCCAAAGCAGGTTGAGTATGCCGCTGAAATGGGGTTTGAACACAATCTGGGCTTAACTTGCGATCCTGTTGATGGTTATGTGCAAATCCCTTGTATAGAGCGTAATGCCTTTATCTCTCAAAAAGCCAGAGAATGTGCTGTGTACTCACTATTTTCTGATGGTTCGCACAAGGTATCTTTCGATCAGGTAGTTGAAACCATGATGCAAACGGGTAAAGATTTACAGTCAAAATACCGTGAAACAAGTCTGGGTGGCTTGGCGAGAATTGTTCGTCCGGTCATTAAAAAAGCCTAAATATATTGTAACATTAATGGGCATCGAAAAGTAAATTTCGATGCCCATTAATTTAATACATTTATAAATTTTAACATTTCATATTGCCATACAAATCTAAAAAACACTACATTGCGTACCGTATTGTGAAAAATAACTCATCCTTTTAGTTATATTTTAAACAATAATATCAATAGAGGCGTATGAATTCGAAGAGATTGATTGGTTACATTTTGATGATTTTAGCGGGTATTACTTTCTTACTTTACCTCACCTTTCCTTTTTTAAATCTACCTACCGAAAACAAATTATTGATCATTGCTGGCACATATGTAATCAATAAAGTATTCTTTTATTCTGCCCTATATTTTCTGGGTAAACAAATTATTGTAAAAGTCGCATCTTACTTACCCAATTGGGCAGAGAGATTCATCTTTCGCATGCTGAAAGTTCAAAAAGTGGTTTCAAACTAAGAATTCACTAATTGGATAGGCGTTTCTTATTCTCATTGGAGCTCTGGCTATATTTGGGTTTTCCTTTGAGGAAACTCAAGTAGAAGGCATTCCACATAATAAAAAGAACCAAAGCCATAACCGTATACCATTGACTCAGAAAACCTGATACTGAATAAATAATCGCCTTTGAAGGTTTGTCTTGAGGATAAATTAGCTCTAGCTTCATTCCAATTGGATAATCAGCATTCTCCGGACCCTGTATTTTATAAGTTTTATTGGCTACCTTATAAGTAATTTGTGGGTAAGTTTCATAAAACAACTTCTGTTTAAATTCTTTTATATCAACGACTGTACCCTGACAACGTTCCCCATTGCTAATCAAATCCCAATTACCATAAACAGGTGCCAATAAGATTAAAATATTGATGAATAAATAGCGAAGTTGTTTCATTTGATATTGTGTTGGTTAGAACGAATAGATAAAAATAAGGGCTTACATTGTTAAATGCAAGCCCTTTACCATTTTATAATCTATCTACTAGTATCTTTTCAGCGTCTTCAATTGTTACATCTGGTAACATACCGACTGAAGGAAGTTGTCTATCAGCAAATCGCTTAATAATTGTATCAATAGTGTCTTGACCAACATTGTGCTGACTCAAGCGTGTTTTAATACCAATTCGGTTAAAAAAGTCTTCCGTTTTGACAATTGCCATTGCTTTTCTCTCCTCTTCGCTACCTTCAGTAATATTCCAAACTCTCTCAGCGTACTGCAATAGTTTCACGCTACGCTTATCCTTAAGATGCGTCATTAAACCTGGCAGAACAATCGCTAATGTCACAGCATGGTCAATACCATGAAAAGCAGTCAATTCGTGACCAATCATATGTGTTGCCCAGTCACTTTGAACTCCAGCTCCAATCAGCCCATTTAAGGCCATCGTAGCTGCCCACATCATGTTGGCATATTCTTCGTAATTTGGTGTTTCAGAATCGTAAGCTTTCGTTCCTTCTTCTATTAACGTCATCAATAAGCCTTCAGAGAAACGATCTTGTACGGGTGAATTCACAGGATAAGTTAAATATTGCTCCATCACATGTACAAAAGCATCAGCAACACCATTGGCAATTTGTCTTTTTGGTAAAGAATAAGTTGCTTCAGGATCTAAGACTGAGAATTTCGGGAATAACAAAGGTGAACCAAAAGGAAGCTTCTCTTTGGTTGCAGCCTTAGTAACCACACCACCACTATTCATTTCAGAACCCGTAGCAGCTAATGTTAATACTGCTCCCAAATCAATTGCCGATGATACTCTGGCACGCTTCGCCAAAATATCCCAGGCGTCTTCTCCTTTAAAACATGAGGCTGCAGCTATAAATTTTGTTCCATCAAGAACAGAACCTCCACCAACAGCCAATAGGAAATCAATCTTCTCAGCTTTTACAATTTCTACCGCCTTCATTAAAGTTTCAAAATGAGGGTTTGGTTCTATGCCACCAAACTCCTGAACCTTAAATCCATCAAGCGCAGTAATCACCTGATCATAAACACCATTCTTCTTAATTGAACCTCCACCAAAAGTGATTAAAATATTTGCACCTGCAGGAATGTGCTTCTTCAATTCTGCAATTTTCCCTTTTCCAAAAAGGATATTTACGGGGTTATAAAAATCAAAATTATTCATATCTATATCTTATTTTTTATCAATTAGCTCATTAATATTTGAGCCATCAAGTTAAGTTTAATTTCAAGTAATAAAAAACATTATGCAGGACTTAAGGATTATTTAACAGCTTCCGCTTACTTCCTTTCGCATTGTTATAAGTTTTTATAATAGCAGATTCCAACTCTCAAATGCACTGTAATAATGGTCTCTTTTGACTGGGACAAAATTATTTATTAATATTGCAAGTTCAAAATACTTTATTTGAATAATCATCATCAGAATTACTTATGGATATTCGATTATTAAACTTCTTTGTTGCTGTTTACGAACAGAAAAACTTATCGAGAGCAGCTGAAAAATGCTTTGTCTCCCAACCCAATGTATCCAATGGTATTAAGCAATTGGAGGAAAAACTAGGGAAAGAGTTATTCACCAGACATAAACGCGGTGTCTTAATAAAAGAAGAAGCCCACTACCTCTATCCCATAGCCAAAAGAATTATTGGTGAACTAAACGGCTTACCTGATCTATTTAAAGAAGAAGCCTACAAGCAAAAGATTAGTATGGGCATCGCGCTTGGCTTACCTCAAGAATTTAAAAAGGAATTCTTCAAAAAAGCCAATCAAGCTTTTACGCCTATTGAGTGGGATATCAGACCGATGAGTCGAGATTGTGAAATAAACCTTCTGGTAAGAGAATGGAAATATGAGGAAGATTTATTCCTACCCCTTTGGCAGGAAGACTATGTACTGTGTATTCCTGATGGTCATCCGCTTTTAAAAAAGGATTTGATTGAATTAAATGACTTGAGTGGTGAACCCTTTATTCATTGTCCACCTTGCGAGGCACACCAACAATGTATAGGTATACTTAATAATACCGGTGAAAAATGGAATACAGTAGCCAATTGTGCTTCAAAAACTGAAGTTTTAACACTCCTAATGGCTGGTATTGGTATCACATTCTTACCTGAAGATTTGGTAAAACCCTGGTCGGGATTTGAAACCCGACCTTATACCGGGCCACGACACTATCGGGAAATTGGTTTATCATATCCACAGGAGAGCTTGAAAAATAAAGCTATAGAGAATATTATCAATCTATTTTCCATAGAAAAATGATGAATAAAAAATTCTGTCTATAAACATTGCATTTATCATGAAAAAGCAATGGTAAATAAACTATATTGGCGTTTTAAATTTAAACAGAACACAACCAAAGCTAGAAATAGCAATAAAACTAATAACAAACCTTTTAACAACACATGAAAAAAACATTTTTATTAACCCTATTGAGTCTAGGAATTGCTATGCAATTTACATTTGCTCAAGGCGTTTTAGAACAGAAAAATGATCCATTTTTTGGAGAAAGCTGTACCAGTATAATGGTCGGTAAAAAAGCTACTACTGACGGATCAGTAATTACAAGTCACACTTGCGACGGACGTTACCGCACCTGGTTAACTTTCGAAAAAGCTCAGGAATTTGACAAAAAAGCAACTCATAAGGTTTATAAAGGCACTTTAAAAACTGAAACAGCTTGGGATCAACGAAAAATGAAACTTGTAGGTGAGATTGATCAAGTAGAATCAACTTTTGCTTATTTAAATACAGCTTACCCTTGTCTTAACGAGAAGCAACTGGCTATTGGAGAAACAACTTTTGTTGGACCAGAAGAGCTAGTAAATGAGAATGGAATGTTTCTAATTGAAGAGTTAGAACGAATTGCATTGCAACGTTGTACTACTGCTCGCGATGCGATTAAACTAATTGGTAAACTTATTAAGAAGCACGGATACGGTGACTGGGGTGAGTGTATCACTATTGCTGACAAAAAAGAAGTTTGGCAATTGGAGATTCTTGGTGAAGGTCCTGATAAAATTGGTGGTGTTTGGGCTGCTCAACGTATTCCTGATGGTCATGTTGGTGTTTCAGCTAATATCTCTCGTATTGGAAAGCTTGATCTTAAGAACTCTGATTATTTCATGGCATCGGACAATGTATTTAAAGCTGCTAAAGATTTAAAGCGTTGGGATGGTAAAAAAGAATTCAAATTTTGGGAAGTATATGGTGGCGTTGATAAACCATTTAAAATTCGCGAATTCTTTATCCTGAATCACTTTGCTCCTTCTTTGAATCTTGATTTTGAAGCTGACGAACTACCTTTCTCTGTAAAACCAGACAACAAAATATCTGTTAAGGATGTGATGGCTATGTATAGAGAGACATACGAAGGCACAAAATATGATATGACTCAAAATCTTAAGGTGATTAAGAAAAAGTACAATGATGAGAGAGAAGTTATTGGACAAGATACGATCACAGCTCCAAACGCTCATCCTTGGCCAACTGGTAACACTCGCAAATTAAGCAATTTCTTAAAGGAAGGTACTATTGAGTACCAACGTACCGTGGCTGTAGCCTGGTGTTCTTATTCTTTTGTTACTCAATTGAGAGATTGGTTACCAGATGAAGTTGGTGGTGTTGCTTGGTTTTCATTCGACAATCCTGGTCAAAGCCCACGCATTCCAATTTACGCTGGAACGACTGAGTTACCTGAATCATTCAACTATTGCGGACAAAAGCGTTTTCGTGCTGATGCAACCATTTGGGCATATCGAAAGGCAAACAAGTTAGCAACTCTTGCTTGGCAGAATACTCGCGAAGAAATGATGGCTGATGTAGCTCATTTTGAAAACAAAGGTTTTGAAGATGGTGCAGTGCTTGAAAATAAAATCGCTAAACTGATTGAAGAAGGAAAAAAAGATGAAGCTCGTAAGCTTTTAAACCAATACACTAAAGATTTCACCGGAGCAACAATACTTCGTTGGAAAGAACTGGAAAATAAATATTGGGGTAAATTTGGTTTAGGTTTCTAAACCTTATCATATACCATACAAAAACGCCCGCTCCTTACTTGGAGCGGGCGTTTCAATTTTATAATATTTTCTCGAATTAATGAGAGTTTAAACAACCGTATCGTAACGAGAAATTTTACTCACTCCTTTTATGAGCTTCAATTTCGCAATCAAATTATTCAGATGATCGATATTTGATATGACAACGGTCAATTTACCTTCAAAAGCACCAGCATTGGACTCAACCTGTATCGAACGCATCTTTACACGTAAATCCTTAGTAATAACTTCCGAAATGTTATTAACCATACCCAACTCATCTTCACCCATAATGTGAAGCACTGCTTGATAAGAAGCGCCTCCTTTGGCTGTCCAATTTGATTTAACAACACGATAAGGATAACGCGTCAGCATTTCATTGGCATTGGGACAAGACACACGGTGAATACGAATTCCCTTACCAATGGAAATAAAACCAAAAATATCATCCCCAAAAATTGGGTTACAACACTTGGATAAAGTATAATCCACATTAGCAATATTCTCATCAACAATCAGGACGTCTTCTCCTCCTTTTTCCTGAGTTTTTATAGCAACTTTCTTTGATTCAATTGGCGCCTTTTCTTCCTCTTTTTGCGCCGTTATAATCTCTTTTATCTCCGAAAGATCATGCGTCTCAATAGCGATATGGTAATACAGATCGGCTGCTAACTTATACTTATAATGATTCAGTAGCTTGCGGATATTCTCATCACAAAATTCAATCTTCCAATTCTTCATTCGGCGCATCAGCATCTCTTTCCCAAGATCAGCTTCCTTTACCGTCTCCTCATTAATCGTTTGACGAATTTTATTCTTAGCCTTTGTGGTTACAACAAAACTCAACCAATCTGATTTTGGTTTCTGATTATTGGATGTAGTGATCGATACTCGGTCTCCGTTATTCAGGACCTGACGTATAGAAACGTTACGTTGGTTTACCGTACCTCCAATACATTTATCTCCCAAATCGGAATGTATCGCATAAGCAAAGTCCAATAAGGTAGAACCCGACTTTAGCTGCTTTAAATCTCCCTTAGGTGTAAAAACGTAAATCTCTTTACTGTATAAATCAGCCTTAAAGTCATCAATTAAATCAACACTGCTATCTTGACTACTTTCGAGAATTTCTCTAACATCCTGAAGCCAATTATCAAGACCTCCATCACCCTTATCACCCTTATATCTCCAATGGGCAGCAAATCCTTTCTCAGCAATTTTATTCATTCGCTTACTACGAATCTGAACTTCAACCCATCTATCCTGCAAGCCCATTACTGTGGTGTGTAAAGACTCATAACCATTGGTTTTAGGAATGGTTATCCAATCGCGCATACGACCCGGATTGGGTCTGTACAAATCAGAAACCGCAGAATAAACCTGCCAACATTCCGATTTTTCACGTTTTTCAGGTGCTTTAATAATAATTCGGATGGCAAAAATATCATAGACTTCCTCGAACTCAACCTGTTGCTTTTTCATCTTATGAAGAATAGAAGCAATCGACTTGGTTCTGGCTTTAATTTTATATTTAATACCCAATTTATCTAGCTCAGCTCGAATTGGAGCTACAAAATCTTTAATATAAATCTCACGCTCTTCTTCGGAATCTTTAAGTTTTTTCTCCAACTCAAAGTAAAGTTCTGGCTCCAGGTAACGTAAGGTCAAATCCTCCATTGACGATTTAACCTGATACATCCCTAAACGGTGAGCAAGAGGTATATAAAGGAAGTTAATTTCCTTGGCCAGAGAAATCTGTAGCTCTCCGCTTTTATTCTCGGCATTACGCAACTGAAACAGGCGATCTGCCAAAATAATCAACACAACTCGTACATCATCGGCAAAGCTTAATAATAGCTTCCTAAAATTCTCGGTGTGTAAAGTTGGATTCTGCTCATATATCTCTGTCACCTTAACCAGGCCCTCAACAATCTGAGTCACTTTAGGACCAAATAAAGATTTGATTTCGGAAAAACTGATATGATTTTTCTGTACAATATCGTATAGCATGGAACAAATAACAGAAGTTCGTCCCAGACCTAATTCGCTAACAACAATATCTGCAATTTCCAGTGTCCTATAAATGGCAGGTTCGCCGTTAGTTCTTCTCTCTCCTTCGTGATCTAAAAGGCTTAAGTCGAAAGCCTTTCTGACCAATTTAATATCATCCTGTGAGATAATATTCGTACATGATTTAAGGAGATTTTTATATCGATATAGTATTTGTCTTCTTTCCTCTGCTTGCTGTGCAATAGCCACCATAGTTATCTTTTTACTATTTGAACCCAATTTAGAATCTAATATTTCCTCACTTAACCTATAACTTCATTCTAAATTCAATCCAATTATTAGTTTGTGTATATAAGGACAATAAAGAAGCCCTTTTTATAATCCCACTAAAAGTATAAAAGCTTAGTCTCAATGACAAATAGATTCTATTTTTTTAACGTATGACAAGAGCTCATGAATTTTACCTAAGATTGAAGTCTTGTCGTAGTGAAATTATGCGATGATTTATTAAATTTGTTAGCTTCGATATGAAGTATCATTTTATCGCACATGACAAATAAAAACAAACGCATCCTATTCACACGTTCATTAAATGCTGATCAAATTGAGTTTGGTCAGAAAATGAACTGTGCAATTGACCATCATGCTTTTATAAGCATCGATTTGTGCTCACCAAGTGCTGATGAGCTCGAAATAATTAATTCCGGTCGATACCCTAATTGGATTTTCACCAGTCAGAATGCAGTTAGAAGTTTGCAAGCGAACTTGGAACAGATTCAGCTTAATAAGCTGGAGAGATGCTTTGCAGTCGGTCAGAAAACAGCCGATCAGCTATCTGAAATGGGTATTTCATCTCTTATACCCAAAAGACATAACTCCGAATCTCTATCTGAATTATTAAAAGATCACGCAGATGAATCGTTCTTATATTTTACAGGGAACCTTCGACAAAAAACCTTGATTCACTTCTTCGAAGAACACGAAACACCTTATAAGGAAATTAAAGTTTACGATACACACTTGATACAACCAGAAATCAATTTGGAAGATTATGAAGCCATTTGTTTTTGCAGTCCAAGTGCGGTTCACAGTTTTTTCAAAAACTATCAGCTTAAAAACAATCAGCCTTGTTTTGCCATTGGTAACACAACAGCTGTAGCTCTGGTCGACTACTCCGATTTTGTGATGTTAGCCGAACAAACCAACGTTTTTTCATTAATACAATCCTGTTATCAATATCTAAACTCATAAAACACAAACAATATGCACCAATACAACAGAAGTTCAGAACTCTTCGATCAGGCTCAACAGTATATTCCTGGAGGAGTAAACTCTCCGGTTAGAGCTTTTAAATCAGTAGGTGGAACACCTGTTTTTATCAAAAAGGCAAAAGGAAGTATCCTTACTGATGAAGATGATAATGAGTATATCGATTATATCTCATCATGGGGCCCTATGATTTTGGGTCACGCTCACCCAACCGTAATCAAAGCCATTAAAGACAAAGTTGAGGATTCAACCTCATTCGGTGCACCAACACAATTGGAAATTGAAATTGCCAAGTTGATCGTGGACATGGTGCCTAATATCGATAAGGTAAGAATGGTGAACTCGGGTACTGAGGCTTGTATGTCGGCTATTCGTGTGGCTCGTGGTTACACAGGTCGTAATAAGTTCATCAAATTTGAAGGTTGCTATCACGGCCACTCTGATTCATTTTTGATTAAAGCGGGTTCTGGTGCCAGTACATTTGGTGAGCCAAATTCACCAGGTGTTACTCCAGGAACTGCTAACGATACACTTACGGCAAAATACAACGACATTGAAAATGTAAAACAAGTCGTTGCTGATAATAAGGGCGAAATTTCTGCTATTATTATCGAAGCCATTGCTGGTAATATGGGTTGTGTCTTACCTAAAAAAGGATTCCTTGAAGAATTACGTCAGATTTGTGATGAAGAAGGTATTCTTCTAATTTTTGATGAGGTAATGTCTGGATTCCGCTTGGCTAAAGGTGGTGCACAAGAGTACTTCGGTGTTAAAGCTGACTTGGTAACCTTTGGTAAGGTAATTGGTGGTGGAATGCCAGTTGGTGCATATGCAGGTCCTGATGAAATTATGAAAGTCGTTTCTCCTGTTGGTCCTGTTTATCAAGCTGGAACACTATCGGGTAACCCAATTGCAATGATTGCAGGCTACACCCTGTTGACTGAATTAAATGAAAAACCAGAGCATTTCACAGAGCTTGCTGAAAAATGTGAATACCTTCACAAAGGTTTAGATCAAGTTCTAGCCGCTTCTGGATTTGACTATAAAATAAACCGTTGTGGTTCAATGATCTCTGTTTTCTTTACGGATGTTGAGGTGGTTGATTTCGACACGGCTGCTACAGCAAACAATGAGCTATTTCCTAAATTCTTCCACGAAATGTTGAAACGAGGTATCTATTTGCCACCATCATCATTCGAGAGTTATTTCCTATCAAACTCTTTAACTTATGAGATGCTTGACAAAACCATTCTTGCAGCTAAGGAGTCTTTGGAAGCCATGAAAGCTTAAGAATATAAAGACTTAATATACCATCCCAAGTTCAATCCTGAGCTTGGGATTTTTTTTATTTCGACTCTTATTTAAACATTGTTTTGATGCTGATTAAATATGATTTTTAAATCCATATTTAAACCTTGCACATAGATCATATTCTATCATTAAAATCTACGTCTACTTTATTCTTATAGTTAGAGGATGGATAGGAATTAAGATCAGCTAATTAAGTTAACTCTTCTACAATTTTAGTAGATTTACCTTTCTCAGAATTTAAACACTTAACACGATACCCAAACATGCATATTTCTAAAGAAAACCTACTGGACACGCATAAAAGAATCCAGCCATTCATTCATAACACGCCTGTCTTAAGTTCATCTTTAATTAATGAAATTGTTGGCGCCGAGATTCATTTTAAGTGTGAAAATTTTCAGAAAATGGGTGCTTTCAAAATGCGTGGTGCTCTGAATGCAGTCCTTCAATTGAGCGACGAACAGAAGAGCAAAGGTGTTGCAACGCATTCATCAGGGAATTTTGCTCAAGCTCTGGCTTTATCAGCAAAGCTACAAGGTATAAAGGCTTATATTGTGATGCCAGAAAATGCACCTGCAGTCAAGAAAAAAGCGGTTAAAGGTTATGGTGGACAAGTTATAGAATGTGAAGCCAATCTTGATGCCAGAGAAACAACCTTAAATAAGATAGTAGCAGAAACTGGCGCCACTTTCCTTCACCCTTATAACGACTATCAGGTGATTCAAGGTCAGGGAACTGCTGCCATGGAATTAATCAAAGAAAATGCTGATTTGGATTACATCATCGCTCCTGTTGGTGGCGGTGGCTTATTAGCAGGTACTGCTCTGGCCACCTATTACTTATCTCCTAAAACCAAAGTTATTGCTGGCGAACCAATGGGTGCTGACGATGCCTGGCAATCACTTGAAAAGGGAGAATTGATTCCGCAAACCGCCCCTCAAACGATGGCTGATGGACTCCTCACTTCATTGGGAGACAAAACCTTCCCTATTATTCGTGATTACGTTGAAAAAATCGTTCGTGTGGAAGAAGACGAAATCGTTTCGGCCATGCGATTGATATGGGAACGCATGAAACTGATTGTTGAACCGTCAAGCGCTGTAGCATTAGCCGCCATCATTAAAGAGAAAGAAAAATACCAAGGCAAAAAAATTGGAATTATTCTTTCAGGTGGAAATGTGGACTTGGGGAATTTACCTTTTTAATATCGATTAGAAATCCAAAATGAAAATCATCTATAAAATAACGTATCCCAATGGAAAAATTTATATCGGTAAAGATCTAACTGATAGTATAAATTATTTCGGTAGTGCTAGTAGTAAATTAATCGAAAAAGATTTTTCTCGAGATGAAAGAATGGATTTCACGATTCGAAAGGAAATTTTATGGTAATAAGATTCAGCCACTGATAAAGAAGTTAATAAAAAGGAAGTTGAATTAATCAATGTTCATAGATCAAACAATCCTAAAATTGGATATAATCAATGGCCTAAGATTAAAACGTAACAATAAAAAAATGTAATAATCATAATGGTAGAGACACGATTAATCGCGTCTCTACAGAACGTGGTTCCGTAACAAATGTAATATCCCTATATGATGTCGGAAAAATTTAAAGGTAAATACCGAATAAAATCTGCCCGTTTGAAAAATTGGAATTATTCGTGGGATGCCCAATATTTTGTTACCATTTGTACTCAAAACCGTGAATTCTATTTTGGTGATATTATAAATGAGGAAATGATCTTGTCAGAAATTGGAAAAATAGCTCAGAGGTATTGGTTAGAAATCCCTAAACAATTTCCTTTTGTTGAATTAAATGAATTTGTTGTTATGCCAAATCATATTCATGGTATTGTCATTATCATTAATCCGGATAATATTGGTAGAGACGCGATTAATCGCGTCTCTACGGTTAATCATGTTTCAACAAATCAAGGTGGTATAACAGGATTGAAAAACCCAATGTTATCGAATGGATTATCGAAAATAATAAGGTGGTATAAAGGTCGTGTAGCATTCGAATCTCGAAAAATTCATGCCGATTTCTCATGGCAAGCACGATTCTATGATCATATCATTCGAGATGATGAATCTTTTCAAAAGATCAAAGAATATATTATCAATAATCCCTTAAGTTGGGTTGAAGATAAATTTCACATCACCAATTAAACATCAATGAAAGCTCTTTCACCAAACCAGATGGCCTGGCTGCTACCAATCACTATTTTAATTCATCAGTTGGAAGAATTTTTCGGTGAATTTCCACTTTGGTACTCCGATCTTTTAAATGTAAACTTGTCAAAGCAAGATTTCATTCTCATCAATGCAATTGGTCTGTTTCTGTTTACCTCGATTTCTTTATCCTACTTTTTCAATAAAAACAAAATCATATTGGTGGCATTGGGAACCCTGGTTTTTGTAAATGGAATTCTTCATACATTATTAAGTCTTTTCACCTTTTCTTATTCACCAGGTACCATTTCTGGTCTTTTTCTGTTCATTCCTCTAGGCATAATCATTTTTAAAAGAATAATGCCTCTTTTAAGAGGAACTGAAAAGATTATTGCCATTACAATCGGTATATTTGTATTGTTTATGGTCTGTCTAATAGCCCTGAATATTTAAATATGCTTCAGCTATTAAAGACAATGACGATCACTTCCAAATTGAGAACATGGAGAAGGTTTTATAAAATTTATAAATGATAAAAGTTCAATTCTATAAATTAGATGAAGTTGCTGATGAATTGCTGAAATATGCCGTTATCGCAACCTTAGATAAGGATAAGTGGATTTTTGTAAGACATAGAGAACGATCGACTTGGGAAATTCCTGGAGGAAGACGAGAACCTCATGAAGCTATTCTAAAAACAGCTGAGAGAGAATTAATTGAAGAAACAGGAGCGACTAAATATAGTATGAAAGCTCTATGCATTTATTCAGTTAGCATTGACAAGAAGAAAACCTATGGCTTACTTGCCTTGGCAGAAGTCCAGGAATTTGGAAAGACTTTAACGCTAGAAATAGGCGAAATGGAGGCTTTTAGTGAGATGCCTCCCGAACTGACTTATCCTTTAATTCAGCCTAAACTACTTGAATTCGTTGAGAGTATCATGAATCAAAAAGCAATCTAATAAAAGTTAGCCCACAAAGCTTAGCAAGACTATTATAAAATGAAAATAAACAGCATAGAACCAAACGAAACACATATTGCCCCCAATCTACCTGAGCCTATTCGACTTCAAGAATATGGAGTTGGCATTTTCAGTGCAGCTGAGACCAAATCAGCATTAAAAAAAGCCCTTAAGAAAAAACAAATCACAGTTAATGGTCATATTGCTACGACAGCTACGTTTATAAAGGGTGGTGAATGCATTAACATATACATTCCGGAAGAAGTTAGTCCCAAGAAAAAACTCGTTTTTCCTCTTGAAGTCATATTTGAAGATGAATATCTGGCAGTGATTCATAAACCTGCTGGTATATTGGTAAGTGGTAATAGTTTTAAAACCATTGCCAATGCCCTGATTCAAAACATCAAAAGAAGTGGACTTCAAGATGCTGCAAAACCACAACCAGTTCATCGTTTAGATTATGCAACCACCGGTATTTTATTGGTTGGAAAAACGAGTAGTAGCATTCGTGCCTTAAATAAGTTGTTTGAAAATAAAGTGGTTGATAAAACCTACTATGCCATTAGCATTGGAGAAATGGAACAAGAAGGTAAAATCACCACAGAAGTAGATGGTAAGCAATCACATTCGAACTATAAAGTCTGCGAATCCGTTTCATCAGAAAGATTCGGGAAACTCAATCTGGTACAGCTAGAACCCAAAACAGGAAGAAGACACCAGTTACGTATACATTTGTCAAGCATCGGAAATCCAATATTGGGAGATAAAGAATATGGTATTGAAAATTTAATTTTAAAGGGAAAAGGTTTGTATTTACATGCGCACTCTTTAAAATTCATACACCCTTTTACCAATGAGGAAATCTACCTGAAGGATGAACTGCCAGAAAGGTTTAAAAAAATATTTATTTAAACACGAGCTGAATAAAACACCATATGAACTTCGAATCAATCCTATCAACATTTCCTGGCAAAGAAGCCGCTATCCTTATTGCTAAAGAAATAGCCAATGATCCTAAATTAATGCCTAAACTATGGAAATTTGCTACAAGTTCACATGAAAGATCATGGCGAGCGACCTGGTTGATGGATAAGGTTTATGATGAAGCTCCTGAACTCGTTCGCCCCTACATTCCACAAATGATCCAAATGATGCCAAAGTTGGAGTGCCAAAGCAAACAAAGACAATTCCTAAAATTAATCAGTGAAGAGCCTCTTCCAAAAACAATATCGGGTGATTTTATTAATCGTTGTTTCGATCTGCTTATCTCAAACTCAACACCAGTTGCCGTGCGAGTTTATGCCATGCAAATTCTATTCAACTTCTCTCAGCAAGAACCGGATATTAAAAATGAATTGGCACTCGTTATTGAAGAGTTTATGAGTGATGGAACAGCTGGTTTTAAATGCAGAGGCAAAAGAATACTAAAGAAGCTTAAGGCTTAATCAAGATAGTCTTTAATTGCCACTTTAAGCTCATAAAATGTTATTGGCTTGGCGATGAGTTTTAAATCGGAGGAAATTAAAAACATATTAGGTGTGGATGTAATATTGTAGATATCAGCAAACTCCCCTTTCAAACCATCCTTATCGCAAGCATTTATCCAAGTTAAAGAACGATCCTCAACGAAATTTTCCCAAGACCTGATATTGTTATCTATAGAAATGGCCACGACCTCTAATCCTTTTTCATGATAGGTTTGATACAGATTCTGGACTTTATCCAATAACTCAACTGATCCATCACAATGAGCAGACCAGCTAATCAATAAGGTTACATCACTATTTACCTTTGAGAGTGATTCGATATTGACACTCATACAGTTTGGAAGAATAAAGTCGGGAGTTTTTGATCCAATAGAAAAGTTCTTATCATTTTCCATGCGAGTTCTCATCTTCTTACTTGCCAATACATATTCACATGAATTAGCCAGCTTGTATGTTTTAACTACCGATGCATATAAATTAGAAAAGTTGGTTTCTGGATAGGTCTGCATTAAAAAGTTGACCAGGCATTCCTGAGCATATTTATTTACCTCTGACAACCAAAAGATTTGCTGGATCATCAAATCTATCTCTTTTGTAACATTACGCTTAAGCAGAGTTTTAATTTCTTTCGTTTCAAAAAAACGTTCCAGTTTATTGTAGAATCCAGGTGTACCAACCATGAGTGAATCTGAAAAATCGAAATGCTGGAAATACTGATCAACAAAAAAACGATTTTTACTTTTCTGATTCAAAACCGGTAGCAAATCAGCATTAGTTAAAGCCAATTGCATTGACCAATCATCAGCTTTTTTCGACCATAAATCTTTTACCAACTCCTTATATTCCTTTTGTATTCCTCTATAGGTCTTGATAATCCCATTAGTCTCAGATGAATTGGCTTCAAATCTTTGATATGCCTCACCTAATCGCTTTGCTTCTTGCTTGTAATAATCAAATTCAGAAATATAATATTGCAACTGATTGTTCTTATTTCCCTGGTCAAAAATCAGCTCTGTTTCTTCAAAATCACCTTTTATCTCGAAGGACATTTGAGGTTTTTCCATTCTAAAATCCACCAAATGCCCATCTTTATCCAATAATCGATAGACACCAGGTTGTCCAAGCCATTTAAAAAACAAAACACCAAATGCTTTCACTCGGGAACTATCAATTGTAACAATTCCCATATCATCACCTTTTTGCAAATAGAATTGTTCTGCGATATGGTCATTTGCTTTTACCGACAGACTCATCTGTTCCTGCGAAAAACTAGAAAAACTAGAAAAACTTATGAATAGAAAAATAACTAGTATGTATCTCATAAATTGAATGTGATAATAAATTTGATCAGTTTAAAATTCGAAGCAGAATTCCAGGATTAATTATCAAACTGTTTTGCTTCCTCCCAAATCACATCCATTTCTTCCAGGCTCATTTCTTTTAATTTTCGACCTACCCCCATGGTTTGGCTTTCCAAATAATTAAAACGCTTGGTGAATTTTTGATTGGTTCTTTCAAGTGCATTCTCAGGGTTTACGCCATACAATCTTGCCGTATTGATCAGCGAGAAGAAAAGATCACCAAATTCCTGTTCTATTTTATCCTGATTACCTGATTTAATTTCTTCTTCAAGCTCTGAGATTTCTTCTTTCACCTTATCCCAAACTTGTTCTTTCTCTTCCCAATCGAAACCAACACCTCGCACTTTATCCTGTATACGATTGGCTTTTACCATAGCAGGCAATGACTGAGGAACGCCTTCCAGAACAGTACCTTTCCCATCCTTCTCCTTAAGTTTTAATTGTTCCCAATTTTCTTCTACTTCTTGTGCATCAGCAACCTTTACATCTGAAAAAATATGAGGGTGGCGGTAAATTAATTTCTCACTTATCCCCTTACAAACATCAGCAATATTAAAGTCGTTGGTTTCTGAACCTATCTTTGCGTAGAAGACAATATGCAATAGTAAATCACCCAGCTCCTTTTTAATCTCATCTTTATCATTCTTTAAGATGGCATCAGCCAACTCATAAGTTTCCTCGATAGTTAAGGTACGCAGGCTTTCAAGCGTTTGTTTCTTATCCCAAGGACACTTCAAACGCAATTCATCCATAATATTTAGTAGCTCTTCAAAAGCCTTCAAATTCTCATTCATTTCTTTAAATTTAATAAGCACATTCTCTTTTAAACTTAGCGTTCCAAACTCCACGCCTCAGGTTTTGCAGCGAACCACTGCTTTACTTGCTCCCAATTTCCTCTAAAAAAAGCTGAATTTCTATACTTATTCAAAGCATCTTCGGAATGCCAATGGCTGTGTGAGAAAAATAGGTTTTTATTATCGACATCCTGCAAGATTTCTAAAAAAGTGCAACCTTCAAAAGCAACAATCTCTTCTTTTTCCCCTGCTGTCAATCTTTTAAAATCAGCTATATGCTGGTTTTGAATTTCTAATTTAACAAATCTAACGATCATGAAATTTAACTCTTATATCTGAATTTGTATCTATTTCCAATAATTTAGATAACTTTCCTTTATTCATCGCCAACTCGAGCATACCTGCTGAATTGAATATGGCAAGAATATCACCCTCTGGCACATCATTATAGTGCTGACTAATTTTAGTAATTAAATGTTGATTACTTTGAACTAGAATTTCAAAATCTCTCCCCTCTAAACTCGAGTAAAAACGATCTTTCGAAATATTTACGATTGCATTGCTGTAGGAATCGATATAAATAACTTTCCCCGTCATGGTATCTTTCTGAATCAAAGCTCTAATGGGCACCATATTATATAGCTCATCGGTTTTTTCACCCAAATCTGACAGAGGTTTATTCTTAAAAACATGAGCAGCGACAGGTGCAAAAACGGCTAATTCTGGAAAATTCAATAACTGAGCATCATTCTCTTCTGCCTTAATTCGAATGATTTCATCGGGCTGATCTCTAAAAATCAAATTAAAGATTCCACTATCAGTTCCAATGAAATAGTGCCCTTTATGCTTAACCAACACATGAGGATGTTCTGTTCCTAGTTCGGAGTTTACTGTAATAATATGAATACTACCTTCAGGATAATAATGATAGGCATTTTTCACAATAAATGCAGCTTGGGAAATATTATACGATTCAATATTTTGACTCAAATCTATAATTTGGGCACCATCACAAAGAGAAAGTAATTTTCCCTTTAAAGCTCCCAAATAGTAATCACGACCATTCCAGTCGCTGCATATTGTTATAACTCCCATGAATGAAATAGTTTATTAGTGTTTGATTTTCATCCTATAATTAAACAGAAACTATCTTGCATTCAAGAATTTATACAGAGCCTGAAAATGCAAATAGATAAAACCTGATTCAATCGAAAAAAATCACTAATTTGTAAGTTCAAAAGTAATAAATTATTGAACAAAATTTATGATTGAACGACACATATCTATAGGCTCAATAGACCCTCTCGACTTTTATGGTGTAAACAATAGTAAATTTAAAGTTATAAAGGAACTATTCCCTAAACTACAAATTGTTGCGCGTGGCAGTGAACTTATGGTAAAAGGGGAGAAAAAGACTCTTGATTTATTTGAATCTAAGATCAATCTCATCCTTCTTCATTATAGTCGCTACAACACACTCACAGATGCCAACCTTAAACGGCTTATTTTAGAAGACACCAAGGAAATTAAAGACCCTTCTGATCCTAAAAACATTATTCTTTATGGAACAAATGGAAAGCTAATTCGTTCACGCAATAACAACCAAAGGGATCTGGTAGAAAAAGTTGCAAAAAATGACATGACATTTATTATTGGACCTGCGGGAACCGGTAAAACTTATATTGCAGTTGCTTTAGCAGTTAGAGCCCTTCGAAATCACGAAGTAAAACGCATTATTTTGAGTCGACCGGCAGTGGAAGCAGGAGAAAACTTAGGATTTCTACCCGGTGATTTTAAAGAGAAGGTTGATCCTTACCTAAAACCCATTTATGATGCGCTTCTGGATATGATTCCTGCCCGGAAACTATCCAAACAAATCGAAGAAGGCGTTATACAAATTGCGCCATTGGCCTACATGCGAGGTCGAACCCTTAACGATGCTTTTGTTATATTAGATGAGGCACAAAACACCACTAACATACAGCTAAAAATGTTTCTGACACGTATGGGAACAAGCTCTAAGTTCATCATCACTGGTGATATCACTCAAATTGATCTTCTCGAAAAACAGCAGTCTGGATTAGTACAAGCCTTTCATATATTAAATGACATAGCAGGTATTGCCATGCTTGAGTTTGATAATTCAGACATCGTCAGACACGAATTGGTAAAAAAAATTGTGGATGCCTACGAAATTGATGAAGAAAACAAGGAGAAAAAGTGGAAAAAAGAGGAATAAATCTTTTAAATTTGCATGCGGGACATCGGATGTTCCTATTTAATTAAAGAATTACCATTTTATAAATAATAAATCTATCTGTAAAGATGAACGAAGCAATTGTAAAAACAGATTTTAACTTTCCGAATCAAAAGAATTTATACGTAGGTAAAGTACGTGACGTTTATAATATCAACGACGAATTCCTTGCCATGGTCGTTTCTGATAGAATTTCAGCATTCGATGTTGTTCTTCCTAAAGGGATTCCTTTCAAAGGACAAGTATTGAACCAGATTGCTGCCAGATTTTTGGATGCAACTGCTGATATTGTTCCTAACTGGAAACTTGCAACGCCAGATCCAATGGTAACTGTTGGTCACCTTGCCGAGCCTTTCATGGTTGAGATGGTGATTCGTGGTTACTTAACTGGCCATGCCTGGAGAGAATACAAAGCAGGAAAACGCACACTTTGTGGTATGCCAATGCCTGATGGAATGGTTGAAAACCAAAAATTCGAAAAACCAATCATCACTCCTACTACAAAAGCACTAGAAGGACACGATGAAGATATCTCAAGAGAAGAAATTTTAGCACAAGGCATCGTAAGCAAGGAAGATTACGAAAAATTGGAAGCCTATACCCTTGCTCTTTTCCAAAGAGGAACGGAGATTGCTGCTGAGAAAAACTTAATTCTGGTTGACACAAAATATGAGTTTGGTAAAAAAGATGGACAAATCTATTTAATTGATGAGATCCATACACCAGATTCTTCTCGTTACTTCTATGCTGAAGGTTACCAGGAAAGAATCGACAACAACCAAGCTCAAAAACAACTTTCTAAAGAATTTGTTCGTGAGTGGTTGATGGAAAATGGTTTCCAGGGTAAAGATGGACAAGCAATTCCAGAAATGAACGAAGACCGTATTAAGCAGATTTCTGAGCGATACATTGAGCTTTATGAGCAAATTATTGGTGAAAAGTTTGTGAAAGCTGATACTTCTAACATCAATTCAAGAATTGAAAATGGAATTGCAAGTTGTCTAAAGACAATGTAATTCAATCCAATAAAATTAAAATGAATGGCTATCCCTGTAAATATGGGGATAGCCATTTTTTTATTTCTAATATTTTAACAATTAACTAATCCTAAATTTTATGTAAAAAACACTCTCGTCAAATTAGGATTTAAAAATAACAAGCTTATATTTGTATTGACCAAATATAAAACCGTTTAACTAACTAATTCGGCTATTTGCATAAGTATTTTGTGCATTAGTCAACTAAAATAACCTATGAAACGCCTTATCCCCCTACTTATCCTATTACTATTAGGCTCAACAATCTATGCAAATAATTCAAATAGCTCAACAAATAAATTCGGAGTTATAAATGGCACTATTAAGGATATAAAATCGAATAAAGCCATTGAGTATGCGACTGTTTCTGTTTTTAGCAATGATAAATCGAAACTCATAGATGGAACCATCACCAATGAAGATGGATTTTTCGAAATCAATAAATTAAAAGCTGGGAACTATTATATCGAAGTATCCTTCATTGGTTATGAGAAAAAGATTATTCCCAATATTGCCATTAGAAACTATCAAAAACTGATGAACCTCAAGGTCATCAAATTAGATCATTCGACCAAGGCTATCCAAGAGGTTGTTATTAACTCGGATAAAGGGGCTATCAATTACCTGATTGACAAAAAGGTAATTCCAGTTAGTAAACAACTATCTGCTGAAGGCGGTACGGCTATCAATGTTTTAGAAACGGCGCCTTCGGTAAGTGTTGATGTAAATGGGAATGTAAGTTTAAGAGGGAGTACTGCTTTTACTGTCCTTGTTGATGGTCGTCCCAGCATCAGAAGTGCACAGGAAATCTTAAGCCAAATACCAACCAGCCAAATTGAGAATATTGAAATCATCACCAATCCTTCAGCAAAATATGAAGCTGAAGGGGGTGCTGGTATAATTAATATCATAAGTAAGAAAGTGAGCTTTAAGGGAGCCAGTGGTTTTCTTAATCTAAGTCCTGGGAGTCATGAAAATTTTGCAACTACGGGTATGTTTAATTATAAAAAGAAAAAAAGTAACTTTTATCTGGGTGCAAATTATAACGTAAAAGCTTATAGCGGGAAAAGAGAAAACTTCAAAACTTTATTCTCT